>Ga0210057_1002195_pt1 | contig 28200 bp, 33 predicted proteins | sample CryGeyCG2114_010_2_FD_183968 | JGI IMG/M metagenome (GOLD analysis project Ga0210057, IMG submission 183968) | Groundwater microbial communities from aquifer - Crystal Geyser CG10_big_fil_rev_8/21/14_0.10 (SPAdes) (version 2) | ecosystem: Environmental > Aquatic > Deep subsurface > Groundwater ...
TCACGAGTATAGGTGCTGGGCGTTTTCCCCATTTTTTTAACTTTAATCATTTTATCGTCGATACGAAAGGTATTTAAAACTAATTACCGTCGTTAAATTGGTTTTGGGATGTTGATTTATTAAAAATGAGTAAATTAGTTCCAGGGCATAGAGTATGCAAAAGAAAAAAGAAGATAGACCTGGATTTTATAAAAAACTTCAAAAAAGAGCGTTCTAAAGAGATTTCTGTTTCAGTTACAACCACCATGGTTGAGTCTTCAAATACAGAGGGGAAGGGGGAATAGGGGTTTTGAGGCTTAACTTTTAGGATTAAAATTTGTATTATACCCTGGGTTTTTTGAAGGCCTATATTGATTTGGGAATTGGATATCCGTCTTTATGGCATGAGATAATTTCTTAAAGAGTTTGAATATTTCATATGGATTTTCAATGTTACTAATCGTGTAAGGTTTGGATATTTGCTTTCCTGACCTATCAAAATTAAATGAACCTGCAGAAAATATACGAATACTTCCAGTTCCATTTCCTAGAATTTTATCCCAGAATCCAACATTAACTTCAGCATTTGTTATTTGGTCAAAGTCAATGTATTCAAAGTCCCGACCAATTACGCCCTTCTGAATTATGACTCTTTTACTAGTTATGGAATAAAAAAGATGCGGGTATAATAATAATTTGTACACAGGCATTCCAACAATCATCCATAGCCCTACTAATAAAAAAGGAAGTAAAAATAGATTAAATCCAAAGGAAAATTCGAATCCGGTATTTGAATTTAAAAAAATAAATGGGGCAAGAAAAGCCAACCAAACAAGCCCAAAAATAAATGATGGAATATTACCCGTCACGAAAAAAGGCCAGAATTTTGGTTTACCTTCCCAGAATATTTTTTCGTTTTTATCTAAGACCTTATCAACCTCCCTCATAACTATGCTAACGATTTTCAGATTTATAAATTATTTCTTATTTTAAAAAGAGGAACTTCTTCAAAAAAAACCAATAAAAATTATTTCTTCCTTGCTTCGTTAATTTTCTTTTGCTCTGCAGATTGTTTTTCCCTTGCAAGTTTATTAGCGAGCTTTTGCTCCTTACTCATGGGCTTTCTTGCCCCAGTCATACGCCTTTTCATGCCTTGTTGCTTATTATCTCTGAGTCTTTTTCTTTTTACCATCCTATTTTATAGAATTTGGGTATATAAATATTTTTGAAGGAATTTCGGAATCTCTATAAAGAAATAAATAGTTCTTGAAAAATGGAAAACAAAAAATGGTTCGTTTATATTTTAGAATGTATGGATGGTTCGTTTTATACTGGAATCACAAATGACGTTGATAAAAGAATGGAAAAACATGCAATCGGAAAAGGAAGCAAATATGTTTACAAAAAAGGCTTTAAGGAAATTCTTAGAACAAAAAAATGCAAAGACAAATCCGAAGCATGCAAATATGAATATGAAATAAAACATCTTCCGCGAAATGAAAAACTAGACTGGTTTAAAATTAATGATAATTAGACATTGGCCTTTTTCTTCCAAAACTTCTTTGGGGGCTTCGTCTTGAATCGCTTCTTGAGTCATCTCTCCTTGAATCACTTCGTCTTGAATCGCTTCTTCCTCTTGGACTAGACCTACCTGAACTATTTCGTCTTGAATCGCTTCTTCCTCTTGGACTAGTTCTTCTAATCGAACTTCGTCCTCTTGAAGGATCTCTGTTCCTTGATGGACTTCCTCTTCCAGAATCTCTTGAAGGATTTACAACTTCTATTTTTTCGACCTGAGGCATTTCAACATTTTTTATTTCAACCTCTTCACGATTGAGGATGTTTGAAAAGTTTTCACGATCCCTTGAAGTTAAAATGTTTATTGCTTTTCCTTCTTTTCCTGCTCTTGCAGTTCTCCCAATTCTATGAATATAATCTTTTGAAATTGAAGGTAAGTCATAATTGTAAATGTGTGTCACTCCTTTTATATCAAGTCCTCGGGCGGCGACGTCGGTACAGACTAAAATATTTAAGCCTGAACCTGCATTGAATTCGTTTATGACATTTATTCTTTTCTTTTGTTCAAGTCCCCCGTGGATCGCTTTTGATTTTATTCCGATATGGTTCAAATTCGCAACAACGAAATCGGCACTTCTTCTCGTTGAACAAAATATCATAACTAATTGTGATTTTTCTTCTTTAAGCAAGTGAACTAAAAGCGGAAATTTTAACGTGCTTGTAACGTCGTAGTAAACTTGTTCTAATTTTGTATGGTCAACATATTGCTCTACGGAAACTCTAACTGGGTTAGGGACGTACCTTTTTACCAAATAATCTATATCTTGAGAATCTGTTGCCGAAAATAACATTGTTTGTCTTTCTTGCGGGCATGCTTCTATAATTTCGCCCACGTCACGAGAAAAACCCATATCGAGCATTCGGTCAAATTCATCCAAAACGAGAATTTCAACTTTATTTAATCTTAATATTTTGTGGCTCAGGTGATCAAGGGTTCTTCCCGGTGTTCCGACTAAAACGTCAGCACCTCTCATTTGTTTTATTTGATTATGCATGTTAACTCCACCATAAACCGCAACAACTTTTAAATTACCTTTTGAAAATTTCTTAATTGATTCGGCTACCTGTTCAGCAAGTTCTCTTGTTGGAACTAAAACAAGCGCTTTAACTACTTTTGTAGGAACTATTCTTTCAATAATTGCTGAAGCAAAAGCTAGAGTTTTTCCACTTCCAGTCATTGAAGTTCCCAGAACATTTCGACCTTCCAGTGCATAAGGAATTGCCTTTTCTTGGATTTCAGAAGGGGTATCAAATCCCATTCCTTCCAGTATCTTTAGCACGCCTTCACTTAAACCTAATTTTCTAAATTTTTCCATTTTTCAAATTTGCTTTATCTATTTATTTTATCAATTAATTTTTTAGAATCAATCAACTACATATATAGATTCAAAACTTGGTTTATAAAGCTTTTTTAGTAAAAACTTAAGGATAAATACGACTAGGAGTACATTTTTATACCGTATTCGCGTTATTATTGTAAATAAAATGGCACTAGACCGAAAAGAAGAAGGAATCTTTGCTGTTGCTGCTGCAATTATTGTGCTTGTTTCAGCCATGTGGGACCCATGGATTTCTGCCCTCATTGGAATTATTGCTTTGCTTTTTTTTGCTGAGCAAAGTTTCGCGGGCGTTAAAAAGAGAAAATAAAATTATTGACTTAAAATGAGCCAATTTTTTGAAAGTTGAATTTTAGCTATTTGGAATTTCTAGTTTCTTTTAATTTTGTTTATGGTATCAATCCAATCTATTATTCCATAGATTCTATAAGTTAATGATTCACTTGTTTCATCTGAACCGGTGTAATGACTTCTTGATTTATACCAATCTTTAAAGTCAAGAGTTGTAAGCTGAATAAGTTTGTCATAAGGAGGCTCGCCTTTTCGTGAACTAACCATGGAAGACTCAATTATGTTATCTCCTTTTTCATTTACTCCATAAACCACTCCAAAATGTACATCTTCTCTTTGTATTTTTCCTTTCTTTGGCCCTGTATTATAAAACCTTGTGAAAAGAAGTATCTGTCCAGGAGAAAAACTTTTTATTCCAAAATTCTCTGGGATTAAGTCTGAATATTCTCCATATTTTAAAATCTTTTGAAGGTCTCCATTTTTAAAAAGATGAATTTTATGAGGATCTATTTTATTGACATAATTTTTTATCACGGAAACATTTTTTTGTCTGTAACTATTCCCATAAATTTTATTTCTATCAAGCTCTTCCTCGAGGTTTATTCCAACAGTTTTTAATATCAAAGTTGCAGCATCGGTACACACAAGTGCTTTATAATTCATCTTAAAGTAATCCCCATAGATATTTTCGTAGGAGTCCAAAATTTTTTTTACCTCTTCATAATCAAGCGAATCTTTGTCTGCAAGTTTTTTAGAAACAAAATAAGGAGGATAGTACTTTTCATCAATAAACTTTATTTCATCTTGGACTTCTTCCCCTTTCTTTATCAAAACTTTCATGGGAATTACATTATGAATTCCATAAAAACTTCTAACCTTAAGCTCTTCATTTTCTGGAATTACAAGAAAAGGGCCATTTCTTACTTTAGAAAAGTCAGTTGTTACATTTAATACTGAATTTGAATCGAACATAATTTTAACTTTACTTGTTTGATCCGTTTCGTTAAGAATGTAAGAAAATTTTGAAAAAATAACTGGTTTTTCTGAGGGATAAGTAACACTTTCTAAGGAGTCTGGGTTCAAATTTAAGAGGTAGTCGTCAAGATTCAGAAGTGATCTTTTTGGGATGTTTAAAACCACTTCCTTTCCTTTTTCAAGGGTGAGAGTTTCTGACAAATTAAATTTTGAAAGGTAACTTGTTGAAAAAGAAGGGTTTTTTAAATCTCCACTATCCAAATTTTGAATAAGTAAATTTTCTTCTTCTTTAGAATTCTTAAATTGAGGGTTAGAGACTGCAAAAAGTAAAGTCATGAGGGTGAACAAGGGAGCTTTCTTCATAAAAAAACTAAGGTTTCCCGTTTATATTGATTTCTATACTGGGATAAATAATATAAAATAAAAAATAAATTTTTGCTCCGAAAATTGCATCAACAAAATTTAAGCTATCGAAAAATAGTACTAAGGCAAGCATTAAAAACAATTGCTTCTTTTATTTTCTATGGTGATTTTTAGCAGAAATAAAAAATTTTCTTCAAAAGGAAAATATTTGAAAAGTGGGGTTTATGGCGGGTTTGATGGAATTGTCACAACTTTTGCAATTGTTGCGGGGGTGGTCGGAGCAGGATTATCTTCTTCAATCATTCTGATTCTTGGATTTGCAAACTTAATTGCGGATGGAGTTTCCATGGCAGTTGGAGATTATCTTTCAACAAAATCTCAAGGAGAATACTATAGAAAAGATGCAAAAAAGATTTCACTTTTGATGCAGAAAAATAAAAAATATAAAACAGGTGCGATGATGGACGATCAACTCGAACTTGTTTTCGATAAAACTCGTCCCGAAAAAAATGCGTTGGTTACATTTTTTTCATTTTTAGTTTTTGGGTTCATACCACTTTTGGTTTTTGTTTTGGGAGCAATACTTAATACAAATATTCCAAATTCTTTTTTTTGGGCTTCAGTGCTATCTGGAATTTCAATGTTTATTCTTGGGTTTGCCAAATCAGAGATAGCTAAAAAAAATCCTTTTCGTTCAGGAATAGAAACTTTCCTAATTGGAGGATTGGCCGCAGTTGCGGCGTATTTTGTTGGGGAAATTCTGTCAAAATTGGTTTAAGATGAAAAAAATAAAAAGATGCGAATGGACGGGAAACGACGAATTAATGATAAAATATCACGATGAAGAGTGGGGAGTTCCTGTTGAGGACGACAAAAAAGTTTTTGAGTTTATAATTCTGGAGTCTTCTCAGGCTGGACTTTCTTGGAAAACAATTCTTCACAAAAGAGAAGATTACCGAGAGGCCTTTTCAAATTTCGATTTTGATAAAGTTTCAAGATACACCTCAAAAGATATTAAAAAACTCTTGAAAAACTCAAAGATAATAAGAAACAAATTGAAAATCACCTCCACAATAAGCAATGCGAAAAAATTTATTGAATTAAGAAAAGAATTTGGTTCTTTTAGAAACTACCTTGATACTTTTGCAAAATTTCCAATAATCAATAAAATTAAAAACGTAAAAAATATACCTACTAAGACGGAATTGTCTGACAGGATTTCTGCAGACTTGAAAAAAAGAGGATTTAAGTTCATGGGGTCAACAATTTTTTATGCTCACATGCAAGCAACGGGAATGGTAGATGATCATGTTAATCATTGTTTTAGGAAAGGTAAAAGAAAATGAAAAAAGTAAAAAAAATTAAGGGGCCTGAAATTTTAATTTCATTGGTTTTTTATTTTGTTGGAATTGCCCTAATAAATATTTTTTCAAAAGGTGTAAATCCCAAATTAATTTTAAATCCCATTTTAGCAATAGAATTTTTGAGTTTTCAAATTTCATTTTTATTAGAGATGTCTAATTTTTTAACTTTGGCGATCGGTTTTTTGCTAACTTTGGTTCCCTTAATTTTTGGATATATAATTTCTAAGGAATTTTTTATGAAAAATGAATTATTTTAAATCGTAATAGTTCCATTCATCACAATCAATCATTCTAATATCGTCAACACTCGGAACCCAGAAAGCATTTGTTTCACGGTAATCAATATTATCAAAACCTTTCAATTCAGCTTCTTGTTTCAAGATTTCATATCTTTTAAGTGCGGTTCGATGCAATTCATTCAATTCAAGGCAAGAATCTCTTAATTTTTCCAAAAGTCCATTATAGTCAAAATCAAATTTCACACTATTGTCACATATTTGCTCTTTTAAACTTCTGATTTCATTAATTGGAAGCATCCCTAAATGTTCCATAACTAAACCAGAATAGAACTTTTTATTTTCCAAATTTAAAACTTTGTAAATTCCTTCAGGTCTTGCAACTTTCACTCCAAGTTCGTGTGCTTTTGATTGCATTCCTGCTCCCCTTTGAACTTTCCACCAATTTTTCGGGTCTTTTGGGATTTTCACAACTAATTCAAGTTTTTTTGGGGTGACTGAAAAAACAAACGAACAGTTTCCATTTATACCAATAGCATCATCTTTCGTAAAGGTATATTTGTAAGGAAAATCTCCATGTTTATCTCCATCTTCACCAATAAAATATGCCTCTTCTTTAGAAATTTCTTTGCCTGCTAGGATCTTCTCGTAAATTTTCCTTTCAGCTTTGCTCTGAGGTAAATAATCTTCTAAGTTCATATGATATTTCAAACAATTTAGTATTTAAATCTTTCGATTTTGTAGCCACTAATTAGTGAATACTTTTGCAAAAAGTTAATCATATAAAGAAAAATTTTCTTAAAGATTGATGGTGGAAATTCCTGAATATAAAAGAAATGAATCTAATGATTTCAGATTTATTTTGAAAAGTTTGATTGAAATTATCTTTCCCATTGAAAAACAGCTTTTTTTGGATTTTTTAACTGCTAATGAAGAAAATATTTTAATTGAAAAAAATAAACTTTTTGAATGCGAAAATTTTGGATGCCTCATCCATCTTGGAGAAGAAAAAATAAATTTACTCGTAGAAGATTTAATCAAAAAAAATATGATAAATTATTCCGAGTCGGTTTTGGACAAGTCTCAAAAAATTTTATCTATTTCTGATATGGGGAAAGAAATTATTTCGGAAAAGAAAAATGAAGATTCTCCAAAAGATTTTACTGAACAAGATTTGAAATATTTTAAAGATGTTGATGAATTTTTGAAGAGTTTTAATAAAGAACAAAAAAGAGCAATAATTTCCCCTTCAAAAAAAATTCTTTGCATTGCAGGAGCTGGGACTGGAAAAACCACGGTTCTTATCAAAAGAATTGAATTTTTGGCTAAGGTAGGAAAAGTTAAGGGAAACAAAATTCTTGCAATAACCTTTACAAGAAAAGCAAAAGAAGAAATGGAAAAACGTCTTCACAGCCTAGGAGTAAGAGTTATTGTTGAAACATTTAATTCTTTTTCTGAAAAGATTCTCCTTAAGTATGGTGGGAAAATTTATGGGAGAAGGATGCGCGTTGCAAATTCTCAAGATAAGATGGTTGCAATCTTAAGGGCTTTAGAAAACTTAAATCTTAGTTTGGAAGATGCAATTAAAATATATTACAACACGGATTTTGGAACTTCATATGAACTTCAAAACTCTTTTGTTACAGATTGCTTTAATATTTTTGAAGAGTTTAGAATGATGAATATCTCATTTGAAGAATTTGAAAAAAAATGCTTTCAAAATCTAGACAAATCTTCTAAACTGATTCTTGAAATTATTAAATCTGTGGAAAAGCATTTCACAACTTTTGGGCTTAGGACTTATGCAGACCAGATAAATGATACTCTTGGTTTTTTTAGAATTTATTCCAAATTTATTCCAGAATTTGAATATGTTTTTGTTGATGAATTTCAAGATGTTAACAAAATGCAGGTCGAACTACTTGAAATTCTCAATCCTCAAAAACTATTCTGCGTTGGAGACCCTCGGCAATCAATATTCGGATGGAGAGGTTCAAAAGTAGACCATATAATGAACTTTAAGGAAATGAATCCCGGTTCTGAAATAATATATTTGAAAAAAAACTACAGAAGTGGAGAAAAAATTATTTCTTTAATTAACGAATTCATAAAACACATGAATCTTCCAGACCTTGAATCTTCAAAAGGCCAGAACGAAAATATAAATCTTCTTCCTTTCAATTCGCAAGAAGAAGAATTTAATTTTGTTAAAGATAGTATTATATCCTCTTCTGTTCCAAGAGAAGAAATTTTTGTCCTCACGAGAACAAACAGACAACTTCAGGAATTTTCAAAATTTCTTGAAAAATCCGGAATTGATCATATTTTGAAAAGTGAAAACAAAAAAGAAAAGTCTGCCCGAAAAGGTGAATTAACTCTTTCAACAATACATTCCATCAAGGGACTTGAAGCCGAAACGGTTTTTGTGATTGGGTGCACTCCTGTAAACTTTCCTTCGAGAAATAAAGGAAATTTTGTATTTGAAAAAACAAAATTTTATGATTACAATCCTGAAGATGAAGAAATCCGACTTTTTTATGTTGCCCTCAGCAGAGCAAAGAAAAATCTTTATCTTACCTACTCTGGAAAAAAGCACACTAATCTTATCTCTGAAAGAATGAAAAAAATTATCGGTGGATAAATTACTTTGGAAAAACCCCTTTTAAGACATTTTCCTGTGCTTCATTTCTGAAGCAATCTTCACATACTTCCGTATTATTTTTCTTGCTTACCTTAAAACTAAAAGGGTCTTTTAGATTGTCGCACTTTATGCATCTTTTAAGGCAGTTGCTACAATAAGAATATCCAGAAATTTTATCTTTTTTCACGTGATTTTTGCAAACTAATTTTGAACATCTAAAACATCTTACTCCGCAATCTTTGCATATTTTTTTGGAACAAAGTTCGCAAACATATTTGATACATTTTTTACAATATGTTTTTTTACATGATTGACATTCAGAAGAACATTTTCTACACACAGGGTGGCCAGAATTGCAAATTATGACTTCTTTGATTTTCTTTGAACAATTTTCACATATCAATCCATTAAATTCTTTTGAGATTGGGTCAAACTCAATTGTAAAAGATTTTTTTATTTCATCTTTTTTTATTTCCATTGTGAAAAAATAAACTGGGTAATAAATTATGGTTGTTTTTTCAAGTCTATTTTCGATATTTAGTATATGCTTTTGATTTTCAAGCTGAATTGCCCTTAACTTGTCTTTTTCAAGTTCCCAAAAATTAGATTTTTCCTTAAGAGAGTCGATTGCTTTTTTTTGCTCTGAGATTTTTTCCATGTCTCCTTTTTTTGCATATTCCATAAGTCTTTCAGCAATACCTTTTAGTTTTTCTTGGAATTGCCTTGTTTCCGAAACAAAAGACTTCTCAATTTTTTCTTTTTCTTTTTCAAGATTTCTTGTAAGAATATTTGAAATTTCATTTGTCTTCAACTGAACTCTTTTTTTCAACTCCTCTTTTGCAACATAATATGAATTTTGGTAATTTTGGGATTTAGCTTCATTTTCATCTCCCTCTAAAATGGTGTATTCAGATAAATTTCCCTCAATTGGTTTTCCGTTAAAAATATAAATTCTGTTCGAAACTTCATCTTTTTTTCCCAAATATTCGAAGATTGTTTTAAAAATGAACTCATAAAAGAAACCTAATTTCTCTCTGAAAACAACTCGTTTAATCTCTGAATTTGGGAAAGAAACTCTTTTTTCAATTTCTTCTTTGGGATTAATATTAAAGTCAATTTTTAGAAAACGTGTTTCTTCTGTTTTTTCCATATTGATTTAACACCTAAAATATTTATATATATTGTTGGAATCCACTAATTTTTGAAAAGAAGTTTTAAATAATTAGAGGTTTTTGAGTATTAATGAATTGGAAAGATTTTTTTGTGGGAATATTTAGTATACTAGCAATTTTGCTATTCCTTTTTTACTGGTTTTTGCCCTTTGAAGAAATGAATTTTGGAGTTCACAAAAATTCTGAATTTAGTGTGGGCAACCTTTCAAGTCAAATGCAGTTTTATCCCAATATGAGGTTTGAAAGCAATGAAATTTCTTACAAGATAGACTCTGATTGTTCCCTTAAAAGAAAGCAAGACATGGAGCGTTCTTTTGAGTATATCGAAAATCTAACGACTCTTGAATTTTATCCTGTCGAAAACAATGAAGAAATCTCGATTTCTTGCAAAGATGACGTTAGGCCCTCGGGAGGCAATCTTTTTATCGCCGGGGAAGGTGGTCCGACAAAGGTGATTTCGGGGGACAATTTTTACCTAATTTATGAGGGAGAAATATTGCTTTTAAGAGATTCCAAGTGTGAAAAGCCAAATGTGGGAATTCACGAATTACTTCATGTCTTAGGATTTGACCATTCAGAAAATAAGAATAACATAATGTATCCTGTTAGTTCCTGTTCGCAAACAATTGGAACTGAAATAGTTCAGAAGATAAATACTATTTACAGTTATCCTTCGCTTCCCGATCTAAGCCTCGAAAATATTTCAGCCCGTGCAGAAGGGAGATATCTGGATTTAAATTTCTCAGTTAAGAATATGGGACTTCGGGATTCCCCAGTTGGAAAAGCAATTATTTATGGAGACGAGGAGATAATAAAAGAAATTGAGATTAAAGTTTTGAAAGTTGGACAAGGAGTCAACTGGGAACTCAGAAATGTATGGATTCCAAGAAAAATAGAAAAATTAAAAATAGAAATTATAACTAATGGAAACGAGCTTTCTCTTGATAATAACGAAATAACTCTTCAGAAATTGATGAGCTAGGCTCAATCATCTAATTCGTCTAAAAATTGATCAAGCTCTGAATCGTCCTCAAACTTATCTTCAAAATCCTCCATTGTAAATTTTGCAAGTCTTACTTGCACCTCTTTTTTATAAAATTTTTATACTATTTTAGTATTTAAATTCTTCTATTTAACAGGGGATGCCTTGTGATTTGTCGAATACAAAAACATTTAAAAAGGATTTTTTGGATTAATTTTAAAATCCTCAGCGACGGTTTTTGAAATCTTTCTTGGAGTTTTATCGTCGATAATTTTTAATTTTAATATATTAGAAGCTTGTAAAAATGGCGGGGGAAATTCCCCCACGCAGTATCCACCCACCAAGATTCGAACTTGGGATCTCCCGGGCACTGATTATTTGCCTTCGGAAATTCCGGCTTTTGGGGTTTCATAGTATGTCCTGAAAGGACACTCCACCTTAGTTATAAACTACAGCCAGGCGCTCTAACCACTGAGCTATGGGTGGTTATTAAAAATTGAGTAAGAATTTGTTTTTAAAAGTTTGGATAAGTTAAAAATTGATAAAATTAGTTCAATTGATTTTGGTGTTAAGCAACCTTAATTTTTTCTTTATGTCCTCTGAAGAATAGTAAGTATCTTTTAGAAGTTCATAATTTTTATCTTTTATCTTCTCCCTCTTCTCTCGTGCTTTCATTAATTCTTTCCCATAACCTTTTTCAAAAATGACCCTATCATCTGTGGACTTTTCATATTCTGTGTTATACTTTTTATCTTTACATAATCTTTTATTTTGAATTCTCCATTTTTTCCCCTTGACTATATACTCTTCTATATGGCATAACTCGTGGGCTAATAATCCCTTTAGCTCATATTTATCATAAATTTGGTAGTGGGGATTAATCCAAATAGTATACCCAAAAAATTCTTTTTCCGCCCTGGCACTATATCTAAATCCAAAACCAAATTTTAAAATATAAATTTTAATATCTTTTAAGGAAAGAAATGAAGAATCAACTACTTGCTTCATTATTTTTTTATATTCTAACAATTTCATTTAACTATTGTTGTTGCGTTATTTTAAGTATTTTACGCAGTTTTTCAAAGGAGCAAAGATTATTCCTTTTTTTGTTCAGATAGAAAATAAGCTTTATTTGAAGAAACTTCTTTAATTTTACCTTCTCTTTGAAGGGTAGCAAAAGTTTCTGGAAGTGCAAACTTACCGAGAATTCCTACTTTAGAGTAAATTACATAAGACAAAAATCTCCTCTCGCCTGGTTGCAAGCTATCAAATTCCCATTCGAATACTTTTTTTGTTCTATTAAATCTTTTTGGGAGATCTCCTCCAAATTTCTCATAAATTTTTACTAAAGGGGGAAGTCTGTCAAAGATTTTTACCTTCTCAACAAATCTTCTTGCTTCTACAGAAATCATCACTTTGAGGGCAAATTCTCCGCCTTTTGCATTTACAAAAGAGATTCTTTTCCTCAAGACCAAATCTGTTTTTGAATATTTCCTTGCAAAAATAACTGTTGCAATAATCAAAATTATTATTAAAAAGGGAAGAAGCCAGTTTGTCTGCACTTTAACTTCAAAAGATTCACCTGGGTTTAGTTTTTCATCCCAAAAATATGTAATTCCAAATCCCTCTCTTTTAACCACCATCGGCTGTGGTGAAAAGCTAGTAAACATTCTTGAAAGGATATTTTTCTTTACAGTAATTTGTGCACTATTTATAGTGTTTCCATCATTTGTTTTTTTGATTATGTCTGTTGAAATAATTATTCCAAATTGATTTTCTTCATTTTTCACGATGTCTTTTTCGACAAAGTCAATTGTTTCCTCGACGCTACCCGAAATATTTTTGATTGCGAAATCTATTTTCAAAGTGTAGAATCCTGCCATCAATTTTGCAAATTCGCTTCTCTCAAGAGTGACTTCAAAATTTTTTCTTTCATAAGATTTCAAATTAAATTTTCTCTCAAAATTAAAAAAAGGAGAATCAAATGTTGCGACTAAGTTCTCAAATTCAAAATTTAACTTGTTATGAACATATATATTTACTGAATTTGATTCCGGATCAATTGAATTTGCTCCTATTTCGAAAGCATCTTTTAGGGGAACCATATTAACTATTAAACTTTTTTCAATTTCACTTCGATCTTTTCCCTGTATAAAATACGGAAATATTACATGGCCTGAAAGTGTTGAATCCAGTCTTGGAAAAACTTTCAATTCGACGATTTTCGATTCTCCTGATTTTATTTCTATTGCTTCTGAGGGTTCAATACCCATTCCAAAAAAAGTATAAAATAGGAATTTATCATTCGGTCCATTGTTAGTTACATTTAATGTGAATATTGCGGGACTCTCAAGTCCGAGAACAATTGATTCACCATCACTTATTTTCTCAACGTTTAAATCAATTGCAAATACCGATTGTAACAAAAAAATTCCAAGAATCAAAATGAGGAACACCTTTTTCATGTAAAAGATGATGAGAATTTGTATATAAATATTTCTATATTATTAGTTCAAGATTTTTTAACTTGTTATGGTTTTCAACAGACTTTAATATTGCCCTTTTTTGATCTTCGTTAAACTTATTTTCGCCTTCTTCATTTGAAAATTCGACTTCTACCGGAGAAATATAACTCAAAAGATAATTTATGCATCCTTCGATTCCTTTAACGAACTCTCCCCTAGTTCCATTTTTTGGAAGAATAAAATATTGTTGTTCTTTATTTTCATTGCAATGAATTACTACTTTTTCAATTCTCTTTGATTCATTTTTTAAATAAAAAATCATAAAAGGATAATCCAAAATTTCTATATAAAGATGTCGTTAGAAATATTCCCATCTTTTCTGAAACGAAGTGGTAGAAAAATTTGAGCGAATCCTTTTATCCTTTGTTGTTCAAAATTTTAATTTTGTTGTTTGGTTTTCGTTGATCCGATAAAAGAAGTATTTTTCAGTTTTTTTATTTTTGAAATTGCGAGTTCTTTCGCAACTGAATAAGTTCCTCTTTTCTCTCTTTTAGATTGGTCATAAATTTGTTTCAAATTATCCGCAATCAAAGATAATTTTGCAATTGCATTGGCAGTGCTCCCCTCGTTAATTCTTCTATTCCCTGCATTACACCACCAGCGTTTATTACATAATCTGGGGCAACAAGAATACCAGACTCATATAATTTTTTATCATCATCAATTTCATCTTCCAGTATACAGTTGGCACCTCCTGCAATAATTTTGCATCTTAATTGTGGAATTGAATTTTGATTAATAATATATGCGGGACCACAAGGAACAAAGACATCTACATCTATATTTAATATTTTATTAGTATCTACTATCGTTGCTCTACCTTCAAACTGTTTAGTTTTTTTAGAGTTTATATCCGAAATATAAACCTTTCCCCCAAGATTGATTAATTCGTCAGTAATAATTTTTCCAACACTACCCAGACCTTGTATTGCAAAACTTCTTCCTTTAATTTCACTAGAATTATACACTTCATTCAATGAGATTTTAATTCCCTCAATTACCCCATATGCAGTAGTTACTCCGCTTTGTCCAAATTCTGAATCTTTAATTGCAAAAATATACTTTGTTTTTTCTCTTATTATTTTTGCGTCATCAGGTTCGAATCCGAAATCTATTGCAGAAATAAATCTGCCATGTTCTTCCTCGATAAGTTCTCCAATATTATGTAAAAATTCAACAGACTTTCCATCGGTTGGCTCAAACACAACAGCTTTACAACCCCCATATGGCGATTTAATTAATGCCAACTTATAAGTCATTGCTTCACTTAATCTAAAAGCATCTTTTACTGCCTTTTCCTCAGTACTCAATGACGATAATCTAATTCCCCCAAAACAAATGCCATTCCCATAGGTATGATAAGCAAGTATCATTCTTGCTTTACCCTTTTGTTTAAATAACACTTCTTTATGTTCAGTTGTAATTAAATCTTTCAAGTGAATGGTTTTCATAATGATAAGAATAAAGTGTTAAAATTTATAAATAAATCGTTTCGGAACGGAGTGGAAAGAACACAATATTATTCTCCTCCTTTTTTTAGAAAAAATCAAATTATCCGTTAGGAAAATATTTTTTGACTTTCAGAAAAATTGTTTTGATGTGAATTTGAGTCAAAAAAGAATCCAATTTATCCTGAAAAGTTTATTATGCGATTCCCATCTACAAAAATAATTTCGTTTTTTTAATTATTTGCACTTTCTAAATTTAAGAATGCCTTTGCCTGACTTAAGAATTCGTCAGCAATTTCTGAAAGTTTTTCTTCAAATTCCGAAACTCTTTGCGAGATTATCCACTTTTCGTAAATTCCTCTCCAAATTTTCATTTTTCCTGAAGTTTCAAATTTCCCCTCATAGTCTCTCACAAGCGAAGCTTTCACTTTTATTGTTATTCCCCCGCTATTTGTTTTGACCTTTGCTCCTCCTTGGTTTATTTCAACTTCGGTCAAGCCTTCAACCTTAAAATCAAGCTTAATTTCAAACTGAAAATAATCGGTTACCTCTTTAGTTGCAGTCCATTTGAATCCAATATTTTTTACTGGGCCTGAAATTTTTTCGCTATATTCACCTTCACCAACGTCAAGACCTAATTCTTCAGCTAACCAATTATAACAAAATGTATAAAAATCCTTGAAATTGAAAAAACCTTTGTAAGAAATTTTACTTGAATACACCTCATCTTGCTCTGCCATGGTTTTAATATGAATTTTTATTTTAAATATTCTTCTGTTCCCCTATTTTGGTAAAAGTAGGTTTCAATTTCAAACGGGCATTAAATTGTAATAATCTTTAAATAATTGCCCAAGTTTCAAATTGAATGAGAAAAAATTTTGACCTCATGTCTGAAGATACTGAAAGAACAATCGGCAAGGATGCCCAAAGAAATAACATACTTGCGGCAAAGCTTGTTTCTGAAATTGTGAAAACTACTCTAGGACCAAAAGGAATGGATAAAATGCTTGTTAGCCCGACTAATGAGATCATTGTCACGAATGATGGCGTTACAATCCTCGAGGAAATGAAAATTGAACATCCTGCGGCAAAGATGATGGTCGAGATTGCAAGAACTCAGGAGAAAGAAGTCGGTGATGGAACTACAACTTCCGTAATGATTGCTGGAAAACTTCTAGAGAATGCCGAAAAACTTCTCGACCAAAAAATACATCCAACCGTAATTGTAAAAGGTTATAGGATGGCACAGGAAAAAGTTCACGAAATTTTAAAAGAAATCTCATTTAAGATAAATTCTGAAAATACTGATGTTTTGAAACAAATTGCTATAACGGCGATGACCGGAAAAGGTGCTGAAGATGAAAAAGAAAAGTTTTCAGAAATTTTAGTTGAGGCTGCAAAATTGGTCGAGATGGATAACAAAATTGATATTGAAGACATAAAAATTGAGAAAGTTGTGGGAGATGGAATAAAAGACACGGAATTAATAAAAGGAATTATAATTGGAAAAGAAAAAATTTCAAAAGACATGCCAAGAGTTGTTGAAAATGCAAAAATTTTATTAGTTGACTTTCCGATTGAATTGAAAAGTCCTGAGATTGAAACGAAAATTTCCATTTCAAGCCATTCAGAACTTCAGAATTTTCTTGATGAAGAAGAAAAAACAATGAAGATGATGGTTCAGAGAATTGTTGCAAGCGGTACAAATGCTATCTTCTGCCAAAAGGGAATTGATGATTTTGCAAAATATCTCCTTTCAAAATCTGGGATTTACGCGACGAGAAGAGTTGCAAAATCTGATATGGATAGGATTTCAAAAGCAACGAATTCAAAAATAATTTCAAATATTAATGAGATTGATAATTCAATACTTGGAGAAGCAAAGTCAATTGAAGAAATAAAAAGAGGGGGGGAATTCATGACCTATATTAAAGGATGCAAAAATCCAAAAACCGTCACGATTCTCATCCATGGAGGAACAACCCACATTGTTGATGAAATAAAAAGAGCACTTGTCGACGGTCTTGGAGATATTGCGAGTTCCCTTGAAACTGGACTTATTGTTCCGGGGGGAGGAGCAGTTGAAATGGAAATTGCAAAAAGGTTAAGAGAATTTGGACAAACGCTTTCTGGACGTGAAAGACTGGCTGTTGAAGAATATGCAAATGCGCTCGAATTCATCCCCCTCACACTTGCTGAAAATGCAGGTCTTGATCCAATCGACATCTTGACTGAACTAAGAGCCAAACACGATTCAGGGGAAATGAATGCAGGCCTTAACCTATTCACAAACAAAATTGAAAATGTTCTTAATTCCAGAATTCTTGAACCTTCAAAAATAAAGTTTCAAGCAATAAATTCTGCAACAGATGTTGCGACGATGATTTTAAGAATTGACGATATTATTGCTTCAAAACCTTCAAAAAAGGGAAACATGAATGACACTGGCAACTTTCATGACTACATGGGGGGATTGAGTTAAATGGAAAGAGACCTGCCAAATATTTTGGGTAAAATAGACGGAAAGTCAAAAGTAATCCAAGTTTACATCGATAATAAACCCTACTTATGGCATTCCCCCTATGAAGAATCCTTTCATGCAGATCTTCTTTCAAAACTTCTTATTAATTCCAGAATCCCTTATAAAACTCGCCTTGATTTTCAAAAAAAGAAAATTCCCCTTGAAAAAGATGAAGAACTAAATTATGAACTTGTTGGTGCAGGAGTTTCAGAAAGAGTTTCTGAAAAAGTAATCAAGTATTATGGGGGGAGTGGAAGTTATTTTGAGTTATATGGAATAAAATTAAAACATCTTGAAGATGTTTTCAAAAATGAAAAGGTTAAGATTATTAAGGAAAATGAGAGAATGGTTGAACCTGTTTATTTAGTTGAAAGTCTGGATTAAAATTCAAAAACTTTGAAAAAGTTTTTTTCGATTTGCTTTTCCGTTTTTTCTTCATTAATTTTCAATATTTCAGAAAGTTTTTTTATTGATTCTGAAATGAACGCGGGTTCATTTTTTTTATCTTTAAATGGGGAAAGATAGGGGGTATCAGTTTCAGTCAAAATTTTTTCATTCGGAATTTCCTTTGCCATTTTTTGGAAGTGCTCGCTTCTCACGATGTTTGTCGGAATTGAAAAATAACATCCCATTTCTATTCCTTTTTTTATAAGATTAAAATTTCCTGTAAAACAATGAAGAATTTTTTTAAGAGAAGGAAATTTTTCAAGAATTTCCAACGCTTCTTTTTCGGCTTTTCGAGTATGAATTATTATTGGAAGATTTAATTTTTTTGCAAGTTGAATTTGCTTTGTAAAAATTTCTTTTTGAAATTCAAAATTAAGCTTCTCGGTTTTGTCAATTCCGATCTCTCCAATAGCTAAGATGTGATTCCTATTTTTTAATACAAATCTTTCAAATTCTTCATACTTTTCATAATTCAAATCTTCTTCTGGATAAAGTCCTGCTGAAAATTTTATTTTAGAGAACTTTTTTGAAATTTCCAAATTTTTTCTACATGATTCTATATTTGTCGAATTTGAAATTGCAATTTTTATCTTGGGGTTGTCTTGAATTTCTTTTAATTTTTCTTCTGGAATACAATCCAAGTGTCCATGGGCATCAACTATCATTTTACCACCAACTCGTGCCGTAAATTAGGGCGCCAATGGCAATGGACAAATGAAGAAATATCCAAATATACTGAGTAATTATGATTGGTTTTACATCGTGTGCTTTTCCATAAATCAACCATATAAATGAAAAAAGTGCGAATGAAATAGAGGTTATAAAAGAAACTCCTCCCGCATTCTTTAAAACAAAAATCTTGAAAATTTGGGGAAGGGCCATCATTGGACCAATAATTCCTATTGTGTAAACGAGATTATCCAACCTTCTTAATTTTTTATCTGGATTGGGAAACTTTTCTCTTTTTGCAATTCTTTTTCTAATATTTAAGTGGAGTAACCCGTGATGTGAATTTATCCCCATTTTTTTATAAGTAAAATATAGGATATAAAGGTTACGAAAATTTTTAAATGTAAAAATTATCTAATTACAAGCGCGACTAGTTTATCGGTAGAATATCTCGTTGCCAACGAGGTGAGCCGGGTTCGACTCCCGGGTCGCGCATTTAAATATAAATTTTTTAAAACTGATAATTGTAATTTTAGATAAAAGCAAAAGCAAGAATGGATAAAAAAAGAAGAAGGGCGTTCCAAAAAATTATGAAATGGTCTTTTTGCATTTGAATTCAATTGCAGATTAAACAACAAGAATTGAGTTTGACTAAAGAATAACTTTTTAAAACTTAGAAAACACTCTTTTATTATTGGTCCATTAGTCTAATGGCAGAACATCTCGTTTACACCGAGAAGGCGGAGGTCCGATTCCTCCATGGACCATGTTTTAGACCGCAGCTCATTACATTCGCTTGGAGGTCCGATTCCTCCATGGACCATGTTTTAGACCGCAGCTCATTACATTCGCTTGGAGGTCCGATTCCTCCATGGACCATGTTTTACATGAAAAATCAAGAAATAAAAAATACCGTAAAAGAAGATTATACAAAAATTGCCAAAGGGGGATGCTCTTGTAATTGTGGATGTGGAATTTCTAATGAAAAAATCTCTAAAGAAATTGGTTATTCAAACGAAGAAATAAATAATGTGCCCGAAGCAAATCTAGGTTTAGGCTGCGGCAATCCAATCGCACTTGGAACTATCAAAAAAGGGGATGTTGTTCTAGATTTAGGAAGTGGGGCTGGATTTGATGTTTTTTTAGCTGCAAAAAAGGTTGGAGAAACAGGAAAAGTAATTGGGGTTGACATGACTCCAGAAATGATAAAAAAAGCACAAGCAAATTCTATAAAATATAAATACAACAATGTAGAATTTAAATTGGGAGACATAGAAGAACTCCCAATAGAAGATAATTCTATTAATATCATAATAAGTAACTGCGTTATCAATCTTGCACCAAATAAGGATAAGGTTTTCAAAGAATCTTTTAGAGTTTTAAAGAAAGGTGGAAAAATGTTTATTTCAGATATTGTTTTACTGGGAGAATTAACAGATGAACAAAAAACTAATGATGGATTACTGGCTGGTTGCGTTGCAGGAGCATTACAAAAAGAAAATTATATCCAGAAGATGAAAAGAGCAGGTTTTGAGGTAATACTTCTAGGCGAAGATAAAGATATCTCAAAAAGACAATATGAAGGAATAGCTCTAGAAAGCTTAAAGGTTGAAGCAATTAAACATTAAATTATCAAAAATATCTCTCAAAAAGTAGTTTTGGGCACTTCTTAACATTTAAAAATTATGGAATCTTAAAGTAATTTGTGGAAAATGTAAAAGAGGTAGGAAATGTAAGGAAATTCTCGAAGGTTGGCCTTTTTGTTGAAAATTATGACCATCTTTTTTCTGATTTTGATTCACGACCATATTCACAAAAACTTTTGTCAGAGGACCTTTTAAATGAAATAAACAGGGTAACAAAGGATAAAAAAGATAATGAAGTGGAGTTAAAACTTTTTGTTCCAAGGGAGAAAAGAAACTCTTCAACTGAAAGAATTATTCAAAATCGAATAAAAGTTTATTTTAAGAAACATTTTATACTTGCCCAAAGATCAAAAAGAAATATTTTATGGAAGGGATTTTTATTCTCTTTATCTGGAGTTTTGTTCATGGTGCTTGCAACTTTTTTTATAACTAGAGAAAGCCAGAATCCGTTCATAATCTTTCTTTCTGTTTTGTTTGAGCCAGCAGGATGGTTTTCGTTCTGGGAAGGCCTTAACCTTATGATATTTGAATCAAAAAGTAAATCCAAGCATCTCCCTTTTTATAAAAGAATGTCGGTTGCAAAAATTTCTTTTGAGAACTCTTAAGAAATCTATTAAATTATCCAAAATGTCAGCAAAGATTAAAACCAAGGAGGAATTTATTTAAGGTATAAAATGGCAATAAACAAATACATAAAAAAGAGACTTTTGAGCCACAAGAAATTGGCTCAAGAAAGAACAATTCTTGCCAATGAAAGAAATTCGTTAGCATATGTTAGGACTGGATTTGCTTCGTTTGCTCTTGGGATTGCTTTAATAAAACTTTTTGAAGAGAGTATGAAATGGGTTTATGCAGGTTATGCTGCAACAATACTTGGAATTATGTTAATTATTTTTTGATTAGTTTATTATCGCATCAGAAAAAAGAGAATTTTGTCTTACTAATTTGAATTTAATTTTCCCAAAACTTTTATAAATGAAGGGCCTGTTTTTAAGAAATGGTTCCAAACACAGATTCCATTCCCGGAATGGATTTAAATTATTCAAAACCTAAAATTCCAAATGTCAACCCTGAAGAAGAAAAGAAAAAATTTGACAAAACAAAAAAAGAACTTGAAAAATTAAAAACTTTTACATTAAAAAAATTCAGATATATTCTTTCTTTTGGAATTCTTCCCCCACAGGCAGTTCCAAAGTTTATTGAGGAAGAAGAAGCGCCTAAAGAATCAAAAGATGCTGTTCACATTGTGATTATTGTTCCTGACGATAAACCCAAAGAAATTCCGAAAATAAAACAGGAATTAATTAAAGAAGTCCAAAGGTCTAAAGAGAATGTTTGGGTTCATGTTTTTACTCCTGTTGAAATCTGGGAAATTTGTATGGATCAAAAATTTGAAATTTCGAGTGCTATTGCAATGAGTTATCCTCTGTATGATAAGGGAATTTTAGGGGCCCTACGAGTCGCAGAAATTCACAAATCACTTGTTTTGCAAAAATTTGAAAAGTATGTCGTTAGCTATGTTATTGGAGGAAGTTTGATAAGGGGAGATGCTATTAAAACAAGCGATGTTGATGTTTTTGTTATAATTAATGATACGGACGTGAAAAGGATGCCACGTCGTGAACTTTTAGAAAGACTTAGGGGAATAATTTACCAGTACGTCGCTGAAGCAACGCATATTGCCGGTGTTAAGAACAAGCTTGAACCACAAATTTATCTTTTGACTGACTTTTGGGATGCAGTAAAGGATGCACATCCCGTAATGTTCACATTCATCAGGGATGGCGTTCCACTTTATGATAGGGGCACTTTTATGCCCTGGAAATCACTCTTGAGGATGGGAAAACTTAAGCCTTCTCCCGAAGCAATTGATATGTTTATGAGTATGGGCGACGGAGTGATAAACCGAAGCAAAAAAACTTTACTTTCTGATGTTTTTACAAATATATTTTGGGGAGTTACAACTCCAGCACAGGCAATACTAATGCTTGGAGGTTATCCCCCTCCAACTTCAAAAGAACTTGTGAATGCATTTAAAAAAGCATTTTTTGAAACAAAAATGATAGAAAAAAAATACGTTGACTTTCTTGAAAAAGTCGTTAAAATCTGGAAAGACTATGAACATGAAAGAATAAAAGAAATTTCTGGAACTGAAATTGACAAACTTTTAAAAGAAACTGAAGAATATCTAAAAAGACTTAAGGAATTAAGAAAAGAAATTGAGATAAAAACGCAAGAGAGAACAATCTATCAGGTTCATGACGACGTTATTCAGCTTTTGAAAAATATTTTGGGAAAGAAAACTCAGGAAAAATTAGTTTTGGAATTTGAAAAGGAATACGTAAAGAAGGCTAAATTTACAAATCAACATCTTAGAATTTTGAAAGATATACTTAAAGCAAAAAAAGAATTCAAAAAAGATAAAGCTGATCCCCACAAGATTGATAGGGTGAGAAAAGATGCGGATATTCTTGTTAAAGACCTTACAGAATTTATTCAAAGAAAAGACCTTTTAACATTGAACAAGGGAAAGATGATTTTAAAGGCAAAAGACAAAAAAATTGAAATCGTTAATACCGGAGGAAAAACTTTTCTTTTCGAAGGGAATAACATTAAAAAAATCACGGGAAAAGTTGAAGAATCTACATTAGAGGAATTTGAAAAAGCACTTGCCGAACAGAAAGAAAAGCAAGAATTTGAAATTGATTCTAAAATTTTTGAAGTTCTAAAAAAAGAGTATGGAAATTTTGAAATTGTTTTTTAATCAAAACTTCTAAAAACTAAGTTTTTCTTTTATTTTAATGAAATATCTTTTTATTCTTGGTAGAAATGTTGAACTTTCAAAAGCAGAAGTTTTTTCTTATTTTGAAAGGGAAGAAAATAAAATTTTAAATTATCAAATTGATAAAAACGGACTTTTACTGGATTTGGAAAGACCAATACAAGAAATTGTGAATTTCTTTGGTGGAGTTCTTTATATCGGGAAAGTTATTTTGGAAGGAGAGAAAAATGAAATTCAAAAAAAGCTGGATAAAACAGTCTTGTACTCTGGAACAAGCAACAAATTAAATTATGCTGTATGGAATTTTTCAGAAAATTATGAATTTGTTTTGAATTATTTAAAAAAAAGATTTAAGTATGAAAGATTGAAAACGACTTTTAAGAATATGACTGGAAAAATTAACCTCCAGGAAGGGGAAGACTTTGACATTCCTTCGTCAAAATTGCTTGATGAAGAATTTTTCGTATTTGATTATAAAAATAAAATTTTGTTTGGAAGAATTGTGGAAGATTATGATTATAAAAATGTTGAAAAAAGGGATATGGAAAAACCCATCAGAAGGGAATCACTTGCAATTTCTCCAAGAATTTCAAAGATTTTAATTAACCTTTCAAAAGTAAAAAATGGTGAAACACTTTTGGATCCATTTTGTGGAATCGGAGCACTTCTTTCTGAGGCACTTCTTCAGGAAATTAAAGTAATCGGAATTGACAAAAATAAAAATACCATTTCGGGGGCACAAGAAAATTTCAAATGGTTTGGATTTGCAAAAGAAAATTATGAGCTTTTAAATGAAGATTCAACAGAAGTGAAAATCTCTTCTGCGATGGGAATTGTAACTGAACCTGATTTTGGAGATGTTTTAAAGAAGATTCCTCAAAAAAGTGAAGCTCTGAAAACACTCAAAAAATTTGAAGATTTGATGATTAAAGTAATTAAAAATTTTAAAAGTGATATTTCCGGACGAATTGTATTTACTTCTCCATACATTAGAATAGGCAAAAAAAGAGTTAAATGTGACATTGAAAAAATTCTTAATGAAACTGGATACCAGCTCTTAAATGAAATCCCTGAATTTAGGGAGAATCAGGTTGTGGGAAGAATGATTTATGTTTTGGAAAAATAAAATAGTGAAAAAGCCCAATCCAAACGAAGCATTTTTAAACCAAATTCTCAATAATTTAACATGACAATGGGAAAAGTAGTTCAATTTAGAAGAGGCAGACATAACATTCATGAGAGACACTTTTTGATAGAAGTTAGCGGTATTGATTCTAAAGAGAAAGCAATCGATTTGGTTGGAAAATCTGTTGAATGGAAATCTCCAGCTGGAAAAATAATAAAAGGAAAAATTTCAAGTTCTCACGGAAATAAGGGAGTTGTTCGTGCAATTTTTGAAAAAGGTCTTCCAGGTCAAGCAGTTACGACGGAGGTCGAAATAAAATGATTGAAAAAGGATTTTTGGTTTATTCGGTAGATTATAACTCAAAATTTAAAGCCTTAGAATTTGAAAAAATAGGCATAACTGGAAAATTTGGAATTGATAAGTGGAAAGAAAACATAATTAATTCGTATAGCCATTCGAAAGGAAAGGTAACTTTTTTGTATGCAGGAAAGGATGAAAACAAGGCGGAAAAAATTTATGAAGAAGTGGAGAAAAACAAACTTGAAAAAAGTTGTCAAGGAGGTACTGGAACTGGATTTTAAAAATGGCAACCCTTAGAAAAGCAAACGCATATTCAAAAAGAAAAGTTACTCCTTTTACAAGAGTTTCTAAAAAAAGACAAAAGTCTTTCATCAAAGTTGTACCCCCTCAAAAAATTGTGAAATTCGTTATGGGAAAGCCTTCTCTTTTTGACCAAGGTAAACTTCCACATGTTCTGAAAATTGTTTCAACTGAAAATGTTCAAGTTAGACACAATGCCCTTGAATCATGCAGGCAATATATTAATAAAAAATTAGATGAGGAAATGAGCGGGCAATATATGTTCAAAGTTGTACCTTTCCCTCACCATATTCAAAGAGAAAATAAAATGCTTACTGGTGCAGGAGCTGACCGTATGCAGACTGGAATGCAACTTGCTTTTGGAAAGTCTGTCGGAAAATCCGCTATCCTTAAGCCCGGAAAAAATCTTTTTATTATTGCAGTTCCAACCGAAAAGGGAATTCAATTTGCAAGAAAAATAATTCGTCAAGTTAAGTCCAAACTTCCAGGCAGAATAAGAGCGGATTACACAAATTTGACAATTGCCCAATAAAGCTTGTTACTATTTCTGAGATACGACAGAGCGAAAGATTTATAATGAGGGAAATGTTGTAACGTCGTCGTGAAAGCAGAAAAACCCTGATTTTTGATGGTTGTCGTCTATGGCGCTTTCCGCAGAAACGCTACAAGCCCTAGATGACTGCTTTCAGATAATTTCTGATATCTGGCAGATAAATGTAGCAGGAAACTTGCTTTTCTTAGGTATCTGAGCAATCCGAGAATGTTGTTTTGAAAGGTGGCAGAAACTAAAAGACCGATCAAACAGCAAAAAACAAAGAAATTAGTTCTATTTGAAGATTTCTTTCAGGATTTTATCTAAATCCTTATTTATATCTCCCTTATAATCTGTGTGTGGTATGTTTAGATATTCAAGTACTTTTTTGAATCGTCTATATCCATCAGTATCTCTCAATTCAACCCAATGAACTTTCAAACTATTCAATTGTTTTTTGTTTGTATCAGATAATTTATCAGCAACAAATAATGTACTGTCTCTAGCAATTACTGCATCAGCACTTTCAGGATTACCTTTTCCCATCAATTTAACTTCACAAAGATAATCTTTATTTTTATCACACAAATAAAAGTCAATTTCTCTTTCAAAATCTTCTTCTGATTTTATTTTACTTTTAACCTTAATTTTATAGTTTTTATCGCTGACACCATATAGTTTGCATAATGTAAGCATTAATGGTTTTTTCAACTCTTTTTCCGGCAGTACTCCATAATCCACCTCTAAGTGCAGATCTCTTGACTGCGAGAGTATTAATTACAATTAAACTTTCAGCAACATTAAGGTCTACACTGACACTATTAAACTTCAAAGTAAGAGTTATATTCAATCCTTCTTCTCCATCAACCAGAGTTTGAATTGTTTGATATAATGTGTCATAATGTTCATTAGATGCTTCAATCACAATTTCTTTTGTAGCTGAATTATACATGTTAGATATTGTTTTTTTATTTAATCCTGAATTGATTGCGATATCTTCAGCGGGTAAATTTGCATCTAAAAATTCTTTTTTGTACCAATCTACAGAAATATTCTTATTTTTTAGTTTAGCATCTATGACTTTTTTGAAAAAATCGACGGTGTATTGTAAAAATTCTGCATTTATTAAAGTTACAATTTCAATTCTATAATCTTCTCCATGTAGAAGCTTATGAATTATATTCTTAGCAACTTGCTCAGTCAATGTCATAGTCATTTGGATACCTCTTTGAATTTCTCTATGGAAAAAAATCTTGGTACAAAATTATTATCTGAAAATATTTTTGATTGCCCAACATTTTCCTTTATTCTATCTACATATTTCTTCTCTTTTTCTGTTAAGAAGAAGAATCTATTGGAGTTTGTGGCAGATTTTCCCACAGTACCGCTTCCTGCAAATGGATCAAACACCAAATCTCCTTTAAACGAATAGAACTTAATTACTTTATTACATAATTCTAATGGGAATACTGCACTATGGGTTTTGTCAAATGTAGGATCAATTTTCCACACATTTGAAGACTCAAAGTCTCCATTAATTTTACTTTCTTCAACTATCTCTTGAGGATACTGTTTAATATTCCAATCTAGGAGTTTGTCAGTCTTTTTTCTATATACCATAACGCACTCAGTACAGGCATTAGGTTTGTATGCTAAAGGCTTTCTATGTTGCAAAAATCCTGCATTACGATTTTTTGCACTTGCTTCTGGCTTTTCCCAAACGATATCATCAATAAATTCCCATCCCATTTTAATTAAAAGAGGATGAATGTCATATGGAATAGGATATCTTTTGCTAGAATATTGTCTTCCAACTCTAGGAATGATTATAGGTGAAGTATTGAGAATAAAAAAACGCCCTTCTTTTGTGACCCTATACACTTCTTTAAAGACTTCTTCCAAAAAATCTAAATATTCTTTGTAGCTGGAGTATATAGAGTAATCTCTTGCATTATAATATGGTGGGGAAGTAAAAGTTAAATGGATTGAATCATCCGAGACATTTTTTAAAGTATCTCTCACATCACCAAGAACGATTACATTTTTCATGTAATCGGGAGATTTCATGTGGTTCGGATCAAATCCGTTTGATGAGTTATTAAAAAATTCTTTTTTTATGACTTCTTGAATCATCTCATTCGGATATTTTACTAATTTTCTTAATTGATCTTGAATATCTTTATCGTCCTTAAATACTAATAATCCGCGCATTGCTTGCATGACCACTTCTGGATCTGAATCATTTAATAATTTTATAAGAATGGGTTTGTTAACTTTGTTCCTCATTCTTCCTATTGCAGATGCGGATTCTCTTCTGACAATTGAACTTTTATCATTACTTAGAATTTTAGTAAATGTCTGAACTAAAGAAATATCTCCTATTTTAGCTAGATTTTTTATTGCTAAACTTCTGACTTTATCGTTTTCGTGGTTGAGTAAGGTCAATAATGGTTTAGAATCAAAATTATCATCTAATCTTCCCAATTTATCTAATGTTTTAACTAGAGATCCAGTATTATTCTCTACATGTAATCCAGATAATTTTACAGCATCCTTTTTTATTAATTCAACTTCCATGTAAACCCCTTAATTATTTATAAAATCATCTGTTTTAATAATGTTTCTGTTTTTAAATCGGAAATTTTTCGAGAAACTTGAAAAAATAAAAAAAGCGAGACTGTTACCTCGCATTTTGGTTTCCCACGTCCTAAGTTTTCGCCTTAGGAAGCGTAGCCAAGTGTAGCTACAGCGCACTTTCTAATCCACTATATCTGCCGTCGCTAAACGACTGATTCACTCCTTAGTGACCTTGTAGCGCTTTTTGGAAAATCCGCCATAACTACTGCTTAGTAGCGAAACATTTATAAAGTTCAAATGAATAAGAATAACATGACAGAAAAAGAAATGACTAAAGAAAAAAAATCGGCTCAAGAGACAGCCGAGAAATTGAGACAAGACAGATTTAGTAATCTTGAAAGTCTCTTAG
>Ga0210057_1002196_pt1 | contig 28197 bp, 28 predicted proteins | sample CryGeyCG2114_010_2_FD_183968 | JGI IMG/M metagenome (GOLD analysis project Ga0210057, IMG submission 183968) | Groundwater microbial communities from aquifer - Crystal Geyser CG10_big_fil_rev_8/21/14_0.10 (SPAdes) (version 2) | ecosystem: Environmental > Aquatic > Deep subsurface > Groundwater ...
TTTTTCGTGAAGAATCCCTTGAATTCTGGATTCTACTATTGGGTTGAGCCGAGTAATCGGCTCGCCCATCTCAAACCTCCTTTTAATTTTATAAGATAGTTAGAATTAATTAATTTGGGATGAAGCCTACAAATACAGGCTTTGGTGAAACCATTATAAAAATAGGATGAGTCACCAATTTATAGGAGGTGACTCAGATGTATCAAGAATCTGATATTTATAAGTTTCTCGTTCATACGAGAAGTTTGACCAGTAAATTGCCTAAGTACAATTCTAAATTTTCTAACAAGATTTATGACAATCATCAAAAGTTGATTATTCTCATATTTCGTCAGAGAATGAAGATGACGTACAGGGGGATTGTTCGGTTCTTTAGATTTAGCGGCTTAGCGAGAGCTCTATTAAAATTAAAAAGTGTTCCCGATCACAGCACTCTTGTGAAATTTCATAAAAAGATTAATGTGATAAACCTTGAAAGATTGCTTTACAAAAAAGACGTGATAACTTCAGCAATAGATTCATCAGGTTTTGAAACAAATCATATGAGCTATCATTATGCTAACGCATGGAATCGTCAGGATAGACGAAAATACCGACGATATCTCAAAGTAAGCATAGCAATCGATACAGATTCTCAGTACATCCTTTCTCAGAAGATTAGACTTGGTCCAAGAAATGACAATATTGATTTTGAATCTGTACTCGATGGAGTGAAATGCAAATTTGTAGTTGCAGATAAAGGTTATGATTCAAAATCAAATAGATATTTTGTTTTGAGAAAGATGAAAGCATATCCTCACATTCCACAAAGAAAATGGAGCGGAAAAAATTATGCACGATCAAGGGTTCCTATAAAATTTGATGAGAAAACCTATCATCAAAGAAGTAAAGTTGAGACAGTGTTTTCAGTTCTCAAACGAAAGTACGGTTGTTCAGTATTAAGTAAATCATTTGAGACTCAAAAGAAAGAAGTTATAATCAGGATGCTTGCATATAATATAGACAGAAAGATAATATTAAGTTTGGTGATTAGAGGAATTCACCAAAGCCAAAAAAGAAAATATTTATATACTCTCTCTCTTTATCATGAAAAAGGGGCGAAAGGTTTCATCTAAAAGTTCTGGAAATATTTTTAATTGGAAATTATTTTTGATTATTCTTGTTGTCATCGTCGCTATTGTAGTTATTGTGATGGTTGTTAGGAATAAGGGAGAGCCGAACTTTTCGCCATCAACTTTACCAGCTTTAAGTGCTTTTAGTTGTACGGATAGTACTTGTAATACTAAAGTTTATGAACATACCTCAACATCTTCTTTTGACTGTCCTTTCTTAGAAAATAAAATATATCATGTTTATTATGATTCAAAATATGAAAAATATACTATTAATAAATTTGGATGGTCTTCTAAATATTATCTTTCTGGATCTATCGTTAGAACAAATGAAAGATCTTGCAAAACATATAGTCCCGTTTTAACAAAGTATAAAGAGGAAGTTAACAGATATAATAAGCCGTATTTACCTTCTATGTCTAATGATATAAAAATCGGAACTTTAAATACGACTCTTATTACAGATGTGCCTATTAATTATTATTATGATATAAAATATGAGCCACTTGCAAGTCAAAATAGTGAATTTATATATTTTACATATGTATTAAGATTTACTTCTTTATCAAATTCAATGAAACTAATTTATTATGATCCCCGTGATAATGAGCTTAGAGATCTGTGGTCTGTTAGTTCTGGAAGCTCATGTGATATAAGGGCGCTTGGAACGGATGGAATAACTCATGATGGCATATTAATTCGATCGGTTCCAGTAATTAACAGTGTTACTACTAATTGGATTTCATTAACAAATGGACATCTTGACTTTTCTAAATCATGCACAGCAACATTAACTCCAGATAAATTTGATCAAAACTGTCCTATTTCATATTCTATTTCATATAGTAATACCTGTAATAATTATCCATTTACAAATGAAATGCATGGTGCAATTGACACTTTTGAAAATAGCCACTCAACTTTAATGAGGGTATATAAGAAAAATGAAAACATATATTTACCTCTACAGGATGTGCAAACTCCCTCTCTAATTGAAAGTTTTCCGATTAATGGAGTATAAAATTAATTTTTTTAATTTTATTTAGAAAGTTTGTAAGTTCTTTACCATTCATACAGAAACGAGAGATATTACCTCCCTCAAAGTATTTTTAATCTCTTTGAGTGTAATAGTTTTATGAATCATAAAATATTAAGTAAAACATTCTTCTCTCGAAATCCTAAAATCGTCGCAAAAGATTTAATTGGAAAGGTAATTGAAAGAAAAATAGGAAAGAATATACTAAAAGCAATAATCATAGAAACTGAAGCGTACTTCGATGAGAACGATCCTGCATCTTGGGCAAGATATGGAAAAAGGAAAGACAACATAGAGATGTGGAATGAAGCAGGAACGATACTTGTAAAGAATGTCCACAAACATCTTATGTTAAATTTTGTAACTGGGAAAGAAGGAGAAGCTTCTGCTGTTTTAATTAGGGGAGTTAAGCCAATAAATTTTGATGGAAGAACGCATGGTCCTGGACTTTTGACTTCCGCGTTAAAGATTGATAAAGGTTTCAATGGGAAGAGTATTCTCGATCATAAAGAAATTAAAATTGTTGATGACGGATTCAGATTTAAAGACGAAGAAATAAAAACTTCGAAGAGAATTGGAGTTAAGAAGGATCTCGATACAGAAAATAGGTTTTATGTAAAATTATAACCGCGATTTAAAACAAATCTTTTATAAATAATTTCAAAAGCCAGATATTTCCGAGAATAAAATTTATTAAAAATAAAATTAAAAGTAAAATAAATAAAAATTTTAAGAGCCCTGCACCTTTAGTCTGTTTTTTTCTACTCCCAAAAACATCGTCAAGAGATTTATTGATGTCTTTAACGACTCTTTTTCTCTGGAACTCTCTTTCATTATCTTCCTTTTCTCTAAAAATATCATCAGCAGTTTTGTAATTTTTCATTATATTGAATTGATATTTCTTATTTTATAGTTTTCTATTTAATGTTAAATAAGATTAATCAGTTATATCTCTTCTTTTTTTGGTCATTTCAAACGAAAATATCAATCAAACCCCCGATGCTTAATTCTTCAAGTTCGCTTTTTGAAGAAATTGATCTTTTAATGGAAGAAGTTTTTTGCGAACCTGAAACAGAGTCTCTTCTAATTTTCGGGATAGCCTCATCCGGAAGATTTACTACGTAGATTGGAAATGTCCTGTAAATTGATATTTCTTGGATCGATTGAATTGGGTAGATCATTATTATTTTCTCTCTATTAACGAATATAAATGTTTTGTCTCATTTGGCTTCATCCCAAATTAAATTTTTTTGTGAGATTCTGTTTGTAATTTACTTGCCAAACACACAACTTCGACCACCAACCAAGACCTTACCCCTTAACACGAAGTTGCTCGCCCAAATCGAGTCCCAACTCGAGCCAACATTTTGAATTGATTAGATAATTTGACAAAATGTAAACTCTCGCCCTAATACCAAACAAAATCTCTATTATAAATAAATTTTTGTAATATGGGATGAAGTCACTTTAACCCAAATCTATAAAAACCTTATGAGCAATTTCTAATTCATGAATCTGAAAAAAAATTTTAAGCGAAAAGTTTTGAAGAATGGTTTTGTTGTAATCCACGAAAAACGAGATTTGCCTATTGTTAGTGTCGCCATCGCCGTAAGAAATGGGGGGATGAATGAACAAAAAAGCGAAAAGGGGATTTCTCATTTTATTGAACATATGCTATACAAAGGAACTCCGAGCAGAAATGCGAAGAAGATTGCAGATGAGATAGAAAAGAATGGGGGAGAACTTAATGGTTTTACGTCTGAAAATGTTACCGCGTACTGGTGTAAAATGCCGAGCGAACATATTGATTTAGCACTTGATGTCTTAAGCGATATGACAAAAAATCCTCTGTTCGAAAAAGAAGAACTTGAAAAAGAGAGGCAGGTAATTTTTGAAGAGATGAAAATGAGGAAAGATACGCCTCGAATTTATGTTTTTGATGAAATACAGTCTTTTTTATATGAAGAGCCTTTAGGACAAAATTTAATTGGAACTATTGAATCTATGGGTAAAATTGATAGAGAGATCATGAAGAAAAAGTTTGAAGAGATTTACACCCCAAATAATATGATGCTTGTCGTCGTCGGTGATTGCGATTTCAATAAACTCATAAAATTCGCTGAAATAACTTTTGGAAATGTAAAGAAAAAAGGAAAAGTTCCACAATATGATGTTAAATTAAAGAATGAAATAAAGTTAGAGAAAAGAAAAGGGATAGATCAAGTAAATCTGGTTTTTGGTCATCATGTCCCTCTTTGCAAGGATGAAAAAAGTTATGTGGCACATATCCTTAATGCGATAATGGCTGGAGGAATGTCTTCGAGGTTATTTGCTGAGATAAGAGAAAAAAGAAATTTGGCTTATGCAGTGAAGGGTGATTGCAATATTTCAGAAAAGTATGCTTATAATATCATATATGTGGGAACGACAAAAGATAATCTTGATAAAGTTAAAGGGTTGATAATTAAAGAATTCGAGGATGTTTCAAAAAATTTATCAGAAAAAGAATTGACTGAAGCTGTCAATCAGTTAGTTGGAAATTATAAAATTTCAATGGAAGATTCACAGATGCAGATGGTCAGTTTAATGTCTCATGAAATTGACAACGATATAGATTCATTTTATGAATACGAAAAACATCTAAAAAATGTTAAAATTTCTGATGTAAAAAAACTTGCGAGTGATGTGATTAAATCCCATAGCGTGTTTGCACTTGTTCCAGAGTGAATTCGTGTTTTCAATAAACTTCAGATTACAGTGTAACTTCATAGTAATAACAAAGCAAAAGATTTAAATAGTTCTTAGCGTTTATTATTTTATAAAAATGGGGAGTATAATGGATAAAATCAACTACAGGACTTTAACGGCAAATCAGTTTGATGTATATGCAGATAGAATACTCAATTTAGAAGACGGACTTTATGATGCTAAAGATAGATGGGATTCTAAAGAAGATTTTAGAGAAGTGTTTGTTCATCGAGGTATGAAAAGAGTTGTTGCAGAGCAAGAAAATAATATCTTAGGATATTCTATGGGACTAAGTGGAATGCGGGCTAAAGATCTTTTTAAAGACGAAAAAGGTATGACAACAGATAAAATTGAAATTGTTCCCGATGATGCCTTTCTTTTATGGGTGATAGAAGTAACTCAAGCTTTTCAAGGTAAGGGTGTCGCTCGAGGACTTATGGAGAGGATGAACCAAGAGGCGAGAGCTCAGGGGTCTCAGGATTTTTATATGCACTTAATGAATAAACCAAACGAAACTTTTTTGAAAAATCCCGTTGAGATTATAACCTCTGTAGAAGATTATGCGGGAACGGGAAATACGTATTATTTATCAAAGATGAAAGTGAGATGAAACCGTAAAAATCAACCCACTCATAATTATAAATTTTAATTAACTTTTTAAATAAGCTATTCGTTAATAAATTATGTTTGAAAAAGAGGATAAATATTTTGTGGTAGTATCGATGATTTTAGCATTGATGTTTTTGTCTCTAAGTTTTTATTCGGTAGGGAATCAAAATGTAAATTTGTCGCCTCCCTGTCAAGCGGGAGAGACTTTTAGTTGTCCTAGTGGATATGTAGTTGCACAATCTTCTACAACTGGGAGGAGTGAATTTATTGCGATAAATTGTCCAGCTAGTGGAGAAATTGTTCCTCTTGGAATTTTACCTTATAGATCTGATAATAGACAAGTATGTAAATCCTCAAATGTTTATTCTCCTTCATTTTATTCTTATAAATCAAGTTCTACTTGCCAGAATTATGCAGTCATTCAGGATGGAAGTGAAGGGGATTACAATCAGATCGTAGAAGGGACTTGTTCTGTTTCAACTATATATAATTGTGAGGTTAGAGATGCTGAAGGAAATTTAATTTATAGAGCAAATAATAATGAAAGAATGTGGGTTATAAGTGGAACGAGTGGTTATATTGAGAAACACATTCTTTGTTATAACAATCAATGGTGGGAAGAGGGAACAACAAATGATTGGAATATGATTAATGATGGGTTTGATGCTGTTGATGTACTCGCATGTTATGAAAAAGGAAGCTGGTATGTTGATCAACCCAACGGAGAATGGAAACTTGGAACTTGCTCTGGACCTCCGCCTCAGCCTGTGATTGGAGAGTTGATTGGATATTATAATTTTAATGAAGATAATGTTTCCGATGTGAGTAGATGGAACAAAGATGGAACTCCCACTCAAATTTCTTATTCAAATGGAAAGTCCGGGAGAGCAGCATACTTCAATGGAAGCGCATTTATTCGAGTAAATCAGTTTGATAATCTTCTTGGAAAAAGTTTTTCTATAACAATGTGGCTTAAGCCTAGTTTTAATTCAAAGGGAATTTGGAATGACAATCCGCCGGGAATATTGAATCTAGTAAATCAAGATGGAAGCAAGTTTCTTTCAGTTTATCAAAATCCTCTTAACTTTACCGCCTTATCTATGAACTCAAATAATGATGCATATTGGAATTATGATAATTATTCTTTCAATTCTGGAGATTGGATTTTCTTATCGGCAGTCTATAATTCCACTTCTGATATTGCCAGACTTTATGTCAATGGAAAAGCTGCATCTCAGGGGAATGGAAATGGATACGGAGGAATTACTGGAAATTCTGCTATTTTATTTTTAGGTAAAACTTATAATTATAATTATACGGGAGTCATGGATGAAGTTAAAATATATAATAAGACCTTAACCTCGCAAGAAATAATTGCTTCTTGTGGTGATACCTGTGTTGTGACAACACCAGTCATTAATTTAACAAATAAGAAAATTATTTTTGTAACAAATAGTTCTTGGATTGGAAATTTTTCTGTTGATTCTTCAGGTAGTCGTCCCCTCACAATTTCTGGAGGGAGTGGAATCGCTAGAGCAGACGCAATTTGCAATAATGATACTGCAAAACCAAAAAGCGGAGTTACTTTCAAAGCTTTAATCGGGACTGACTCCAGAAAGAAGAGTGGAACTGATTGGGTTCTTGCGAAAAATACTTCCTATTATAATGTTAACGGAGAATTGATCGGAAAAACTAAAAATGATAATTGGTTTGATTTTTCTTTATTTCATCCAATTATATCCACAGAGTATATTGTTGCTACTGGATTAACTTCACAGGGAAATAAGGATGATAATTGTAATAATTGGGAAAGCGGGAATTCGACAAGGACCGCATCTACTGGAGAAAGTGATGAGGCGTCTGAGACAGTTATTGAAAATGAAAATAAGCAATGTAATACTGATATGAGGATTTATTGTGTTGAGTGGACTCCTATAGGAATTGATGAGGATTGCTTGAATGGTCCAAATTGGCAACCTGGAAATTGGAGTAGAAATGTTTCGGGAATTGAATGTGGAATTAGAACAGTTACTGATACAAATAATTGTGGCGTTGATACTAATAAACCTGAGACAACAAAAACTTGTCCAACAGAGAATGTATGTGGAAATGATATCTGTGAAACTGGAGAGACTCCGACAAGTTGCGCCATAGATTGTGAAGAAGAACCCCATATTGATTCTGTTTGTGGTGATGATACTTTAGATGATGACGAGCAATGTGATGACGGAAATATTGTAAATGGAGATGGTTGTTCAAGCACTTGTCTTAGAGAAAAGGACAAGAAAAACAATATGTGGATTTATGTATTAGTCATTGGCATCATTATTTTATTAGTCCTGATATTAATTGTTTTGATGATTAAAAAGATGAACAGAAAGAAAGATGATAAACATAGCGGAGTAAGTCTTTCAACAATAAAAAAATCTCCTCCTAGAAATGGAAGTGAGAGGGAAAGATATTCACAAAGAATCATTTCTGGAGGACCTACTGGCGTAAACTCAATAACTAATACCCCCAAAAGAATAAATATTTCTCCATCACGAGGACAAGTTAATTCTGATATCCCAAGTCCGCCAAATGATGCTAAGGTGAATTTGAGAAAATAAGTAGGTTCCATCCCAAATTAATTTTTTTTGAGAGATTTTGTTTGTTATTTACTAGCCCACCCGAATTGAGTCCCAACTCAAGCCTACATTTTTAATTGATTAGAAACTTTGCCAAAATGTAAACTCTCGCCCTAATACCAAACAAAATCTCTTATTTAATTAAACTAATTTTTGTAATGTGGGATGAAGCCAAATAAGTATAAAGTTTTATAAATATATAAACTCTGAATATAAAATGGAAAAGAGGAACAGCTATTTAGTTGCTGGATGGGTAATTGTTTTATTGATTGTTTTGGGAGTTTCTTATAATAATGTTGTCATGAATAAAGATTCATCGAATAAAATTTCATTCTCGGCAACTGATCAATGTGGCGTGGGAAAATTTTTCATTTGTCCAACAGGATATTCACAATCAGATTCTTCGTCAACGGGAAGAAGTGAATATATAGCCTTAAATTGCGGACAAGATGAATATTCTTTAGTTGGAAGTTTACCTTATAGAAGTGATAGTAAAAATATTTGCAGTTCAACAATTCTTCATACTGGAGAATTTTATTCCTTTAAATCAAGTTCAACGTGTCAGAATTATCAATTTCCAAATGATGCATATGATTCAGATTTTCATATAGTCCTTGATGGTATTTGTGGTGATTGTTCTCCTGGAACGGAAAAGTGTGATTCGACGACATATTCTTTATGTAACTCAACAGGAGGGTGGGTTTCTCAAGGAGAGGTTAGTGGAAAATGTGGGTATGTTCCTCCTCCTGTAACTGGATGTCCTTCTGGAAAGGTTTTCATTTGTCCAACAGGATATTCACAATCAGATTCTTCGTCAACGGGAAGAAGTGAATATATAGCCTTAAATTGCGGACAAGATGAATATTCTTTAGTTGGAAGTTTACCTTATAGAAGTGATAGTAAAAATATTTGCAGTTCAACAATTCTTCATACTGGAGAATTTTATTCCTTTAAATCAAGTTCAACGTGTCAGAATTATCAATTTCCAAATGATGCATATGATTCAGATTTTCATATAGTCCTTGATGGTATTTGTGGTGATTGTTCTCCTGGAACGGAAAAGTGTGATTCGACGACATATTCTTTATGTAACTCAACAGGAGAGTGGGTTTCTCAAGGAGAGGTTAGTGGAAAATGCGGATATAATCCTGGGGGAAATAATAATGATAATAGTAATGGATGTACTCCTAGATGGAGGTGTGGAACTTGGAGTGATTCTGTAAACAGTTGTGGAACAAGAATTTGCACTGATTCAAATAGATGCAATAGAAATACAAACAAACCGGATGAATTAGTTTCTTGCTCATCAGCTCTTTATTGCGGGGACGGAACATGTAATAATGGAGAAACCAGTTCAACTTGTACAACTGATTGTGCCGTTGTTGATACCCGTTGCGGTGATGGGACATGTAATGGGGATGAAACTTCTGATTCCTGTTCTTCAGATTGCGAATTAACTCCTCCTTGTGGGGATAATTTATGTGATAAAGAGAATGGAGAAACGTCAAGTAGTTGTAGTAAAGATTGTAAAAAGAGCTCGCTTCAATTTAAGGATCTTTTATGGCTATGGATAATTTTGGGTGCGTTAATTCTCATATTAGTCGCATTTATTATTGTGAAACTCATAGTAAATAGAAAAACAAAAATTCCTAGCAATAAACCGGTTATAACTCCTAAAAAACCCCCTATTCCCCCCAATAATTCGTCTATGTAATCAATCCTAATATATTTTAAATAGTTCTTAGTATTTTTTAGCTTATGTCCATAACAAATTTATGCAAAAACAAAAGTTCATACGGAGAAGATATTATCCGGGAAATCAAAAAAATTAAAAGCAATGAACAGGGAAAGATCATTGATCAGGCGATAATTGATTTAAAAGATTTTAATTTCAATGGAACTTCACTTGATTTTTACGAGAACCTCCTTTCAATTTTTATCGCTTCTCAAAAAGAAATTTATCTTGTAGATGAACTTCAGAATGTCTTTGAACTTGCTAACTCTTTTATGAAATATTGCAGGTATAATGATTATGATGAGATAAATGAGCCATATCTTATAATTTTTAATTCAATGGCACATCTTCAAGAGGATAAAGCAGAAAGAGGGTACATCAGAAGACTTATTGAGGCCGGATTTAATTCTGAAAAAATATTGATTGTTGGCTCAAGAAATATGGGTGATGATGAAATAATATATGCGAGAGAAAAAAGGATTAAATTGATCGGGATGAATCAAATATACAGTAATATAGAGGATACATGCGACATCATCATGGAATATGTGAATGGGAAAGAAAAAAAAGTTTTATTATGTTTAGACATGAATATAATCGATCCAGCATTTGCACCAGGGGTAACAGATCTCCATGCCGGGGGAATTTCTTCCAGAGATATTATTTATTTTGTTCAGAGATTAAACCGACTAAAAAATCTTAAGGGGATTTCATTATCTGGAATTGATATTGAAAAAGATAAAAAAAATGATTTAGTCACTATAAAACTTGGAGCTAAAATAATCGCTGAATTTCTTTAATCCGCTTAACAAGGATTTATACGGCTTTCTTTTATAATGCAATCATTTGTATTAATCACGACGCTTTCGTATATATTTTCTCCTGCCGATGATAGGTCAAACTCGTATTTTTTTATTTCACCTTGGCCAAGAATGGTACAACCACAAGTTTCACTACTGCACGAATAGACTAGATTATACAAATTTGAAGATACTATATGGAATTTTAAATCATTTATTTCAACATTACCAAAACTTCGTCTAAGTTCAACTTCTATTTTTTTAGTTTCTGCGTTATAGCATGACGAGACTATTTCAATTGGATTTTTTACCATGATATCTATACAGGACAATGTGGGTGAGTATTTTATTGAATAAAGAATATTACTTACTGTTCCATAAACAATGCCGATTGCAATCATAGATAATAAAAGTATCAAAAAAGTGGCGACTACATTTGAAAGTGCTCTTTTATCATTAATGTTTAATTTTAGTTTACTCATATTATAAGGCAGGGTTGTGAATTTAGTTCTTTAACTTGGATAGATCTCACAAGATTATTTTCGTTGTCAACTATCCTTATTTCCTCCATATTATTGGAGTATGGAATTGTAAAATAAATTTCCCCCTCGTATGGAACTAGGCCTCCTCCCTCAATGGTTCCCGGATCAGCTGCACTATTCGATGAAGGGCCTTCAATAAATAATCTATTTGCATAAAATGATTTAGTTTCAGTTATTTGTCCGTTGTTAATTATTTCGTAATGATAATCTCCATAAAGAGTCGTTGATGCACAATTTGGTTGGATGGTCACAGAATTTATTGTGAGAATATCGTTTTTAGTATAGCCTTCAATCAGATAGTAACTTTGCGCCGAACAGTCTTGAGAAGGATCTGAAATTGCTGAACCCGTTCCAGTTGTAGAAGGATTATTTCTTTTTATTATCTCTAGAATCAATTTTTTGTTAAATATTCCGTAGTCGTTGCTTGAAAGGGTCCTCATAAGACCATTTTCTATTGATCTAAAGTGAGAACTATCGGAACAGCTATCGAAACATCCATCAATATCTTTTGGAAATTTATCACAAGATGTTACGCAGTTTCTTGAACCGGCAGGGATTGTTGCCGGGGCATATTCATCAGCAAGATTTGCATATGCATGCGCAAATTCGTGTGTTAAAACTGTGAGTGGATGTTTTGAATTTATTGAGATAATATTATTAAAAGTCGAACTTCTGATAGATCCATCATCTAAATTTTTTATTGCTATTATAAAATCATTGGGACAGACTGATGCCCGTTTTATCAATTCTTTTCCTTTGCATAATACTGCTATTCCCTGATAAATTTCACACTCTGGGTCATATGAGTCAATATAATAAAAATTAAATGAATCTTTATTTTCATCGTAAGGGGGTGTTGATAAAAAAAAGTCCCTGTATCTCTCCCCGTCGTTTTTACTTGAAATAAAAAGGATGTTGGTCTTATCTTTTCCGTTGAATGTCAATGTTTTACAATCATTTATTGATGTGGGTTGGGGAGAAGTTTTAACAGAGAACTTTATCGAGACAAAGATTAGAATCGGAATTAAAATTATTATCAATCCGATAAGAATAAGGATTATCACCGTTTTTCCTTCCATTTTAAAGTTAGATAAAATGGGCTTATATAATTTATTGTAAGATTTAGTTTGGTTTAAAGTCATGAGACTCGAAGTGTGGGCGTGGGTCACATCTCATTTTATCGTTTATTTTTGGTTTTCAAATTCCCACTAAATTTCTTTCTTCGAAAGAAAAACTCTACTCGTGATCTCTACTCGTGTTCACAACTTGAAATTATCTTTAATTTGTTGAAATGTTTTGCAGTTTTTTGTGTCAGAGGATTTCCCACTTGATTCGAGGTTTTCAACCTCGATACCCACCCAAACGGAAACACTGAATTACCTAATGTTAGTCTGACACAAAATATTTATTTTTTCCAACAAGCAGTTACATTAAATTTGTCCAGTCATAAATCCTCGCGCCACTTCCCCCCTACTCCCTCAACACGAAATCTCCTGCCTCATTTTCACTGAATTTCCTAGCTTTAGTTAAAACCAAAAGATGTGCCCCATGCTGAAGTATGTTAAAGTTTATAAGGTGGGAATTTCTGTATTTTCAATGAGAACTTTTGTAGCCATAGAATTACCTGATGAGATTAGGGCAAAAATATTTAACGCGTTTGAAAAGGTTAAAGAGGCAAATTTAGTGAGAGGAAAGTTTGTAGAGAAAGAAAATCTCCATCTCACTTTAAAGTTCTTTGGAGAGCTTACTAACGATCAGGTGAAAAAAGTTGAGGATGCACTTGCAAAAATAAACTTTTCTTCTTTTGATTGTGAAGTTGGCGAAGTTGGAGTTTTTCCTCATCCTAACCATCCAAAGGTAGTTTGGGTCAGCTTAAAATCAGATTCAGATGAATTCAAAACTCTTTATGAAAGTATAGATAAATCAACAAAGAAGATGGGATTTGCAGAAAGTGAAGATAAATTCGAATCTCATGTAACGACCTTAAGACTATATGTCGTCAAAAGCAAAGAAATGTTTGATAAGAAACTAAGTGAGATACATTTCAAGAATATAATTTTTAAGATAGACAGTTTTTCTTTGATAAAATCCGAGCTGACAAATCAGGGCCCGATATATAAAACTTTAAAAAAATTTTCTTTAAAAAATTAAAAATATACCCTAGAAAGTATTCCAAGCTTTATAAAACTGCTGAGCTCAAAAGAATATATCCATCTTTCATATAATATATAAGCGCTTTTTTGTTTTATAGATTTTAATGGAAGATAGAGAAAAGATATATCCTATATCCCTTAAAAATCTGGTTGATGAAACTAATAGCATTCTCGGACTTTATCCCGATAAGAAAGTGGTAATCCTTTGTGAAGAAGGAGATTCAAGGCAAGCGCAATTGACTGATGAATTAGATAAATTATTCAGAGATTATAATGTCAGTTATGATAGTGTACCTAAAGAATATAATCGAACTTATGTAATTCAACTCAGAAAAATAAAGTTTTGAGGTCAACAAATACTATTCACCAGGCTCTGTAGAAAATCTTTTTTCTTGGAATTTTTTGTGTCAGTAATCGCCCACTAGACTCCTTTCTTCGAAAGAAAACCCAACTCACGACCTCGTTTTCTTCTATTCACTTGCCCCGAACGCGAAATCGCTCGCCCTCTTTTGTGCTTTGAGTTTTCAAGAAGTTAGTCTAACACAAAAAATTCATGCTTTTTCAACAGATCCTATCCGTCGATGATCTTTTTGAATGACTCTGCTTTTTTTCCCAAGATCTCTTCAAGGTCTTCTTTTGAAGCATTAAAAATTGTGGTGAGAGTTTTAAATTTTTTTAAAAGTTTTTTTGCTGATTTTGGTCCAATACCCGGGAATCCCTCAAGAATATATTGTCTTTGTTCTTTTGGCGAGAGAAATTTTTTATTTGCCCTTATCGAAGATTCCACGTCTTTTTTCTTTGCAAGCAATTCAATATATCTTGCGGAATCCTCATAGTTTTGAGAAAAAATAATCGGAACGCTATATCTCAATGAAATGGAGAGCAAAAATCCTCTGATAGCATTTGGATGGACTCCTTCCGGCGATGCGGAGTACTCATCATTAGACTGGTATAATTCTTTATGCTCTAAACCTTCTATGAGCAAAAGTTTTTTTGGGTATTGCTGAAGCTCTTCGAGTTGGCGAAATAATCTTTTATTTATCATAGAAGTGAGGAAATCGTCGACGGTTTTTCTTTCAATTGCAACTTCATTAACAATAAAGTCGGCAACTTTCAATTCTTTGAACTCTACATCTATTCCCAGTGAGATCAGTTCTGATGCAACCAAAGAATTCCTTTCCCTGTAATCTGCAATTATTTTTGGGCGATCAACTATTTTGAAATTCCGTTTTTCTTTTTTTTCAAATATGTTCAACAATTCCGGCATTTTAAGTTAATACTTTTAATTCAGATATCTTTTTAAATTTGATACAATTAAATGAGATATGAAAAAGAGAGTGAAAAGAGAAAGTTATAGATTGGTTCATAGTTGGAAATTATTTTTAATTATTCTTGTTGTTATCGTTGCCATTGTAGTTGTTGTGTTAATAGTGAAGAATAAGAGTGAACCGAGTTTAAGTCCTGGAGATGTTGCATTTTACCAACTTGATGGAAATTTAAATGATGCTCTAGGAGTTAACCACGGAACTCCTGTGTTACCTACTACCACAAGTTCTATATCTTACCCTCAAGGAAAGATTGGACAAGGAGTATTACTTAAAAATAGTGCATATATAAAAAGATCTCCTATGACTGGATTTAATTCTCAACTTGGATCTATATCCATGTATGTTAAACTACCTGTTGCAACAAGTCAGCTTGGGAGTTTGGGGAAAACAGTTTTCTTATATGCAGATGATTCAAAAGTTGGAACTTCAAATGCTTATAGATTTTATGTTACAATTGGAGCTGATGGAAGGTTACATTTTAAGAATGATGGAGGTGGATGTACTGCTTTATTATTAGATTCAAAATCGGCTTTAAATTGGAATGCAAATGAATGGCACCATGTTGCAATAACTTGGAGCACAGATAAAACAAAACAAAAATTATATATTGATGGGAACGATGTGACTTTTGTTAAGGATTCAAATTTATGCGGAAGTGGACAAACATCTACCCATGCTATTGGATCTTATTTTGGACAAAGTTTTCCTAATGTTTATAGTGGTGATGTTAATATTGATGAATTGAAATTATATAACAGAGTTATAACTAGATCTGAATTATGTCCCGTTGGATCACAGTGGGATGTGGCACAAGACAAGTGTGTTGATTTAAGTAGATGTATCGATAGTGATAAGGATACTTTTTTTGGTGCTAGTATATATTGTTCAAAATCTTTTTTAGAATCAATCTCAAGATTTGATTGTAATGATATTAGTGATGCAATTAGACCAGGAGCACCAGAAATATGTAACAAAATAGATGATGATTGTGATGGGATAGTTGATAATGGTTTTAGAGTTACCAATGCAGCAAGAATAGAGGAGGGTCGTTGTGTATTCGAGGAAACCTTAATTTGTACTGCCGTAGATGGAGTATGCGACGAAATTGCAGAAAATAGTTGCAATAATTTTCAAGATTGTCCCAGAGAATTTGTATGTGGCGATAGATTTGTTGACTCTGGAGAAGAATGTGATTTCACAAAATGTATAGGAAAATTTGAATGTAACACCAACACTTGCGAATGCGTCATTATACCCGAACCTAAATGCATAAAACTTTTTCCAGAAAAAGATTACCCTGAAAATAATGTTAATTTTGTTTTTATTGGAGTTAACATGTTTTCATTAGAGAATGTTAGACAAGGCGCGATTGCATACACCGTTTCTGGTAACTATGGTTCGCTTTTTACATATGAGCCTTTTAAATCTAATCAAGGAAAGTTCAACTTTTGGTATATGGATCAGATAGGTGAGATTGATTCTAACAACCGTAAAGAATTTTTGGAACTAATGAATAAATACTGTGATTTGCCAAATAAACAATCCATTGGAATATTTAATGAAGTGTTTAGATCAGGTGCTTCTTCAGATGGTAGTGATGGATTTGTTATTTTATCTGATGTTGAAGATTCTAATTACAACTCAGACACATTTACTCATGAAGTTGGTCATAGCTTTGGCAATCTTGATGATGAGTATTTAGGTCGAGGAAATTTTGGGATCTCTAGAGAAGATATACGAGGGAACTGTAATTTTGTTGGGAATGATTTTGCTTGCTCTAATTGGTGTAGTGAAAGTCCGGTTCCCGTTGAGGATTTATTAGAATTTCAATGTGGAGGCAATAGTCAATCAGAATGTATGTCGGATGTAAAACCCTGCATATGGATTCCCGACCTTCCCGAGAATTCGATTAGTGGTTGTTTTAATTCTTTGATACTTTGCTCTGGCTTTAATTCAGAAAAGACTTGTAGCAGTTTATCTTTTAATTATTGGCCTTTTGATGATATTTGTGTCTGGAGTCCATTTGGCATCCATTCCTATTTTAAAAGCGAGTGTATACCCCATAGCACACCAATAGATATTGGTCGCGGATGTATTTCTGATACTGGTTGTTTTCAAGGATGTACTTGGTCTGACCGATATAGATCATCTTTTGATTCTATGATGAGAACTTCTGGTAAAGATTTTGAGTATCTGAATATTGGCTTAATTTGTGGAAGGATAAAAGAAATAACCGGGAGCGCTGGCGGAATTTGTGATACTTATGATCTTACAAATTCAAAATTTGCTAATAATATAATTCCAGAAAAGATTGAATACGTTGAAACAATTGATGATTTGGAATTATCAAGAACAAAAACTTAATATTCTAATAAAAAATTCCGGCATTTTAAATCAAAGTCTTTTGTTTTTCAAATTTATTTTCGTCAGAAAAATTTATTTTTCCAGATTCAATGTCTTCAGTTATAGACTGGATTGCTGAATACATCTTTTTCTCTTTATGAAATGCACTCCAGTAATAAGATTCGTCTCTTGTCTTTTTTGTAACTAGAATTATTAATTTTCCTTTCATAAGTCTTGCTGTTCGGCCGGCTCGCTGAATTTTTCTGATTGCGCTTGGAACTGGCTCGTAAAATATAACAGAATTAACTTCCGGAATATCCAATCCTTCTTCTCCAATTGAAGTAGAAACTATTATGTTTGTAGTTCCCTCGGAAAAATCGGTTATTATGCCTTTCTGCTCTACTTGAGAGAGACCAATAGTTTCTCCCCCAATCATCTTTTTTGATTGACCTACAAATACTTTTGATTTAACTCCTAAATGTTTAAGCGTGATATTCAAATCCTTTGAAAGTATTGTCGCTGTCTCTCTATACTGCGTAAATATTATTATCTTAGGTTTTTTGTCTTTAAATCTTGAAAACTCTTGGCTGACTATTTGCCGGATTCTTTCTACTTTTGGATGCTCAATTTTTTTTATCATAAGTTCAGAAGTCATAGTATAAACCACATTAAATTCAGGTTTTGCAACTAATTTTTGTACTCCTTTACTTTTTCCTTGAGAGGCTTCCTTGAAAAGTTTTTTAAGATAACTGTCAAAACTTGTCAGCGTCTGTGTTTCTAGGAGTTCCATAGCGTGTTGAATTTTAATTGCACTTGCACACGCAGAAATTCCTAGTAAAACATTAAAATTATTATTTCCTTTTGAGGTCATCAAAAATAATCTGTTCTGAAGTTCAATGAGGTTAATTTTTGTCGGTGGTTTGAATAATAATGATCGATGTTTCAGTTCATCAATGTATTTATTATACATCTCCTTGAGCAAAATCCTTATCTCTTCAAATCTCGGTGGAAAATCAACTTCAATTTTTTCAAATTCTAATTTCTGAAGATATTTTTTTACGTCCTCGTCCTCTCTAGACCTGATTTCTACTTTTTCAATATGAAGGTTTTTGCAAATTTCTGAAACTTTTTGCTTATCGCTTCCCGGTGAAGCGGTCATACCGATGATCCTATGCCATGGAGAGGAAAAGGTCTGATTATGATATTTCTTTGCAACATAATTATATGCATAATTTTTCAAACATCTATGTGATTCATCTTCTATGAGAAGTGAAACATCTTCAAGATCATAAAGTCCGTTTTTTACATCATTGCCTATGCATTGTGGTGTAGAGAAAATTATATCTGCAGTCTGAAAAATCTTTTTTCTATCTTTAGCGGTAACTTTGCCTGTGAATAACTGTATATCTCCAAAAAGATCAGATAAATGTTTTTTAAAATAATTAAGATGCTGTTCTGCTAACGGACGAGTCGGTGCTAAGAAGACAATTTTTTTATCTGGAAATTTTTCTAATCTATGGGCGGAAAGCATCAATGCTATAAGAGTTTTTCCCATTCCAGTCGGTAAAACTATAAGTGTGTTGAAGTTTTTTGCTGTCTCAAATATATCTTGTTGATATTGGCGAGGAGAGATCTCTTTTAGGTGTTCCATACATAATGATACCTTGTTTGTACTTATAATCATTTCTTTTGAGAGATAGTATAATAAAATAAGATAAATGAGCAGACAATAAGTAAAGAACCTATCAATGAGAAAATAAATGAAGGATTGCTTATCATTTCATTTCTAACGATTGTATTTCCTGTTATTGATCCTTGTCCGAGAAAAAATAATCCTGAGAGCAACGAAAATCCTCCAAATGATAATGTGAATTTCTTGTTTTTTAGAAAGTTATTTTTGTTCATTTTATATCACCATAAATACTGCAATTATACTTATCAAACTTAGAGTTGCAAGGAATGCCCAAAGAACCATGTTCCCGAATAAAATCTTATTTCCGTCGAGGTCCGAAACAGGTATCATGTTAAAGAAAATGAAATATATGCTTAGAACGACAAAATTCATCTCTTGAGGCAGTCCAATGAAGTAAGCGATTATTGCAAGAAGAATGTTAGCAAATATTCCCGCTGCAGCTATGTAACCTATGTGGTCTTCTGTAATCTCGGAGAACCTATACAACCCGTGTCTTTTTGCAGCTCGATAAGTTTTAACTTTGACGTCGAAAACAAGCGAAGCCATCCATTGAAGGAAACCTACAGAAAATATTGTGAAGACAATTGGGAAAATAAGTCCTGCTGGAAAATTTCTTTTAAATCTATGGTGCGATTTGAATCCATATCTAGTTATTTCCCAAAGTCTTATATCAACTTCAGTCTCTAAAAAGAAAGCGGCAATTTTTTTTGCAAAAACATTAACTAAGATGATGATAAGAATAGCTAGAAGAACAAATGGATAGTTTTCAAACTTTTTGAGAACGGTGAGTGTAAATGCTAGAACAATTGAAACAAATATAATTGTCATGAATTCCTTAAAGTTTAACATATTATTAGCACTAAACGATTTTTTATAAACTTATTTATCCCTAAGGCTTCATCCCAAATTAAATTTTTTTGTGAGATTTTGTTTGTAATTTACTTGCCAAACACACAACTTCGACCACCAACCAAGACCTTACCCCTTAACACGAAGTTGCTCGCCCAAATCGAGTCCCAACTCGAGCCAACATTTTGAATTGATTAGATAATTTGACAAAATGTAAACTCTCGCCCTAATACCAAATAAAATCTCTATTATAAATAAATTAATTTTTGTAATATGGGATGAAGCCTATCCCTAAGATTTGAATCTTTTTTATATTATAGTGATATTTTACACGAACTTTCATAAAAATCTGATTGTTGTCTATAAGCTTACAACATAGAAAAGTATTTAAATAAAACTTAAATCTTTTTCATATGAGAGTTAGAAAAATATCAGAGGTCGTTGGTTTGAAAGTGTATACAGATTCTGGCGAATATTTTGGCGAGGTGGAAGAAGCTAACCTTGCAGAAAATAAAATTGAAGGTTGGCGAATTAGAGTCGGAGGCGCAATCACTTCTTTAATCGGTGGTGCTCGTGGTGTTATTATCCCCCATCAATTTGTAAGAGCTATTGGAGATATATGTATAATCAACAAATCTGCGATGCCAAGCGGCGGTCAGGAAATGGATCTTTCCAATGACGATTTAATGTAAATATTCTAATCTATATTTCAAAAGCTTTAAATATGATAAATTGTATAAAGGGGTAGATAAAATGGCAAATGAAACAATCTTTCAACATTTCATATTTAGAGAATTTATTTTACCGTTCTTGTTAATGTTTGCATTGATATTTGCAGTCCTTGAAAAAACTAAACTTTTGGGTGAGGGGCAGAAACAAGTTAATGCGATAATCGCTTTTGTCATCGGATTGATTTTTGTTGCGGCAGTTTATCCTAAAGCGGTTGTTAATGATATGATCTTGTTTTTAACGATTGCAATTGTCGTAATGTTCGTATTTTTACTCCTTTATGGTTTTGTCGCTTCAGATTTAAAAGATGGATATAAAGTTGAATCATGGATGAAATGGGCATGGCTTATAATCATAAGCATCGCAACAATCCTTGCGGTCATATGGGCGACTGGGGCGGATTTTTTCCTAATAGATGTTTTCTTTAAACAATCGTGGAGTGGGGCGTTTTGGGTAAATTTCCTTTTTGTGGTCGTTATTGTTGTTGCGATATACTTCGTCCTTAGGGGACAAAAGTCTTAGAAATCAATTTCCACCGAATCTTCTTTTTCTGTTTGAAAAGTCTTGGATTGCTTTTCGAAGTTCTAATCTGTCGAAGTCTGGGAAATGCTTATCTGTAAAATATAATTCAGAGTAAACCGATTGGTATGGAAGGAAACCAGAAAGTCTTTTTTCTCCGGAAGTCCTTATTATCAAATCTACGTCGGGAATTGATTTCGTGTCAAGATATTTTTTGAATTCTTCCTCATTTGAAATTTTTTTACCTTCGGATATTGCTTTATTTATTGCACGGATCAGTTCGTCCCTTCCACCGTAATCAAGGCCTAACTGCATATGGAAGTTATCATATGAAGAAGTTTCATTTTCTAATCTTGATAAGAGAGAGGAAAGTTTTTCCGGAAGGCGGTCTTTTCTTCCAATATGAGTAAAATGAATTTTAAATTCATGAAGGTCTTTTTCAAAATTTTCAAGGAAATTTGTCACTAAATTGAATACAATCGTTATTTCCGTCTGTGATCTTTTCCAATTTTCCGTCGAGAAACCCCAAATCGTCATATATTCTATCCCTTGAGATCTGGCTTCATCAAAAAGTGATTTTAAATTATCATATTCAGCAGATTTTTCATGACCAAACGTCTCTTCTCTTCCTTTATCTCTTGCCCAGCGTCTATTTCCATCAGGGATTATTGCAATATGTTTTGGAATTTGATTCTTATTATTGTTTGAAGAAAGATAATATTTTCCAAGATGAAACCAACTTTTGGGTTTATCTGTTACAAAATTTCCATTTTTTTTAATTACAAAACTATCATCTATTATTTCTGATTCTGGATTCTCTATAATGATTAATGAATCTACTTTTGAATATCCCGGACTTTCTTTAATTTTTTCAGAGAAGATATTCAGTTTTTCTTTTGGCGCTTGCGCTAATATAGTAACTGTTCCATTTTCATTATTTTTTACATATCCGTCAATATCTAGTTCATCGGCGATTTTTTTAACAGTCCGTCTAAAACTAATTCCCTGAACTCTTCCATTAACTTCAAATTTAAGTCGATTCATTTATAGATAGTTCAATTATTTTATTTTAAAGCTTTGTGTAGGAGGTTTATATCGTTTTGAAAGTTGATTTATATTAACGGTGCTGGTCACATCCTACTTTTTATTGTTTTTTTGCGTTAGGGATTCCCACTCGGTGATGGGTGATTCTGCCTTCGAGGCTGAGGGGAGGGAGGAGGGAAAAGAAAAACTGAGTAATATTTTGCTGTTAGAGCTCACTACAACTTTTTTATTTTTTCTCGCGATTTCAAAATCCGTCCTCCATCCCCCACCCAACCCGCTCGGATGGAGACAATAATAATTGAAATCGCTTAATAATTTTGGTGATAGGTAATTTTTTGTCGCAAATTCTCAACTCCCATCCACTTCTTGATAGAGATAAAAATTTGCCAAGATGTAAATGCTCGGCTTTGCAGATTAATGCTCACAAATTATGCGACACGGAGAACTAGAATTTTGTTCGAACGAAAAAATTAATCCAAAATTTTTTAATAATGTTTTTTTATAGAAGATGTTGATAATCTTGAAACATATGCGATAAAACTTAATCCAATACAATCGTAAGGATACCTCGTCCTTTAGGACGAGGAGGACCTCACCAGATTTTATTCGAATTTCCTATAGTTAGTGAAAACCAAAGGATGTGACTCGCGCCGTATTAACGAAACATATATAAATTAATTCTCATTGTTTAGTACATGATTGAGGTGCATGAATGATATTTTTACAATCTTATCCTGTAGGTGGAAATATTGGAGATATTCTTAATTCTTGGGCTGCCGCAGGTTTTTTTAGTTATCTCTTGCCGTTTTTGTTGATTTTCGCGATGGTGTTTGGTATTTTGAGTACGATGAATATTTTCAAAGGAAATAGAAGTGTCGATGCTATTGTTGCATTGGTTGTTGGACTTATGGCTCTTCAATTTGATCTTGTCCCCCGATTTTTTGCAGAAGTATTTCCAAGAATGGCTGTTGCGTTATCTATTATCCTCGTGCTTTTAATACTTGCAGGTTTTTTTGTTGATCCTACAAAAAGCTGGATAATGTATACTCTTTTGGGAATCGGAGCAATTTCTGCAGTAATCGTTTTAATAAAAACAGCTGGAAGTTTGGGATGGGAAAGTGGATATTGGTGGACGTATAATTGGCCGGTTGTTGCAGGAGCAGTTTTACTTATAGTAATCGTTGGAATAATTGTCGGAAGTGGAAGACCACATACCTCAAGTGGGTATGGTCTAACGGAATTTAGAAAACCCTAAAAATTATTTATTTTTTCTTAATTTATCAGAAGCGAGTTTATCCGTCAATGGATCTATAACTTTTGAAAATGAATCCTGCATCATCTCCATCTCTTTTCTTATTGAATTTAAGTTCTGTCCGTATGAGCCAACTCTTTCTAGTATCAATATCTGAAGATTATCTATAATTGATTCTATTTTTCTTAATCTTTCTTCCATATTTTCAACCTGAGCTTCCATCACCTGTTTAAATTCGTCCATATAATTTATTTTATCTTTTATTTGAAGGAGCTTGTCCTCTATTATCTGTTCAGCAATATCCATCATTCCGTTGCTGTCATAATTACCTACATTATAATTTGGATCGTAACTATATTGAGAATTGTCGTAACTTGCCTGATTAAATTCGGATGGAGCATATTGATCGTATCCTTGAAGCTGTTCTTGGGGCGGTGCATATGATTGAGTTTCCATCGGCATTGGCGCATATGAGTCGTAAACCGGGCTTGTCTGTGAATTCTGTTCTTCTTGAGTCAATGAATACTCTTCACTTTCCGCTTCTTGCATTTTTGATTTATAGTTTCCTTTTGCTGTAGACCTTCCCGTATAAGCGGGGTGAGGAGGATAATCTTCATCATTATCTCCTTGAATATCCACAACTGCAGACTTTATTTGCGCTTGATTTAGCGCATCTCCAATCTCTTTTGGAGAGACTCCATTCTTGGAGAGAGCTTGAATTATCTGTTCATCTCCAATCCCCTGCGATTTCATAGATATAACTTGATCAAGAGCTCCCATTTTATTCTTTATGATTAATTTGTTTTAATTCAGATTTTTTCACAAATTCCAATGGTTGAAACATTTTTGCCTGTTTTGCCAATATTGCAACATCTTCTTTTCTTGCAAATGATGAAAATTCCTTCGATGCTATTTCAAGAAAAGCGCTTATTCTTTTCATCTCTTGTTTTAATTTTTCCAGATCTTTTTTCATATTCATGAATTCATTATTATAATTATCTCTCATCTCTATTATATTTTTGCCAAGTAATAATGTCCTTTCATTTATTATCCTTGATCTTTCTTCTATGTCCCTAACTTTTATAGCTATATCTCCCAGTGGATTAGAATAATATGATGCCTCTTCTTCCATAAATCATCGAAGTAATTTGGGTTTAAATTTCTTTTTGATTGACAATTTTTTAATCTCCTAAAAGAAAAAGTATATAAATCAAAAGATATACCTAAAAAGTATATATTAAAATGTCAAGAGGTAACCCAAAGGTATCTAATAAGATAAAGAACAAGATACCTATAACTTTTAATGATATACAACTCAAACTTATAGAGGAACATATGGGGATATTAGGCAATACAAGAGCCGAGGTAATTAGAAATATCGTCATAAATTGGCTTTTAACTAAGAAGGGGGAGAAAAATGATCAATAAAAAATATATTATCTTAATAGGAATCTCATTATCTTTATTTTTTATTAATTTAGTTTCATCACAATCAATCATTGGTGTTTCGCCCGGAGAGTTATATTATAAAGATGTCTTGAGAGGAGGATATGCAGAAAAATCAGTATTAGTTATTGCAAATTCAGAAGAACCCGTGGATATAGAAATTGAAGGTCTGGGAGCTATGAAGAGTTGGTTTAATTATACAAAGAAATTTACGCTGGATGACGGGAAAAATTTTCAATTAGTTATTTCAGTAAGCCCTCCTCCAGATATTCCTAATGGAAATTATACTGGATTTGTAAGGGTAAACACTATTTCAAGAGACAAATATCTGGAGAAGGGAATGCCATGGGAATTATAAAAGGTGTTTTGGACGTGTTTGTAACAGTTGAAATTACAGATCTCGAGGTGGTTAAATGTTCTATTAAAGAGTGGAATGCGTATTCTTCTGAGAAAGGGGAGGATATAGTATTTGATATTTTATATCATAATGATGGAAATGTAAGATTAAAACCTAAAATGGAAGCGAGGATATGGGATCAAGAACAAATCTCTCAAATTTTGTCCAAGGAATTCGTAGAAAATGATATTCTTCCAACAAAAGAGCAAAGATTGAGATTTTATCTCCCTACAAATGACCTTGAGATAAATCAATATTTTGCAGATTTAAATTTTCCAGATTGCTTTGCATCTTCTGTAGTAACTTTTGATGTACTTGAACCTGGGACTTTAAGGGCAAATGGAATTTTAAATAGAATATCGACTTTACCTTGGAGTTATGCTGGCGATACCGTTTTAATAACGGCAAATTTCCAAAATGTTGGAGAGAAAGGTGTCGATTCCCAGTTTAAAGGAAGGATCACTAAAGATAATAAAATAATTCAGATCCTTGAAAGTGAAAAACTTGAAACTCTCAAAGGAGATACCACTAATTTTACCTTTTATTTCACTCCGAAAAATAAAGGGAAATATGTGATCAGTGGAAGGGTATTTTATGATAAAAAAAGGACATTTGAATCCAGCACGACTATAAATATCCTTTCGAAGAAGTTTGATATGTCAAGCGCAATGTGGATAATTTATCTTATTTTGATGATTTTGGTTTTATTATTATTAATAAGGAGGTTGGAATAAATTAGATTATGGAATTTAAAGAAGGGACACCGCTTTATGCGAATGAAGTTGTTAGGGAAGGGGGCGAGGATATTTTATATTTTAATTTTATAGGGGCGCCATTTGTGCCTGATCTTGTTTCGGATGGAAGGATAATGGAGATGGTAATCGATGCATTAATAGAAAATTCAAATGTTTCAAGGATCGTATTTGTCCAGCAGAAAAATTATCATTATGATTTTAAAGAAACATCATATTTAATTGAATTGGCGCAGTTATACACTTTTTTTATGAGACAGGAAAATATTTTGTCTCCAAATAAGTTAGCGTCGGTCGATCAGAGGACGACATCAAAAAGGTATAACGAATTGTTTTATATTTCTAATCTAGTTAAGAATGATCCGCTTCTCGCGTATTATGAACTTCAGAGAGTTTTAATCGAAACAAAGATAATGAGAGATAAGGTCAATTATCAAGAAAAAAATAATTATGTTCACTATATCTATTTACTAGAGAAAATTTTTGCTATGATCTCTGATACTAAACTGATAAAAGATCTTTTGCCGCAGACAAGTGAATATAATAAAGGAGATAGGGAAATATATTATCAAATATTTTCGAGTGATGTCACCCCAAATTATACTTTTACAAGACTTGAAGCACATCTTCCAAAAGACTCGAATATTATAGATCAGTATAAAATAAAAAATGGCGACTATGATGAAAGTGTTGTAACTATTTTTATGAAGGAAGATGAAGCGAAGATGAGGTATCATATAATCCCTCCAGAATATTCATTGAGTGAAGAACATAATTTACTTCTTAATTTGGCAAAGGGCGTTTTAGTTGAACATCAGCCTCGTGCAGAAGAGTTTACTGATACGCAAAGGACACGTCAAGTTTTTTTCAATATCTCAAGAGATCTTGTGAGAGATTTAGCTTATTCAAAAAATATTAATCTTAATTTCAATGAATTAAATAAACTTGCGACAATCTTAGTCAGACATACTGTTGGATTTGGATTAATAGAAGTCTTGCTTCAAGATAAAAATTTACAGGATGTTGTTCTTAATGCGCCTATTCCTCAAACGCCAATTTTTGTAAGGCATCAGGAATATGGAGAATGCAGTGTCAATATTCTGCCCTCTCAAGAAGATGTTGATTCGTGGGCAGCGAAGTTCAGGATGATTTCTGGCAGGCCACTTGATGAAGCGAATCCGATTCTTGATACTCAGCTTGAAATCGGAAATATGTCCGCGAGAATTGCGATAATTCAACAACCACTTTCTCCCGACGGACTTGCTTATGCAATCAGACGACATAGAGAGACGCCTTGGACTCTTCCACTTTTTATACAAAGCAAGATGATAACACCCTTTGCTGCGGGGCTTATGAGTTTTTTGATTGACGGAAACAGAACATTGCTTGTTGCTGGAACAAGAAGCAGTGGGAAAACTTCTCTACTTGGAAGTTTAATGTTAGAGATAATCCCAAAATATAGAATCATAGTCCTTGAAGATACGTTAGAACTTCCGGTTGATGCAATGAGAAAATTAAAATATGATATTTTGAGAATGAAAGTGAGAAGCAGTTTACTTCATACAACGACGGAGATTTCTGCTGATGAAGGAATCAGAACGTCCCTTCGTTTAGGAGATTCATCTTTAATTGTTGGAGAGGTTAGAAGTCTTGAAGCTAAAGCGCTATATGAAGCTATGAGAGTCGGGGCTCTTGCAAATGTTGTTGCAGGAACAATCCATGGCGCTTCACCATATGGAATTTTTGATAGAGTTGTAAATGATCTGGAAGTTCCAGCGACGAGTTTTAAAGCAACAGATATAATCATGGTCGCTAATCCAATAAAGAGTCCGGATGGTCTTCATTCATGGAAAAGAGTTTTACAAATCACTGAAGTCCGAAAGCATTGGAAAAATGATCCTGAAATTGAAAAAGGATTTGTTGATCTTATGAAATTCAATATTGAGAAAGATCAGCTTGAACCGAGCGACGATCTGATAAATGGAGACTCGGAAGTAATAAAGGCGATTGCGTCGAATGTGAAAGGTTGGGCTGGAAATTGGGATGCTATATATGATAATATTTTACTTAGAGGAAGAATTAAAGAAGAATTATTGAATGTTGCAATCAAAACAAAAAAATTAGATTTACTTGAAGCAGAATTTTCAACATTGAGCAACAACGCTTTTCATAGAATCAGCGACGAAGTGCGAAAAGAAATTGGACTGCCTATGTCTGAAAGGGTTTTTCCAGAATGGCAGAAATGGTTAAATCAAAAAGTTAAGGGAAAAAGTTTATGAGATAAAACTTTTAGCGATTCAATTTAAGGCGTTGGTCACATCCTACTTTTCATTGTTTATTTTGGTTTTCAAATTCTCACTCGGTGATGGGTGCCTCTACCTTCGAGGTTGAGGGGGTAAAGCATTTATTTCTATAAAAAGATAAAACAATGAGCTTAGCACAGCTCATTGTAGTTAAAATTAACAATGAAAAATAGCTGAGCT
>Ga0210057_1002197_pt1 | contig 28195 bp, 25 predicted proteins | sample CryGeyCG2114_010_2_FD_183968 | JGI IMG/M metagenome (GOLD analysis project Ga0210057, IMG submission 183968) | Groundwater microbial communities from aquifer - Crystal Geyser CG10_big_fil_rev_8/21/14_0.10 (SPAdes) (version 2) | ecosystem: Environmental > Aquatic > Deep subsurface > Groundwater ...
CTTTTAGCCAGCTCAAATCCCATCTTGTCGGAAGCCAACTGATTATTGGCTCCCCCCGCCACAATCTGACATTTTAGTTGTTTAACAGTGGTTGGATTGATCGCTCCATACAGTGCGCAAGGAACAACGACATCAACTTGAACGCTAAAAATTTTAGAAACGGGTACTACCTGAACTTTAGGAAACCGAACTTTTATGGCCGAAACAACATCTTTAGAAATATCAGTCACGTAAATTTTCTTGGCTTTACCGTAGAGAGACTGAAGGATGCCTGAGCCAATTTTTCCCAAACCTTGGATTGCAAAAGTCTTTTGACTTGGATCTTTAGAACCAAATCGAAACTCCAAGCTGGCTAAGATCCCTGAGATAATACCTAACACCGTATATTTGACCGGATCTACTTTAACACCAACAAAATATTGAGACAACCTTTTCCAATTTTTTACATCTTGTTGAGCAATACCAATATCAGAACCAGTAATAAACCTACCACCAAGTAACTCCACATACTCAGCATATTTTTTTAGAGCTTTTTCTCGATTAATACCTGGATAATCAATTATTACTCCCTTAGCTCCACCGTAGGGTAACCCTGCTAGAGCCGCCTTATACGACATAAACTTGGCTAATCGCAAACTATCTTGAAACGCTTCCTCCTGCGAGGCGTAACGCCAAAACCGAGTAGCACCAAAAGCGGGCATTTGTTTGTTGCCAGTATGCAAGGCAATAAAAGCCTGCAAACCACAGCTTGGCTCATTAATAATTAGTACCATTTTATAATTAGTGAGTTGAGAAAATGAAAACATACCGTCCTATATTAATAGTATAAATGCTATAACAAGTTAGATAAATACGTAATTTTTACACATCTTGATTTCTACTTGCCAATTTGATCAAGAGCTATTATGCTTTTGATATGGAAAATACATCAAAACGCATCCTAGTCGTTGATGACGAACAGTATATCAGAGAACTGTATGAAGAAGTGCTAAAAGCTGAGGGCTTTGCTGTTGACACCGCTTCTGATGGTGAAGAAGCGCTGGCAAAAATCATAGCCGGTGGTTATAGCGTGATAACTTTAGATGTCGTGATGCCTAAGCTTGACGGTCTTGGCATTTTAACCAAGCTTAAAGAATCAACGCCTAAACAAAAAAATGGACCCATCATCTTGCTCACCAGCTTGGCTAATGATCCAGCCGTTAAACAAGCCCTAGAGATGGGCGCTCAAAAAGTGATTATCAAAACTGACATCACCCCCAAACAGTTTGTTGACATGATTAAAACAGCCACGTAAGCACCTTAAGTGCCAGCAAAAGTTAGCGACCAACCTGGCCGATTAAGTTATAAATTGGGGCAATAATTGCCAGCATCATGCCCCCGACTGCCAAACCAACCAGCACCAACATGATTGGTTCTAACATTGCTGTGAGTTTTTTGATTGATTGGGAAACGGTGTAGTCCATATTTTCTGAAACATTGAGCATTGATTCCTCAAGGGTGCCACTTTTTTCACCCACTTCCATCAACTTAATCATCATACTGGGAATGATATTTTGCTTTGAACGTAAACCGGCTGAAAACGGATGACCGGCTTGGGCTTGATCACGCGCCTTGGCCACCAAAACTCTGACTTCTTTTTTCAAGATCACCGCTTGAGCCAATTCCAATGAAGTCGTGATGGGAATACCTGAAGCCAAGAGCAAATGTAAACTGCGCGAAAAACGGGTAATGTCAATTTGGCGTACCAGTGTTGAAACCAGCGGTAACTTAAAAAACACTCCCAGAACCATCTCCCGTTTGATGCTGTACAAGATTATCACGGTAGCGATCAGTGCCGCCGTACTGCTGCTCACTAGCAACCAATGGTGGGTAATTACGTTCGAAACAAAAATTAAAATTTTGGTTGGCAACGGCAACACTACATTCAGATGCGAAAAAACCGTTGAAATGCGGGGAATCACCACCAGCAGCATCATTAGCAGCACCGCAAAAAAGATGACCAACACAATCAGCGGATAAAACATTGCCGATTTGACTTTATCTGAAAACTCCCGCTCTTCAATAATGGTTTTTTGCAAGTCCTTAAGAGTAGTTTCTAGCGTGCCGGCCTCTTCCGCGGCTTTGATCAAGTTGACCGTCACATCGTCAAAAGCCAGTGGATACCTGGCAAACGACTCGGAGATTTGCTTGCCAGCGGTGACGTCGTCTTGTAAAGAAAGTAAAATTTTGCGTTGATTACCTTTGGCTTCCTCAAGTAAAGAAGTGATAGTTTCCACGATTGGAATACCGGCCGCCAGCATAGTAGAAATATTGCTGACCAAACCAATTTTCTCTTCTGATGAAAGTCTGAGTTGTCCAAATGCCATGGTGGAATCTTTTTATTAAAAACTCTTACTTTCCATAGTACATCATAAAACAATCAGTTAACTTTTGTTTTATTCCATTTCGGTTTTTGTAACTCTCAAGATTTCTTCGATTGTGGTCAAACCACGGGTAATTTTCTCAATGCCATCGTCATACATGGTGGTCATGCCCTCTTTTAAGGCTAAGTCTGAAATCTCATCAGTTTCAGCCTTTTTTGACACTAATTCGCGCATGGCTTTGGTCATCTCAATCACTTCATAAATGCCAATTCTACCTTGGTAACCAGTGTTGTGACACGACCGACAGCCTTGACCTTTATAGATCCTGACCTCTTGATTTTTGCCAACCGGAATGTAGTGTTTCTTGATTGTCTCGATTGACATAAACTGCTCAAGATCTTTAATTGGAATCGTTTCTGAGACTCGACAATGCTGGCAAATTTTTCTAACCAAACGTTGAGCAATAATGACGTTAACCGTCGAAGCCACCAAAAATGGCTCTACTTTCATGTCATACAGTCTGGGCAATGAGGCCGCCGCGTTATTAGTATGTAAAGTAGAGAAAACCAGATGGCCAGTCAGGGCAGCGTTGATTGCAATGCTGGCGGTTTCATTATCACGAATTTCACCAACAAAAATATAATCGGGATCTTGGCGAAGCAACGAGCGCAAACCATTGGCAAAGGTCAGATTAGTTTTTTCGTTAACTTGAACTTGATTGGCACCTTTAATTCGGTACTCAACTGGATCTTCAATACTGGTCAAATTTTTTTCGCGGGTGTTGATAATTTTTAGAATCGAGTAAATCGTCGTCGTTTTGCCTGAACCGGTTGGACCGGTCACCAAAATCATGCCATATGATCGCTGAGCGGCTTTTTTAACTTGTTCCAAACTTTTTTCTGCAATACCCAACTGCTCCAGTGAATACGATCTGGCTTGTGAAGTCAGCAGTCGCATCACCACTTTTTCACCTTCGGCGATTGGGATAATCGAAACCCGCAAATCAAGCCGCTCGCTAGCGACTTCGGTTTTGATTTTGCCGTCTTGCGCGGCTAAATGCTGGTCAGTTCGCAGGCTAGAAAGAACCTTAATTCTGGTGACAATTCTGCCATGCAGCTTTTTTGGCAAATTAACAATGTCGTGCAACATGCCGTCAATTCTGAAACGGACTATTGTTTCAGTTTCTTGAGGTTCAATGTGAATATCAGAAGCATGCTCGTTGTAAGCCGAGTGAATCAATTCATCGACCATTTTTTTGACTGGCGGATCATTCGAAATAGTGGTGATAACATGACCATTTTCTTCACTCATTAATTTTTCGAATAACTCTTGGAAGTCAGTTCTGTAGTTAACCAAAATTTCAGTGATGTCTTTTTCGGTGGCGTAGTAAAGCTGGACTTTTTTACCAGTTTTTTGAGCCACTAGTTGAGGCAGTAACTGGTTGGAAAAATTTGCACCAGCAATTTTTATCACCTGATCATCGCGGGCAAATGCCACCATTTTATGGCGTTTAGCTACTTCTTCTGGAATCGTGTTGAGGGCGAAGTCAGCAATATCTTGTTTAGTAAGCTCGACAAACGGCATCTTAAGCTGGGCCGCAGTCAATTTGCCCAGCTCAATATCGGTAGTTAGTCCCTTATCAATCAAAACGTCAGCCAAGGGTTGTTGAACTTCTTGGGCATGTTTCAAGGCCGCAGCAAACTCTTTTTCACCAATAACCTTGGTACCCACCACCAACAACTTTAACTGCTCATCGGAGAGTTGCATAGATCCATGATATATGGAATTTGGGCAAAGGGCAATTTGCGGGAACTGAAAACCTATTCCACAGCCTCCTTTCGTCATGGATTGGGTTCTATGCAAACTGAAATTTTTTGTCGCCCAAAAAGCCGGTCACTTCCGGCCTAATGATTTGGGTATTAAGCAACAAACCAGAAGTAACTTTGAACAAGCCATACTTTTGAGTAATGCTGTCAACCGCTGTTGCCACCCGCTCTTGCTTCCACCAGTTGGGAAACCAACAATCTTGAACTTCAGTCCACGGTTTGAGCAGGTGCAAGGCTACCGCTAACTTGATGACAGCAAAATTTTTGGGCCAGCGCTGATAGAGCTGCTGCCAAATAACCTTAAACATTTCGTTAGTATGGCGAACATAATACTGGAGAGTAACGTGAGTGCCCCAGCTCTGATCTTGACCCAATAAGTAGATACTGACCAACCGGCCAGCTAACTTCATTTTGCGGACTTTATACATTACTTCTGCCGTTAAGTTATAGAGCGTGGATTTTAAAACTGTTTCATTTCGACACAGCTTGTAGCCAGTGATTGACCGGCCAACACTTTTCATGTGTGGCAGTTCCTCAGCCGCTCTGTCTAACAAAGCCGGTTCTTCGCCTCTACCCATTTTGCGCAACTCCAAACTCCAATACGGTCCAAACTGCTCAAACAATAAATCATCCGGCAAAAAGTTGATTTGGTAGGGAACTGTAACGCCAATTTGTTCCAGTCTTCTGCCCAGCCGAAAACCAATACCACAAACACTGTCAAAGGTGGTGCTGGCAAGCAGTGCTGCCTGATTGTCTTGAGTAACCTGAGTCACACTACCTTTAGCCGCTACCTCACTGGACAGCTTGGCTAAAAATCTGTTTTTGGCAATGCCAACATTACAAGTTACCCAACTGCCCAATCTTTGCTTAATTTTTTGCTGAATATGCTGACCAAACGCTACCGGCGAAAGATATAACTGCCGAATTGGGGTAAAGTGAATAAACGACTCATCGAGAGAGAAAATTTCTACTTGAGGTGAAAGAGATTCAAAAAGCTGCTTGAGCTCTCTAGTCGCCGACAAATACAAATCAAACTCGGCCGGCATTTCGATGACGTTAGGGGCTAACATGTGGGCGTCACCAACAGTACAACCGGTTTTTATTCCCAATTTTTTGGCTTCTTTAGAAGCGGCAATGACACAGGTTCGACCAACGTTTTTAACAATCACCACCGGTTTACCTCGCAAAGCCGGTGTCTCTTGTTGAAGCAAAGTGGCAAAGTAAGAATTAATATCAACGTGAACAATGGTTTGGGTAGGCGGTTGGTCGTTGGTGGCTGCAACTGCTTCAATCACACCAAATCTCCTCTAGACTCCAAGTTTCTTCGGCTCGGTCAAATACTAAACGGTAAGCCCCACCCGGAGCTGTAACCGCATACTGCCGTTTATACACCGCCCCATCTCTGATGTTAGCAATTAAGTTAATGTCTGAAATTAAGTATTCTCTCTGCCGCCACAAAAACTTTCTGGGTACAAACTGGGCATTTTTGTATAAACCAACAACGCTAATGGTCTCGTGAATTGGTTCGTACATAAAAACCCTCTCAAATAAAATCTAGCCTCAGAATAGAAGAAAACCCGAATCTTGGCAAGTAAACAAAAATAATCAAAATATGTCAAAAACAGGGGTTTTGTTTGGGTTTTGAATGTAGTCGACACTATCATTACACATTTAATATGTACTGCAAACTGTTATAATCCTCAGTATGCAGATTGAATGGTTTAAATTATTTCGAACAATGATAATTAAGCTGTTTTTATAAAAAGTTGTATACTGGCTTTGGTGAAAAAGATTTTCTTATTGGTTGGAATAGCTCTATGGGTACATACTTGGCAAGTGTGGAAAATACTCTATATTTGATTGCACCCCCACCATTCTAGAAAAAACAAAAGATCACACAACTTTGAAAGGAGGAAGTTGCGTCTAAAGTTACCACTCCGATAATCAAAAATAATCTCGCAAAGGGGCGTACAATAAATCCGTGTTTGAAATAACTTCGTCCTCTCAGGTTAATTTTTTTGTTGCCTTTGGCATTTTGCTCTTAATTTCTGATTTGTTGCCAGCAAGTAATAATATTCATCGTTTAATTCCATCATTTCAATAGCTTAGGCATGAAAAAATTCCTTCAAAATAAGTGGTTTTTAATTGGCTCAGTCATGGTGTTACTAATTGGGTTAACGATCGTGGCAGCGGTTTGGGTACTGTACGCCTCATACTCAAAAAGTGTGGTCACGACTGCCGAGCTTACATCCCCCCATCCCAACCCCACTCCAACACCAACCCCAGATCCGCTTGATCCCTACAGCATCGCTCTTTTAGGTTATGGCGGGCCAGGTCATGACGGCGGAGCCTTGACCGACACAATCATCCTGGCATATATTCAACCGCGCAAAAAGTCTATTCACCTGATTACCATTCCCAGGGATATTTGGGTTGAGTTGCCATTGCTGCCAGATGGACAAACCAAAGGCTACAAGCTCAACGCCGCCTACGCTGTTGGCACCGATGAAACCCAATTTAAAGATCGGCCAGTTGAGTTTACTGGCAAAGGTGGTGGCGGTTCTTTAGCCAAGTATGCGTTGGCTCAGGTCACTGGGATCAACCCAACGTATTTTTTTGCTCTTAATTTTTATGCCTTCGAACATGCTCTCGATCAGTTAGGCGGCATTGAAGTGAGAGTGCCACAAGGTTTTGACGATCCATTTTATCCAATCGAAACAGAAAAGAATAATACTTGCATAAAATCCGAGAAAGAAATTGCGGCGCTCTCAGCAACGCTATCCGGCGATCTGCTGGCTGAGCAGTTTTTGTGCCGCTACGAGCATCTCTATTTTGAGGCTGGGTCTCAATTAATGGATGGAGCGACCGCATTGAAGTATGTCCGTTCGCGCCATTCCAGCCAATCTGGCAACGATTTTTCTCGGTCGCAGCGCCAGTTGGCGGTGATTGAGGCCGTCAAAAAAAGGGTGCTCAACCTTAACTTTGTGCCTAAAATTTTGCCACTCATTCAGTCCCTCTCAGCTAATATTCAAACTGATATTGATGCTACTACCCTAACCGAATTGATCGCAGCATCAAAAGAGCTGGAAGACTACTCAATTGATCGTGTCATTCTATCAGAAAAAAATGTTTTACAGTCAAGTCGGAGTGCCGATCGGCAATACATTTTAACAGCCCAGCCCTCAACGCAATCAGCCCAACCCTGGTCAAGCGTCCATCAATACGTCTTGGATCAAGTTGATCAAAATTAAAACCGTAATTCTTGTTGCTTAGCGACTTCAGCCTCGGTATAGCAGTTAATTATTTCTAGTTTGCCATCCGTCTTGCGAACCGCGTAACCAGTTTTTCCTTCTGAACCTCTGGTTGGGTCTGTTGGTAATTGAAATTTGCCATTAGTTAGTTGAGATAAATCAAGACAACTTTCTTGGTTGACTTGACAGTGACGAGTAGTTAGTTGACAACCCGCAGTATCCAAGCCCAGTTGCTGCCACTCGGTTGGCCATACAATTGAAAGATCCTGGGATAAAAAACTGAGCTTGGTGGCTAAATCAGTCACTCCGTGTGATCTGAGGGTATCATTACTTGAAGTAATGTCTTTGTTGTCTATTTCTGAGGCGCTAATTTTTGAAAATAGATAGTAGGCAATTGCAATTAGAATTAAGGTCAAGGCCAAAGCTATGATAATGATGAATGAAAAGGAGTTTTTCATGGTGACATCTCTATCTTATCATCACCGGTGCTTCAACCTTTCTTCTGTGTTGATTGATGATTTTTGACGATTAATTTCATTTGCTCAGCCATAAATGCCGACCAACTTTTGTCTTTTTTTTGTTGAAGAAACAGGGTATTGCAATGACCGAGTAACTTTTCTAAAGTTGATTGGGGTGGATTAATACCAAGTAAATCTCTGATATCCGAGAGTGTTAGTAACCACTGGGCAAACCATTTTTCCCACTCAGGTTGCTTTTTCTGGGTGCCAGGATAAATATTTTTATACGACTCTTCTGCTTGTTGCAGGATGTGAGTTAATTTATCAGTCATGATACCCTTTTATACAATAATCCTGAGTGAAAAGAAATATGCTCGTCCCAATTGTTGGCTTGTTAACAATTGGCACTCCAAGTGTATACTAAACCAATGCTAAAAAAGTTAGCTTTAGTGGGGTTTTTATTTGGGTTTTTGGTTGTTTTTTCCGTTCGGTCAGCGCAAGCCAAATCCTACTCAATTCCTAAAGTTCAGATTGATGCCAAACTCAACACCGATGGTTCAATGGACGTTACCGAAACTAGAACCTATGCTTTTGACGGCGACTATACTTTTGCCTATCAGAAAATTATTGCCAAACCCAATCAAACCGCTGCTCTCGGCAGAATAGAACCATATATTTTAAGTCGCTTTACTCTTTGTGATGAAACTCGGTGTTTCACGCAACTTGAAGATAACCAGATAGTGGCTGCCGATGAGGATCGGCCAACTAACACTTTTTATGTCCGGCCGGAGTCTAACGGCTACTATATAAAGTGGTTTTACCGTAAAAGCGCGCCGACGGAATTTCGATTGAGTTACACGGTAGAAAATGTTGTTTCCCTCCAGGCTGACACGGCTGAGTTGTATTGGCAGTGGATCGGAAATGAGTGGGAAATTGGCCAATCTAATGTAGTTGTTAATCTGGAGTTGCCAGCCGGAATTGCTGATGATCAAATTAAAGCTTGGTTGCATGGGCCGTTGTCGGGAGTGGTGGCCATCCCTAGTGCTCAACAGGTGACGTTTAGCGTTAGGTATTTGCCGATTGGCAGTTTTTTTGAAGGTCGAGTTTTAATGCCAAAAGAGGTATTTAAGTCTGGCGCAGCTGGGACGTCGGATCGAGCTACAATCAAATCTACAGAAGACAAATATATCCAAGACACTGAGCGAGAAAGAAATGCTGGCAAGGCAATGGAGTCGTTTCTCAGGATCTTGATTGGTGCACTGTTGATTACTTCTCTTGTCCTCACATTTTTGTCTGCCAAGAGATTTCTTACGTTTGGTAAGGACAAGACTCTGCCGCAAGCTTCTATCTCAGGCACACTTTGGGAGCCACCTAGTGAAATCGATCCAGCCCAAATTGAGCAGTTGATTAACGGCAGTCAACAACTAAGTACTAAATCGTTCACCGCCACCGTCTTATCATTGGTTCAAAGCCGGCTGCTTAAATTTATTCGTTCTGACCAAAAGGAAGGCTTTATTTTTAAAGATTACCAGTATTATTTGGAGAAAGTTGAGTCTGCAAAATCAGTAAAAGTCAGCAGTATTCAAAAATACGTCTTTGATTTTCTGAAACAAATTGGTTTTAAACAGCAAAAAATAAATAATGCTTTGAAAGAAGGCTTGGCCTTAGCTGAGATTCAAACTTGGTGCCAGAGCCACCAGATATCTGCAAAAAGTTTTTTTGACAAATTTCCCAAAGTTGTTCTGGAAGAAAACTTAACTGAAAATTATTTTGACACGATTGCTCACCAAGAAAACAAGAAGTATGGTTTGATTATTTTGCAGGGATTGGTTGTTGCGGCTAGTTTCATCGTTTTAATGGTGATGACTTCTAATGAATTTGCCACTAATTCAGATCCCAGCATGCCTTTGCTCGTGTTGACGTTGCCTGTAAGTATTTTTGGCTTGGCCTTGATGATTGTTTTTAAAGCTAGGGGAGAAAAACGAACAGAAAAAGGCTTACAAGAAACGGCGGCTTGGAACGCGTTTAAAAAACACATGTCTGACTATAAACAAACGGCTAAGTATCCAATCGATTCGATTATTTTGTGGGAGCAGTACCTTGTTTATGGCACGTTGTTAGGAGTCTCAACCAAGGCTTTGGCTCAATTACCAGTCAAGTTGCCAACCAACGAGGCTGTAATTGCCAGTAGTTACTGGGCTGGATCAAGCACCGGTGCCTCAGTTGATTTTGCCTCAACCTTAAACTCAGTCTCTTCTGCCATGAGCTCACTTTCAACCGCCGCCACGGCGAGCTATGGTGCTTCTGGCGTTGGTTCTTCAGGCGGCGCTTCTGGTGGCGGAGGCGGGGGTGGGGGAGGCGGCGGTGGCGGTGCTGGCTAAAGATCGGTAAACTACAAACCAGCTACTTGAGGTTCTCTCTACCCCACTTTAATGTTTTGGTCAGCCAAACCAACTCATTCAAAATCTTCTCAATTCTCTCTCTATATTTTTGATCTAGCAGTTCACCTTGGGCGGAAAACGTGTCCTGAACTTGAGGAAATTGGAGGTCGTGCTGCAATGGTACTAGACCAAGTGCTCTGAGAGTTGGCAGCAACCCCTCTAACGCCCGAACACCACCCCAAGGACCGCTGGAAACTCCAGCCAGAGCCACGGGTTTGTGCAGGTAATTGTCATACTCACTGTCCAGCATTCGTTTCAAACTGCTCGGATAACTATGGTTGTACTCTGGTGTGACAATAAAAAAGCCATCGGCTTGAGCGGTAAGTTCTGAATATTTGGCGATTCTTAGATCCTCGTTACTACCATCTTTTTGGAACTCAAATTCATCGCGATCAATAAAAATGGCTTTAATTTCTGGATTTGCCTGAGCTACTGCAAAAACTAGTTTAGCCGCATTAATAGACAACCGACCAGGCCGATTGCTGGCAGCAATCACTGCAATCGTAAGTTTATTCATAGACAGCTTCCTTTCCTAAAATTAATAACAGTTTAAAAACGAATCAACCAAAGATGAGCAAAATAAATAGCAAAAAGCAATGAAAATACCAGACAGCACTGCCAAAAGACTTGATAAATAAAAAAGATTGAATCATTTTTCACGATTAAAAAACCAAGTAAATCTTTCGCTTTATTACGATGAATACCACTAAACTGTTCTAGTAACCAATAGTTCACTTCTCCCCAACTTCTCACGACCCAAAAAAGTGAGACTAACAACAAAAAAAGCAACCAGTCATTGAACAATAGACTGGCCACCGAAATTAGTAACCAAAACAAGGCAATAATTAGCGCGTCCCCCCAAACAAAAATTCCAAAGGGGTATAGCCAGCCAGCCAAACCAAAACTATTTTTCTGATCATGAGCTTGGCGCCAGCTAATAATTAAGATATAAATAGTCACTAGAAAAATAGAAACTACAAACAGCTGCTGAAATAAGTTCATGTTTCAATCTCTTCTTCAATCCTCAGTAACTCATTATACTTCGCGGTTCGCTCAGAACGAGAAGGTGCGCCGGCTTTGATTTCTACCGAAGCGGTACCAACCGCCAAATGAGCAATGAACGTATCCTCTGTCTCACCACTGCGGTGGGAAATGATGGTTTTCCAACCGGCGTTTTTAGCTAAACTAATCGCCTGTAAGGTTTCAGTCAGAGTGCCGATCTGATTTAATTTGATGAGGGCGGTATTGCAGCTTTTTTCCTGAATGGCTCGCTGAATGTACTGGGGATTGGTCACCAATAAGTCATCGCCAACAATGTCAATTCTGTCGCCAAGCTGAGCAGTCAGAACGGCCCAACTTGCCCAGTCCTCTTCGGCTAACGGGTCTTCTAGTGAAGCAATTGGATACTTTTGCACTAGCTCTTCCATCCAAGCCATCATTTCCTGAACAGTTTTAGTAGTGTGATCACGTTTTAGTTGATACGAACCATCTTTAAAAAATTCATTAGCCGCGGCGTCGATGCCAAGCATAAAGTCGCCATCCCGACCAGCAGTGTATCCAGCGGCTTCAATCGCCTCTAAAATTAGCTCAAACGCTTGTTCATTAGACGATAGGCTTGGAGCAAATCCACCTTCATTGCCAACATTAGTTGAAAGATCAGCTTTGAGCAGTAACTTACCTAAATGTTGAAAAACTTCTACTGATTGACGTAATTTTTCTGAATACTTTACCGCTTTTGTTGGGAAAAGCATGTATTCTTGAATGTCTGTAGTCCAGTTAGCGTGAGCCCCACCATTCATCACATTAAGAATTGGCATCGGTAAGCTTGGCTGCTGCCCAGACAAATCAGCAATGTAGCGATACAACGGTTGTTTAGCTACTTTAGCGGCAGCAACGGCAAAGGCCATCGAAACGGCCAAAATTGAGTTGGCACCAAGTCTCGACTTCATTGCAGTGCCATCAAGCTCAAGGAGTAGTTGATCCAAGCTCTGCTGGTCAAGCTCCTTGCTTTGAACAGCCTGAAAAATCTCTGTCTTTGCCGTACCTACAGCTTTGAGCACACCTTTACCAAGATAAGCGGCTTCTCTATCTCTCAATTCAAGCGCCTCTCGAGAGCCGATACTAGCACCACTTGGAACCGCTGCCCGACCAGTTGCTCCTTCAGCCAAAGTTAAGTCCAGTTCAATTGTCGGGTTGCCTCGAGAATCTAAAATCTCACGAGCCTGAATTGCTAAAATTGACGGCATATTTCCCTTGTATAATTGCTTTTAGAATACCACAAGGCATACTCTAGCACTAATGAGTGATAAATTCAGTACCCGATCAGCGATGAAATCAGTAAATTCAGTCAACTGGTTGATGGGTGCCGTATTGATTTTGTTAAGTTTCTTTTTCTTCTGGAATATCGTGACGCATTTTTCAACTCACTTGACTTCGCCCAATGACGGCCCACTGATTAGTTGGTTAATTGCTCAAAGCGCGGCTTTTTGGAAAGGCGGACACTCACTATATCATTGGCCAATTTTTTATCCCTATGCCTTCACCGCCACGTACTCCGATCCATTTTTGAGCTTGGGCTTAGTTCAGCTATTGATCAGTTTTTTTGTCAATAATATTGTGGCGCAACATAACATATTGCTACTGATAAGTTTTTTTTCTACTTTTTTTGGGATGTTCCTTCTGGGGAAAACTTTGTTCAAAAATAATTTTAGCGCTTGGATTGTGGCAATTAGCTTTTGTTTCTCATTTTTATATCTCCAGTTTAGTGTCCATCTTCACACTTTTTTTCTGTTTGGTCTGCCACTGTCTTTGGTTGGTTTAATCAACTATATCAAAAAGCCACGGTTTGAGTACTTACTGACCGCAGTAGCTGGGTTTTTAATCCAAGCTTTTAACGCCCCAATGACTGCTTATTTTATTGGAGTAATCGCCAGTATTTATTTAGTCAGTGAACAGATAACTAAAAAATTTCTGCTGGATTACAAAGTACTGTTGGTTGGTATTGTGGTAGTTGCTCTTTGCATCTGGTATTACTTTCCTTCAGTTTTGGTTGCTCAACAATTCAATGCCGTCAGAACAATTCGCGATACCGCTCATTTTTCTTATTCAATTACCAGGTTGGGAGGCTTAGATATTTGGTTACCATTGACTGCAATAATTCTAGGCAGCCGTTACTTTAAAAAACAGCGCCGAACCAGCCTCAAAGCCAGAACTTGGATCTTAATTGCTGGCTTTGGGGCGATAGCCATGTTAGGTCCCGTGATCAAATTCAATGAGGCCACTCTCAAAATTTTTAATCTGCCAATTCCCTTGCCGTATGCGGTAATTTACTACCTTATTCCTGGCCTGCAAGCGTTCAGAGCAGTAACCCGTTGGAGTATTTTGCTTAATTTTGGTTTATCGTTAGGTCTGGGTTGGTTGCTTTCTAAGCGGAAAGTGCCAATTTTCCTAATTGCAATTTATGGCGTCGTCTGGGTTGCTCAAATGTGGTATCTCTTTAATAGGACTATTTCGCTCTACCCTGTGTCGTCAGAAGTCACAGCGATCTACAGAGTTGTTAAAGCCCAACCTGAAACCGTTTTAGCAGAGTTCCCCATCACTCAATGGGACATGACCCCATTTGATGGCCTAGAAAACCAGCGTCTAATCACCCAACTATTCCATCAAAAAAATCTTTACAATGGCGTCAGTGGTTTTATGCCGCCAGAGCGATCTGATGAAATCGTGACCCACTTTCAACATTTTCCTGATGACACCTCTATCCTCATCTTAAAACAAAACCAGGTAGAGTTAGTACTCGTCCATTTGTCAGAATATCAGGCAATGGCCGATTTGAATTTTCAGTATGGAGAGATCAAGGCTCCCAAACTCGATGATTTGCGCCAAGCCATCTCAAACCAACCTCAACTCCAATTAATTGAGTGTTCAGACAACCAAGAAAGTTGTTTATACCGGCTCAAACCCTAACTTTAGACCTAGTCTTTTCAACTACTATAGGTTATAATATCGCTCACAAACGCTAACCGCTGCTAACAAAATTGGCGCAGACAGCGTATAATTTTTTTCTTCCACTATTCACACTTTTCGCTGTTAGTGCCAAGAGAGACGTATATGGATCAAACCAAGTTACGAAATATTGCTATTATTGCTCACGTCGACCACGGGAAAACTACGCTTGTGGACGCGATGCTGAAGCAAACCAAAACATTTGCCGAACACCAAAAAGAAAATTTTCAGAGTACAATCATGGACTCAAATGATCTTGAACGTGAACGCGGGGTTACTATTCTGGCCAAAAATACGGCAGTTTTTTGGCATGATTACAAAATCAACATTCTTGACACTCCGGGTCACGCAGACTTTTCTGGTGAAGTTGAACGGGTCTTAAACATGGCCGATGGCTGTATTTTGTTAGTTGATTCGGCTGAGGGTGTGCTGTCACAAACAAGATTTGTTTTGCGTCTCTCCTTTGAATTAGGACTAATCCCAATTGTGCTGATTAACAAGGTTGACCGCAAAGATCAACGAGTCCGTGAGGTGGAGCGAGAAATCGCTGATCTCTTTTTAGAATTAGCCACAAACGATTCGCAGCTCGACTTTCCAGTTTTATATGGCAAGGGTTTGCTGGGGATTGCAGGCAAACAAATCACTGAGCAACCTGACTACACCATGAACATTACCGATAGCTCAGATTTAACGCCACTTTTTGAAACAATCATTAACACCATTCCTTCGCCTGAGGGTGATCCCCAAGCTCCACTTCAGGTTCAAGTAACCTCACTGGACTGGGATGACTACAAAGGTAAAATCACTATCGGTCGAGTCAACCGAGGCACCATTGCCAAAGGCAAACGAGTGGCTTTAGTCAGGGCAAATGGTAGTTTGGATCATTTTTCAATTGCCTACTTGTTCAATTATTTTGGCCTCCAGCGACAGGAGATAGAACAGGCAGAAGCCGGAGAAATTATTGCTTTGGCTGGCATTAATGATCCTAACATTGGTGATACGATCACTGATCCCAATCACCTGGATGCTTTACCTCCACTCTCAATTTCAGAACCCACCGTCAAAATTAGGCTGACTGTTAATACCTCACCGTTTGCCGGCAGAGACTCTCAATTTTCTACCTCTCGCCAGCTACGCGATCGCCTAGACAAAGAGTTAGAAACTAACGTGGGTCTGCGAATGTTACCAGCCGGTTCTGGTGAAAGTGTAATTTTAATTGGCCGGGGTGAACTGCATTTGGCCATTTTAATTGAGACTATGCGTAGAGAGGGCTATGAATTCGCTCTGTCCAGACCGCAAGTGGTACAAAAAGTAGTCGACGGCCAGATTCACGAGCCATGGGAGTATGTCACTATTGACGTGCCTGAAGAATACACTGGCAAAGTTACTGCCGCCATGGCTCAACGGCGTGCACTGCTCAAAAATATGCATAACACCAGATCTGGCGTGCGGTTTGAGTATGAAATCTCAACTGCTAACTTGATTGGTTATCGCAGCGAAATGTTGACATCCACTTCAGGTGAGGGCGTTCTTCATAGCGCTTTCCTGGAGTTTCGGGCCGAGGTTGAGATCGCTCCCTGGAATCGGGGCGGAGCAATTATTGCCCACGAAACTGGCTCAGTCACTGCTTATTCTTTAGAGAAAGCTCAGCAACGCGGCATTTTATTTGTTAATCCAGGCGACGAGGTCTATGCCGGCCAAATTGTTGGTATTAATAATCGTGCCGAAAACCTCACTATTAACGTGGTCAAGGGCAAAAAGCTAACCAACATGCGAGCAGCCAGTGCCGACGCCACCGTGGTCTTGGCACCAGCTTGGAAACCATCACTTGAGCAGTATCTAACCTTAATCGGTGAGCAAGAATTACTTGAAGTCACTCCCAAAGATCTGAGACTTCGCTCAATCAGCTAAGCCCGAGGTTTACTTGACAAAGCCAAACCAGGAGCGCAGTCGATAATAATTTGATGTTAAGATAGCTTTGATGGCGAAAACCAAATATCTTCCCGTTTTTGATTACATAAGAATGCTCGCATTATTTCTGGTTGTGTTGGTTCATACTCAGCCATTTATAGTTGAACAAACATTTGACATCCATAACTGGGTTCTTTATTTAATCTTTTTTCTTGGCAAGTTGGGCGTACCTCTTTTTGTGATGATCAGTGGCGCACTTCTATTGGGGAAAGTGGAATTAAATAAAACCTTTTTTTCGAAAAGATTAAAACGAATCATTTTGCCCTGGATCTTTTGGTCAATTGCGCTCTTTGTTTGTGGCCTGCAACTACCCTCATCATTTTCTCTGGTCAATCTGTTCAAACGAGGGCTGATTATCTTTTTGTCAGATTATTGGTTTATGCCAATGCTTGTTGGACTCTACGTGCTAACACCTCTGTTTCGAAAAATCGTCAGCTCCACCGCTAACTTTTCATATATTTTTTTAGTCTGGTTCGGAGTTGTTTCAATTTTGCCAGCACTCTTTTTGGGAGAACTTTTTCCAGGATCAAGTTCCGCTGGCCTGCTTAACTTAACGATTAGTTTTGCTGGCTATTATTTGTTGGGCTTTTGGCTCTGGCAACAAAAAAATCAGTTATTCAACTCAACATGGTTGGTGGTTTCCGTAATTGCCAGTGCGACATGCTACCTGCTTATTGCACAATTGACCAAAACCGACCCCAATCGCCTCTTTTTTTCACTCCAAGACTACTTTTCACCAGCAATAGTGATTGGCTCAGTCTCGATGTTTTTACTTTTTATCAAAAACCACCAGGCAAAACAGCTTGGACCGTCAAAAAATATCCTTCAACGGCTGGGCAGGATGACCTACGGCGTGTTTCTGAGCCACATTCTGATCATTCAGCTGCTGGTTGCAACTTGGCAATCTACGAACAGTCAAACGGGTTGGCAGTTTTCGATCGGAATTAACTGGATTATCAGAGCGGGATTAATCTATATACTAAGCTATCTATTAATTTTCGGACTCCAGAAGATTCCCAAGCTACAGTCACTAATTACCTAACCCATGCAACAACTAACCAATCTTCAAATTACTTTTACACCGGCAGCAATCGAGCAAATGAAGGCCGAGCAAGAACGATACAAGCAAGAACGGGTTGAGGTCATGGAACGACTAAAAACTGCCCGAGAAATGGGAGACCTCTCAGAAAATGGAGCCTACAAATACGCCAAGTTTGAACTGGGTAGGATCAGTCGACAACTGAAGTACCTATCGTCAATGCTAGAAAATGCTGTCCCTCAGGATAAACCAATAAACAGTCAGGTGGTGGGTTTTGGGTCCCAGGTCACGATTAAATCTGATTCTGATCAACACAGTTTTACAATGGTCAATCAATTTGAATCCGACCTAACCGCTAACAAGTTATCGTTGCAAAGCCCGCTTGGAACCGCTTTAGTTGGTAAAAGTGCTGGTGACCAAATTAGTGTTGACACACCTTCAGGAACTCTGCAGTATACAATTGTTGGAGTGAAGTAAGTATGAAACAACAACTAAACCAGCTAACGCCAACTGACACCAGACATTGTGTTAACTCAGTTTCACTCAAATTCCAACCAGAAAGTTAAGATGCCAGTACAAAAATACAAAAAGTACTACACACTGATGTTTGATCAAAACAAGGAGTTGTTTGACCATTTTGCAAAAATTCATCACGGCTACCAGGCTGATCCTTCGGCTTGGTCTGATCAATTTCACCAAGTTGGCCAAGATATTAAAGACGTGATGAGAGATTGGGAACGCCGGCTGTGCAGCGGAACCGAACGTGGACACTATGCGCAGTACTCATCAAAATTAGCCGAAAAGTTTTGGCTAGAAATTAAACAAGAGTTCCCTTTAATTGATGAGGTTGGCCTGATCAAGAAACAACTAGCTCACTCAAGGTTGCTTAAAAAATAAGCCTTAATTGATTAGCAACTCTACGATTACAAATCCAAGATACAACAACAATAAAACCGCGCTTTCGCTCCGACTCAGTTTGTTTTTTGACCTCACAAAAAAGTACATTAGAATGAGACCAATGGCGATGAAAATAAATCGGTGCGCAAAGTTGTTGGGAATACTAATCCCTTTTTGATAGAAAAGCGTCAGTAGTCCAAACAAAAAGGTGTTGGCGCTGGCAGAACCCAATAAATCAGCGAAAGCCACCTCGCTTTTCTTCCGGTAGATTGATCGGAATACGATTGACAACTCCGGAATGTTTGTGCCTAGAGCTACCGCAATCAAGCTGACAAAGAATGGAGCGATCTGCAGCACGTTTGCCAAGAACACAGTCGACTCAACGATTTGCCTACTCGCCAACACTAGCATCATGATTCCAACCATAATTTTTGCCAAATCATAATAAGTCGTAGACTTGTGTTTAGTCAGCTTAGTCTTGAGTTTTTCGGCGAAAGCTTTGTGTTTTGAAAAGATGAAGAAAAGAGCAAGATAGGCGGCAACTGCGACAAAACCTTCCCAAGTTTCTAGCCGCTGGTCACTAATTAAAAAAGTTGGAATAAATGCAACTAGCAACGTGCTAATCAACACAAAACGATTAATTTGACTGGGGATTTTTAAACCACCATTGGTTAAACCTAAAAGCGGAATAATAAACAAAAAGAGTACTACCACCCCACCAATTAGATTGCCAACAAAAATGCCTGGATCACCAGAATTAATTGCCGTCAAGCCAATAATAAACTCGGGCAACGACGTTAGCAGACCTAAAACAAAAAATGAAATAGTGAAAGCTGGAAGTCGTAAGTTGGATGCCAGTCTAGAAATAGATGACACCACCAAACCAGCGCCCCACCAAACAACCAGAAAAGAACCAATATACCACAGTAGTGGTAAAAATATTTCTGTCACCCTAGTAGTTAATCACATCGACCAAGAACAAAACTAGTCTTGATTTTTTCAGTTGATTTTCAGCAAAAGGGCTATAATAACTTCATGAGAATTTTGGTAGTAGAAGATGAGCATCGGATTGCTCAGTCGATTAAAAAAGGTCTTGAACTAGAGCGATATGTGGTTGACGTCGCATACACCGGCACCGAGGGCTATGACATGGCCAGTGCTGAAAGCTACGACGTGGTTATTTTGGACAGGATGTTACCCGAAATGGATGGCATCACCATTTGTAAAAGTCTTCGTCAAGAGAATAATCATGTGCTGATTCTTTTACTGACCGCCAAAAGCCAGACCAGTGACAAAGTTGATGGGCTCAACGCCGGCGCTGACGATTACTTAACCAAACCATTTTCATTCGAAGAGCTACTAGCCAGAATTAGAGCCCTCAGCAGGCGACCATCAAAAATGCTTCAGTCTGTGCTTAAAGTTGCTGATTTAGAACTGATCGCTGAAACTTTCGAAGTCAGACGTGATCACAAGCCGATCCAACTTTCCAGCAAAGAATATGCTCTCTTGGAATACATGATGAGGCACCCCAATACAACTCTAACCAAACAACAGTTGATTGATCGCGTTTGGAACTATGAATCAGATATACTACCAAACACGATCGAGGTGTACATCAAAAACTTGCGAGGCAAAATTGATGCGCCATTCAAAAATAAGCCGCCACTGATTCAAACCGTTCGCGGTTTTGGCTACAAGATTGGGGATAATGTTTAAATCCGCACGAATAAAATTAACCCTTTGGTACCTGATGATCATAATGCTCATCAGTTTAGCCTTCAGTGCCGCTATCTATGAAGTCCTTACGTTAGAGCTTGGTCGATTTTCAAGAAGAAACACTTCTCGGATAGAAAGCCGACTCCAAGACTGCATTCAGTCAAATTCTCAACCGTGTTTTGTGCCCCCTCCACTGATTGCCACGCTTGAAAATATTGAACTGGTGGAAGAAACCAAAAACCGGATAATTACCAGTTTAATTGAAATCAATCTTGCCATTTTGATTTTTGCCGGAGGGTTAGGCTATGTCTTAGCCGGAAAAACCTTACTGCCGATTCAAGAAATGGTGCTTGAACAGGGTCGATTCATTACTGACGCCTCTCACGAACTAAAAACACCACTCACTTCACTAAAAACTGCGCTCGAAGTGCACTTGCGAAATAAAAAGCGCACTCAAAAGGAAGCTGATCTGTTGGTTAAAGACAGCATCACTGACGTTAATAAGTTGCAGCGCTTATCCGAATCATTATTAGAGTTGGCTAGTTTCCAAGCCGTAAATGGCAACAGTCACCATCAGTCACTTTCTTTGACTGAAGTGGTAAATGAAGCGGTTAAAACTGTCAGTGCTTTTGCTCGAAAGAAACATATTAGTCTCTCAGTACAAAAGTCAGAGGATATACAGCTGCATGGTGCGAGTGAAAAGTTAACCCAACTACTGGTGATACTGCTTGATAACGCGATTAAATACAGTCCCCATAGAACAAAAATTGAGGTAAGTCTGAGCAAAAAAGCTGACACAGCAAAAGTAAGTATCACCGACCATGGTCAGGGAATTGCCCAAGAGCATTTACCCCACATTTTTAAACGTTTTTACCGAGGGAATCAATCTCGGACTGAATCAGGGAGTTATGGTTTGGGTCTAGCCATCGCTCAACAAATTATCAAGTCACACCATGGTTCAATTGCCGTCAATAGCCAAGTGGACAAGGGTACAACGTTTGTTGTTTGCCTTCCGATAAAAAAAGCTAGTTAAAGTTTTATTCAAAAATTTGATTAAGCCGAGTAATTGTCCGCTGCTCGGTGCCTTTATTCCCGTTCTCGCCACCCTTTTGAAATAAAACGAATTGGGCAACAAGCAGGAGGTTTAACCCAATCAATCCAATCACAAAAGTCAGTGGTAAATACTGTTTTTTTCGTTTCAAAAAGATTAGAAAGTCGACGGTTAATAAAGCGAAGAATGGCAATGAAGAGATATACATTCTTCCACCATAGGCCGCTGCTGCCCAGCCACCTTGAGCAGTGATAATCACTGCCTGGATCAAAAAAAATAACAGTGGATAGACCAGATACTGATTAATTTTTCTTTCGCCCATCAATTTTGAATAAACAAAATAGCAGCTAACGACTAATAGGATAGGTGTTCTAACTAACAAGCCAGTGACGGGATCCAGTAAACTACCAAAAAGATACTGCCAACCAAGCTGATGCTGCTCAGTGACAAAGTTTCTCAAGTAAGTCTGATTGAGCAAGGAATTAAATGTATGCAACCAATGATAAATCAAGGGCAACACGCCAATGCACGTGCCAGAAAGATACAGCAGCAATTTTGACAAAAGCTGAACGTTCTTAATTTTCTGTTGAGTCAGTTGGATCATCAACTCAAAAATAACCAAGACTATCACTGCGCCATCTTGCAGTCGATTCATAATCAGAGCCCCGCTAATCAAACCCAGTAACCAATAATTTTTTTGTTTTGAATTCAGAAAGTTGTAAAAGAACAAACATGACAAAAAAAATGAAGCAAAGTGAGAGTTGATGACATCAAATGCCCCGTAATAAATTAAATTGGTGGCAAAAAACACCGCTGCCACCGTTAGTCGAGACAAAAGAGTATCTTTTGAATACCGACCGACGATTTTTTCTAGGAGAAACAAGCCAAAAATGACGTATGCAATTGCCCCAATCCCCGAGATAATTTGATACAGATCAGAGTATCCCTGTGTTGGCAAGGCAAAACCAAAACTAGCACCCAATAAACTTAACTGATGAGCCACCAAAAAGAATGGTAATAATAGTACTCCAACTGCTGGACTGTAATGATTTTCTGCTTTTCCGGTAGCGGTGGTGGCCACAATCTGCACTTTTTCTACAGAAAGTGGTTGTAGGGCATTATTATTTTCTGGGTTGTAAATATGGGTGTACTCGTTGGTGTAGTTCCAATCACCATCAATTACCCAACTTCTTAGATGCGCATAGTAGCCAATGCCATCTCCGTACACGGCTTGTCCCGAGACCAAATAGTGAGTTAAAAAAATTGCACAAGCAGCAAGAAAAATAGCACTATAAAGATATATTTTTCTAATCAAGAGAAACATACTCGCCCATCAATTATTTGTTGACCAAGACGATGCCAAATGGAGTTTGCCTGCCGGGACCAACCACATACTTGCCATTGACATAAAAAGCGGTTGAGCCGCCACTATCCAAATTCAGGGCTGAGGACAAACCAAGGGTTTTAAGCACCCAAGCGACTTCAGCTACCGTTGCATTTCTCACTACTCCAATGACCACCTGATTTTCCTTGGTACCAATAAAACTCCTGGAGCCTCGACTGCCTTTTTTTGGATCACCATCACCACCAAAAGTAATGTTTCCTGCTGATAAAAGCAGTGGTTGGCCAGCAATCACCGCGTCAACACCGGTATCGCGCCCCCACTCTTGACTTTGGCCAACAACTCGCGCCGAACCATTCATAAAGATGATTGCTGGCACTGAGCTGTAGACGTTATTGTCCGAATTAAAGTAATATTTATTTTTGTTCATCAGCAGAGTGTCAAATGAATTAGTCTTGCCAGCACAACTGGGATACTCAGCTGGACAAAAATATGGTCCATTAATACCAGCAAAGCCACCGCTCTGGGCAACATAATTGGCCAGACTTGAGACCGGACAGTTATCAGCACAGTCATTCTCGGATGCCGTTTCGACTTGCACCCGAGTTGAGCCCAAATCTGCGGTCAAAATATCAACTACAAACTGACCAAGCTCTGTTTGGACTGTTTGTCGTGAATAACCTGAAGCAGGCGGTGTGTTAACCACTGGCAGTGATTCGGGAGATAAGACTGGGTTACCCTTAGTTTGAGTTTGTAGGGTTACGATATTTTTTTTCAATTCAGTGATGACCGCGCTAGCACTAGCAACGTTTCTTTTAGCCAAGAGGGCTAAAACTTGAACAAATTGGGTCTCCAAGTTTTGGACTTTTGCCCCTTCGCCCCGCAAATCAAGAATATCTTCATACTCAGTCACTGATTGCTGGTATGTAGTTTGAATTTGATCAATTTCTTGTTTTAATTGTTGGTTAATTTGAAATTGATCGGCCGATTGCAGTTCATTTAAAGCTGCCGAGCTACTGGCCAACTGAGTAGTAGATTCTTCAAGACCTGCCTGCAAGTTTTGATTCTGTTCTTGAACAACAGCTAACTGTCGCTGCGCCAAACTAGTTTGCACAAACCAGATCAAACCAGCAATAAAAAGAACAATAAGCAAAAGAACAGACCGCTGGATATGAATAATGTGCTCAATCTGGCTAACAATTTGTGCTAGTCGGGACTTGAATTGATTCAACATCTGTTCCAGTATACAGTGAAATACGTTTTTTCAAAAAAAGCAAAAGACCACTTCAGTCTCAGCCCCATTTGACTTACAATGGAGCGGTACTACTACCAGCTATGAAACAAACTGCTTTTCGTTCAATCGTGCATGATTTTTCGTATCATCCAAGAAAGCGCTTGGAAATTTTCCGCGCTCTTGAATTAGAAGACAAAGTTGCTCTGCTTAATCGCACTACCAACTATATCAAAGAAGACCTGCTCAAACACCTGGAATTGAACGAATGCCAAGAAGTACTCGAAAGATTTGATCCAGACCAAGCCACCGATTTAATCCAGTTATTGCCAAAGCGTAAAAGGGAGAAAGTCATAGCAACACTCAACGAATCGCTCAAGCGAGATCTGTCACTGCTTCTCAGCTTTGACCCGCATACCGCCGCCGGCTTGATGAATCTGGACTACATTCAAGTTGACCAAGAAGATTATATTGATCAAATTGCCGAAAAAGTGAGAACCCACGAGCAAAAAACCGGCAAAATTCCCCTCATCTTAATCAGCAGCGACAGCAACCTAAAAGGCTTTTTGCCAGGTTATCGACTGGTTTTGGCCAAACCAAAGGACAAGGCGCTTGATCATCTTCAAAAGATTGCTACCCTAAAATCAACCACTACTCAAGATCAGGTGCTGAAGTTTTTTCAAACTCATCCTCACCGTAAAGCGGTAGTGCTGGGTGAGCATGACAATGTCCTCGGGGTGATCTACTCAGATGACATTATCAGGCTGATTCAGGAAAAAGAGTCGGCATCTTTATACGACTTTGCCGGTGTTAGAGCTGAAGAATCGGTCTACGACGCCTTTAGACGGAAAGTTAAGTTCCGCTACAAATGGTTGATTTTAAATCTTGGCACCGCATTTTTAGCTGCCTTTACAGTCAGCATCTTTCAAGATACGATTGCCAAACAAGTACTGTTGGCCGTGTACATGCCGATTGTAGCTGGCATGGGTGGCAACGCTGGCACCCAAACCCTAGCAGTCATGGTCAGAGGGTTGGCAACAGAAGAAATTACCACTAAAACGATTTTCACAGTGCTGCGCAATGAAGTGGGTGCTGGTTTTGTAAATGGTCTAATTAATGGCTTGATCGTTTTTACAATTGTGCTGGTGGTTAATCACAATCTGTTGGTTGGCGCAGTGCTTGGTATTGCCATGGTTGTGAATTTACTGATCGCCGCTAGCTTTGGCACCTTGGTGCCAGTATTGATGCAAAAACTTGGCAAGGATCCCGCCTCATCGGCCACCATTTTTATTACCACTGCCACCGATATCTTTGGCTTCCTGGCGTTCCTTGGATTAGCGACGGTTTTACTAAGGTAGATTGACTAGAAATTTCTGGCTGATTATTTGTTTAAATTTCAGCATTCCTCGCTGAGTAAGGGCAGAAACAAAAACTGATTGACGACCAGCGTACTGCTGTTTCAAGGCGTCTGCCTGCTCAGAAGAAAGTAAATCTAGTTTGTTAAAAACTAGTAGCGGAGGCTGAGAAACACCCAACTCAGTTAAAATGTCCTCCACCACCCCAATCTTTTTTTGTACTTGTGTATCCGCTGCATCAACAACGTGGACTAGGACCTTGGCAGCAACTGATTCCATCAAAGTGGTTTGAAAAGCTTCAACCAAGAACGGCGGCAGGTTTTCAATAAATCCAATGGTGTCCGAAACTAAGACGGTGGGCGCGTACTGAGTTAGCTTGATCTTCCCTACCACCGTGTCTAAGGTTGTGAACAAGCCTTGGTGCACCGTCTTGCGTTTACTGGTCAAGGCGTTGAATAGCGTCGTTTTGCCAGCGCTGGTGTAACCGACTAAAGCCATGGTGGCAATTCCCTTTAACTGCCGCTTTTTGATCCGAGTTTGCTGAACTTTTGTCCGTTGTGCCAACTCGGCTTTAATTTGCTGAGTCCGTTTCCGGATCAGTCTTCGCTCCCGCTCAATGTTAGTTTCACCCAGCCCCCTGGTACCAATCCCTCCACCTTGGCGAGACAATTCAGTCTTCCCCATCCCGTAAATTCGCGGGCCAATGTGCTGAATTTTTGCTAACTCAATCTGGAGTTTGGCTTCGGTACTGGTGGCGTGCTGATCAAAAATATTCAAAATGAGGTCAACCCGATCCCAAACCTTGATCTGTTGATTGACCGGCCAAAGAGCTTTTTCTAACCGAAATAATTGGCTTGACTTGGCCAGATCGTTAATTGCCACCACATCAACTTTGAACTGCTCAACCAATTGAATAAGTTCTTCAAGTTTGCCTGATCCAATATAGGTGGCCAAATCTGGATGGTTTTTATATTGAGTAATGTGCTTGACAACTTTGCCACCATAGGTGTTAACCAACTGAGTTAGCTCAGCCATAGTTTGCACTGCTGAATCAATTTGCTTGGAATGAGGTAAAACTTGCAACAGCAAAAAACGATCGGGCATTGGTACCCCTATTTAATCACAGATTCGCGCAGGATCTAGAGCCGACTGTTAGCGACTAAAAAAAGTAGTACAAAAATCTTCATCAGAAAGTTTTTCAACGGCGAATTTATTTTGATGAAGATTGGGATAACTTGTCAGCGAAAACTGGCTACACAAGCGATCATGATAAATTCTAAATCTGGTGCCACTGTCAACCAAAGCTTTAATTTCTAGTACCGGCGTCTGATTGGCTGAAGACGGAATACAGGGTTCTTTCGTTGGATCTACCACCACGACGTGATTGACAAAAGCTGCCAACTCTTGAGTTGGACAATCTTTATAGAGCGTAAAGTTTGCTAATTGATAATTTTGCGTCTGTGCTGAGCGATAGATTGCCTTTTTATTTGCCTGATTGATCAATTTATTGTAAGTAAGTAAGTAATTAAAACTTGAGTCAACTCGATCAGGAATGATGGCAAACTGTTGATCTTGTTGCCGCTGAACATAACTGGCCAAAATTCGTTCATAAAAACTGTTATTTTTAGTATAGGTCACTGGAAACCGAATAAAATAAAGATAGAAAAAAGGCAGCGCGCAAACCAAATAAAGACTAATCAGCAGCCATCCTGCTTTGGATCGCCAAGTGGTTAACCAACTGCCCAACCCATATCCAGCCAATAAAACCATCCCCACAAAAGCAAAACCATTTCTAAAGATAATCCAAGGCGTGCCGCTTCTGATGATTGAAGGAATAGTTCCAACCAAAATGAAGGCAAGAATATACCAAGTCTTGTTTTTTATTTTTTTGTCTGTTCCCAGAAACATGAGACCAGAAGCTAACAGCACAAGATCAATTAAATGAAAGTAACCATAATCAATCACCGCAAAGGTGTCAACAACGGGATTGCCACGTTGAAATAATAAATTGAGATCAAAGGAATATAAAAACCGGCTAATTAATGTACTAAATAAAAGAGTGTACTTATTGTCCATCAGGTTAAGCATGGGATTGCTGAGCGCTAACCGGCGTTGTTCATCAACCGTTCTGGTTTCGACCCCTTCAAAAAGTGAGAACTCATCCATCCGCACTCCAGATGACAAATCAGGCAGCCTGACAAGATAGCTCGCCATGATGGCAATTGCTCCCATCCAGACAAGCCACAAGACTAGGTTTTGTTTTGTCTTCAACTGCTTCAAAATAGACATGAAGTTACATTTTTTTAACTGACTAAAAACAATCAGCAGTAGTGTTAACGTTACATAGGGTACTAATAATGGTTTATGACCTTGATACTGAAAGAAACCAAGAAAAAAAGCCACTAGTGACCAAAGTTTTTGCCAATCCTTGCCATAGAGCAAGAGCACAATGCCCAGCAAATAAAAGAAGATGCTAAAAAGTGAATCAAACCCTGTTCTGGAAAACTGAAACAACCAAGGATTGAGCGTGGCGACTAAGGCCGTAGCTACCAGCACGGACCGTTTTTTGGCAACAAAGTAACCGATTAAAGCCAACAACACTGGTAGTAAGCTACCGGCAAGTAAAGGCACAGTCTTACTGGCAAGAAGTGGGTGATTCGGAAAAATAAAAAATCCGGGGAGCAACACCGTACTCGTTAATTCGGTGTAGTATGAATCAGACGGTTCTAGTTGCCAAGGATGCCAATTGCCAGTCAAATCAGTGCCATACTTAAGAATTGCTTGTGCCTCGGCCACATAAATAATTTCATCATATACTTGGCCAGGGGGAACTGATAAAATTTGGAAACTCTTTACACTTAGATTAAAAATAAAAAACAGCAGACAGATAAAGACAATTGGTTGTGCCTTCCAAAAAAGTCTTGTCCACCTAACCAGCTGTGCAATGCTTGATTTCACACTCAAATTGTAACGCCTCTATCTGAGAAAAACAGTACCGTGGAACACAAGGTTAACTTATCTATCCGTCATTCCATGAAATAAGCACGGACAGACAACACATCACTGGTCACTTTGGTTTGAAAAACTAGCAACGTTTGCAAATTGTTTCTAGGTACTGATATGATAATTAAATGAAATTAATAGTGCATAATAAGTTCACTTTTGTTTTTTGCCTCATTTTAATCTTTGTGCTTTTTTCTCGATTTTACTCACTCACAACTATTCCATCCTCTCTTGTACATGATGAAT
>Ga0210057_1002198_pt1 | contig 28190 bp, 29 predicted proteins | sample CryGeyCG2114_010_2_FD_183968 | JGI IMG/M metagenome (GOLD analysis project Ga0210057, IMG submission 183968) | Groundwater microbial communities from aquifer - Crystal Geyser CG10_big_fil_rev_8/21/14_0.10 (SPAdes) (version 2) | ecosystem: Environmental > Aquatic > Deep subsurface > Groundwater ...
TGAAGTGAAAAAGGCGCAACATCAGTTAAACGGACGACCAAGAGCGGCGCTTGATTATCAGAAACCTTACGAAGTATTTAATAAATTAATTAATCAAAACTGTTGCGTTAAAAGTTAGAAACTAAGTAACCTAATTTGATCAAAAACTTTATCAACGGTTATTCTTTCCATACAGAGTTCCTCACAACAATCTATCTCCTCTCTGCTAGGCAATTCATTCAAACATTATCTTTCATTATACATTTCTTCTTTCTTTTTCTCTATTAAGTGTTTCCAAGGTGGTGAGATATTACGTAAAAATTGACTTTCGTTTATTAATGACTTATATTAAAAGATATGACAAAAAGGGAAATGCTCCCGTTAGAATTAAGAAAATTGGGCCTAACCGAAAAAGAGACTTGGGTCTATTTGGCCGCCTTGGAATTGGGCCATACTTCGGCCCAGATAATCGCCAAAAAAGCCCAGATCAGCCGGCCAACTGCCTACGAAGTTATTAAAAGCTTGGAAAACAAAGAGCTAATTACTGAATCAAAAGAGAAAGGTAAAAGATATTTTACGGCTCAATCGCCCGATTATCTTTTAGGCATTTTGAGAAGGCAAAAAAAGGAACTGGAAGAAAAAGAACGAGAATTTCTTCGGATTATCGCCGTTTTAAGAAATAAATATTACACAAGCGATAAAAGAGAAATAAGAGCTTATTCTGGCAAAACAGGTCTAGAAATCCTTTTGGACGATTTTTTGACGACTAATGCTGGAGAAATTTATCTTTTGGCGGCTGATGACAAAATTTGGCCATCTCGCCAGAGAGAAAAGGCCTATCAAAAGATTAAAAAAAGATTAGGCCGGATTCAAATCAAAGAGATTTCCAAGCAAAAAGATAAATCCCCTTTTCCATATCTAGAGAGAAAATTTCTCAAGCAAGATTCTTCTTTTAAGGGAATAACTATAATTTACGACAAAGTGATTATTCTGTCTTCTTTGAAAGACGGACTTTTAATTGAGAATAAGACGGCCGTTGATTTGATTAAATCATTTTTTCTCGCGGTCTGGAAATCAAACTGAAAATAATTCAATAATTCAGATGAAAAATCAATTTTAAAAATACGTTCCTGAAAACGGAGACGTATTTTTTAAAATAATAACTTTTTTCTAGAAGATAATATTTTAAGTTCGGATTAATCCGCCACAAGGGATAATCCGAATTCCCTGTTTTTCCAGCTGACCTAAGAATAGATTAACTCCGATAGAATCGGAAGACATATGGCCGGCGACAACTGCATTAATATAGGCCGCTTCGGCCTCTTTTTTATGCTCTTCTGACAGATGCATGCCGATAATCGTGCCAATACCGGCTTGGGACATCTTTTCGTAAATCGCAGCTGACCCTTCAGTACCGCCAGTGATTTCGGTTAAAGCGATTCGGCCGCAACGATTTTCTTCATCGCCGGCAAAAAGACGTGGTCCAGCTCCAATTTTAATCGCTTCTTTGTATTCGTCAATTTCTTTTAAAAGCTTTAAGAGATCGCTAATATATTCAGGCTTTGATTTTTTAATCTTTTTGTCTAAGAAACTAGCCACTAAATTATCGCAGGGGGTATGGACACAAATAAAGCCTAGATTGAGCAATTTAGCCGCATCAACCACTCGATTATGATTAGCCGGTGAAAGAGAACGGGATACTTCAGAGATTCTCGGATTGAGCAATCCCTCGGCTACGTTTATCGGTACGCCGTATTGAGATAGAATCTCGGCCTGCAACTGCATAACATCGTCTAAATTAGCTAAAGCTTGACCATGAGGATGATGAGAAAAAACAAGATCAATATTGCCTAATTCTTTGGCTAAAAGCAGTTCGCTGACGCCAATATCAATACCGGCCAAAATTCTCTTAATTGGTTTTTGAGGATTCTTTGTTTCATTTAAAATTCGGGTATCCGAATAAGGATTATTCAGCCGTTCTTTATCAAACTCTTTCTTTTTTTCCAAGGGGAGTTTCTGATATTTTTTTTTCTGATGAGCCAAATATTTTTTGACTTTCGCTTCTCCTCGCAAATCGGCCTCCCGGCCCATTTTAATGGCTAAATTGTATATTTGTTTAAGAGTCATAATGACAATTGTATCGAATCGTATCTTCCTGGTACGCCGTGAGGGATTCGAACCCCCGACCGTCTCCTTAAAAGGGAGCTGCTCTACCAAGCTGAGCTAACGGCGCTTATTTTCATTTTACCTTTGTCCAAAAAAAAATCAAGCTATCCTGATGGCTTGATTTAGTTCGAGAACGGTTCTCGAATTTCTAATCCTCTATTTTTCTTTTACGACGCATTAAAACAATAAAGAAAATAGGCAGAGTCAGCCAAATAAATTGGGCTTCTGGGCCAATAAATATCTTTTTAACCAAAGGAGTAAAGTCAGCTATGGCTTGACTGGGCAAAAAAGAAAGAATAATAACGGCCAAAAGACCTAACTGAACAATGCTTAAAAGGAATAACTGCCACCAGGCGGCTTCGCCTCTTTTTTTAATTCTTAGAGCCGAACTAAGGACAGAAGACGGAATAAAGAAATAAAATAGTAAGATTAGGCCGACAAAAACCAAAATTCTTAAAGAGGCCGAGGGTTCTTGGCCGATACCCAGCCAACCCAAAGCGCTCATTCTTGACCAAGGAATAACCTGGCTAATGGCTAAAGAAAAATAGCTGCTTAAAAGCAGAATAATCATTCGGTTCCGGCCAAGAAAAAAACCGTAAACCAGAACGGCAATCAAGAAAACAAAGATAATAGATAAATCCCAGCCCGAAGCAGCGCCTAAATGAAAATTGGTTAAAAGGTCGCGGATGTTCATATAAATAAAGCTACCCCAAGCTTTTGCCTAATTCTTCAACAAGCTTCTTTTGCTGACGGGAAAGCTTTTTTGGAACAGCTAATTGAATCTTAAGAATTAAATCGCCCTGGCCCCGGCCGGATAAGCGAGGCATTCCCCTGCCCTTTAATCTGACCAGTTGGCCGGGTTGAGTCCCGGCCGGAATTTTTAATTTAACCGGTCCGGCCAGAGTTGGTATTTCTATTTTATCACCTAAAGCAGCTTGAGTGAAGTTGATAACTAAATTATGGATTAAATTATCTCCTTGGCGTTGAAAATACTGGTGAGGCCGCAAATGGATATTGATAAATAAATCACCGGCCGGACCGCTATAAGGAGCGGCTTCGCCTTGCCCGGTCAGTTTTAAGACCTGTCTATTATCAATGCCCGCCGGAATATTTAACTTGATTTTTTTATTTTCCTTAACCCGGCCTTCTCCTTGGCATCTTGGACAAGTTTTTTCCGGTATCTCGCCTCGTCCACGGCATTTAGAGCAAGGTCTTTGCTGGATAAATATACCAAATAAACCGCTCTGGCGCGTTTGTTCGTAACCCGTCCCCTGGCAATAAGGACATTTTTTTAGCGATTGCCCTCCCTTTCCCTGGCATTCCGGACAGATAACCATCTTTTTTAGCTCAATCTCTTTTTCTAAGCCGGCGAAAGCGTCTTCCAGGTTGATCTCTATATCTAATTCAATATCCTGACCGTATTGAGCCATTGGCTTAGTTCTTGTCCGAAAGCCGAACATTTCTTCAAAAATCCGGCCAAAACCCAAATCTTCAAAGATATCCCGGCCGCCGAAAGCGTCATGGAAAGAACGAAAATCCTGTTGGTTGAAGCTTTGGCCAAAAGGCGTTTCTTCAAAAGTTTGGCCATATTGGTCGTATTGAGCTTTTTTCTCTTTATCAGAAAGAATCCGGTAGGCCTGACTAATTTCTTTAAATTTTTCTTCGTATTCCTTTTTTTTGCTTTGGGGAGCCCGGTCAGGATGATATTTCAGGGCTAATTTGCGATAAGCTTTCTTGATTTCCTGTTCCGAAGCGCCTTGGGCAATTCCTAAAACTTCGTAATAATCTTTAGACATAAAATATTTTTGGCTAGAGTTCAATAACCTCTTTGAGAACAGCCTGCTCTTGAATCTTAATCGCTCCTAAAGAGACCAGTATTTTAAAAATCAGCCAGCTTAAAAGAATAACCAGCCAGGCAAAGAAAAAACCAACCGTCTTTAAGGCCAAAAAAACTCCAAGGGCTAAGCCAAAAGGAAAATACCGCTGATAGGACCGACTGTATTTATTGATTTCTTGATTGGCTGCCTGATAGAGCAAATCTTCTAAGTTAGTATTCGCTTCTAAAGAAAGACCAAATTGTTCTGAAAATTGCTTAAGCGGCAATTGTCCTTCGGCCGTTTTCAGAAACGGTTCAAAAATGATATTAAACAAAGGACGCGGAATTTTGATTTCAATTTGATTACTCATAAATAAAGGTGAAAAATAACAAGCGGTAGCAATAACCAAAGATAGGCCGGTGACAACCAAAGGCAGGCCACAGCGGAGAATGGCCCAGACCCTTATTTTAATCCGAACATTTTTTTCGCTAATGGCTCGCTGCGAACCGAACCAAAAAAGCAAAAAAGCTAAGAATAAAGCAGCCAGATATTCCAACCTAAAACCGAAAGATAAAAAAAAGCTGACCAAAACAAAACCGATGGTCGTCAATAGAACAGCCCTTGATTTTGAAAAAAGCCAGTTTAAGCTTAAAAAAATTAATAAAACCCAAAAGCCCAAACCGGCTAAGAACCAATATTGGTCTCCTTCTAAAATCCTTTTAAGAGCCGACCAGCTGAACGTGGCCACTAAAGTGACTAAGCCGACAATGATTGATTGGGTAATCCGATTATTCTGCGGTCTCATTTTTGTTTTTGTCAAGATTTGTCAGGTCTTTTTATCTTCTTCTTTAACTTCTTCGTATTCGCCTTCAACTGTTTTTTCCTTGTCTGTTTTTTTTCCTTCTTTCATTTGCGGTTCGGACTGTTCCTGTTTTTCTTCTTGAACCTTTTGATATAACTGGGCGCCGATTTTTTGGATGACTTGGGATAGTTCATCAATGGCTTTTTTAAGAGTTTCTATTTCATGAGAATCTTTAATTTTCTTGAGAGCTTCTAATTTATCCTCTACTTCTTTTTTATCCTCGGCTTTAACTTTATCGCCCGCTTCTTTCAATGCTTTTTCAGTAGAAAAAATGAGCGTATCGGCTTGATTGCGAATTTCCACTAATTCCTTGTGCTGACGATCTTCGGAAGCATGCGCTTCAGCTTCTTGTCTCATTTTTTCAATTTCTTCCTTGGAAAGAGCCGATGAATCGGTAATGGTGATGGACTGTTCTTTGTTAGTCGCTTTGTCTTTAGCTTTGACATTAAGGATGCCGTTGGCGTCAATATCAAAACTAACTTCAATTTGAGGAACTCCTCGCGGAGCCGGCGGAATTCCGTCTAGAATAAACCGGCCTAAAGTTCGGTTATCGACAACCATTGGTCGTTCTCCCTGCAGAACATGGATATCCACGGCCGGCTGGTTGTCAGAAGCAGTGGAAAAAATCTGGGTCTTAGAAGTAGGAATAGTTGTATTTCTCTCAATTAAAGGAGTCATGACTGACCCCAATGTTTCAATACCCAAAGTTAAAGGAGTAACGTCTAAAAGAAGAACATCTTTTGTTTCGCCGCTTAAAATGCTTCCTTGAATAGCGGCTCCTACGGCGACGCATTCCATCGGGTCAACACCTCTTTCGATTTTCTTACCGGCATAATCTTCAACTAATTTTTGAACAATGGGCATGCGCGTCGGACCGCCGACTAAAATAATTTTCGTAATATTCTCCGGAGTTATTTTGGCGTCTTTGATAACTTGCTCTAACGGTCCTCGGCATTTTTCAACAATCGGCTTAACCAATTCTTCTAACTTGGCTCTGGTAAATTTAAAAGTTAAGTGTTTTGGTCCGGCAGAATCAGCGCTGATAAAAGGCAAATTGATATCCGTTTCCAATGTAGAAGAAAGTTCAATTTTAGCTTTTTCAGCTGCTTCCCTAAGGCGCTGTAAGGCAGTTTTGTCCTGTTTTAAATCAATGCCATTTTCTTTTTTAAAATCTTCGGCGATATAATTAACCAGAACTTCGTCCATGTCTGAACCGCCTAATTCAGTATCGCCTGAAGTTGATTTGACTTCAAAAACGCCTTCGCCAAAATCCATAATGGTTACGTCTAAGGTGCCGCCCCCAAAATCAAAAACAAGGATTTTTTCTTCTTGACCGGCTTTGTTAATGCCGTAAGCCAAAGAAGCCGCCGTTGGTTCATTAATAATTCTGACTACTTCTAATCCGGCAATCGTTCCGGCGTCTTTGGTCGCTTGCCTTTGAGAGTCATTGAAATAGGCCGGCGCGGTAATAACCGCTTTTTGAATCGGTTCGCCCAAATAGGCCTCGGAATCTTTTTTTATTTTTTGCAGGATAAAAGAAGAAAGCTGTTGGGGAGTATATTCTTTGCCGTTAATTTTAATTTTCTCCTTAGTCCCCATTTTCCTTTTAAAAGCAGTAATTGTGTTTTCCGGATTAGTCACTGCTTGCCGGCGAGCCGGTTCGCCAACCAAAAGATTGCCTTCTTTATCAAAAGCAACATAAGAAGGAAATGATTTACCTCCGCCGACAACTGTTCCTTCGGCCGAAGGAACCATTGTTGATTTGCCTCCTTCGACGACAGCGGCGGCAGAATTTGATGTACCTAAATCAATACCAATTATTTTAGTCATTATTCTTTAAAGCAAGGCGAGGAAATATGCTTTTCAGCGATAGCTGAAAAGCATTTTCCGAGCCCGTTATTTAATTTTAATCGGAATCCTCTTAGACGACAGAGTCGTTTTAGCCGCCTTGGGAATGGTAATTCTAATCATCCCGTCCATGCTTTCGGCAGCCGCTTTCCTCCCTTTAACTTGAACCGGCAGTTTAATCGCTCGGCGAAAAGAGCCCTTTCTAATCTCTTTGCGCAAATAATCTTTTTCCTTAATTTCTTTCTTTTCCTGGGTTTTGCCTTGAATGGTTAAAATATTGTCGTCAATGGAAATTTGAACATCTTTAGGGTTAATGCCCGCCAGAGGCATCTCCAGATAAAGATTATTTTTGTCTTGATAAATATCAACCGCCGGCTCTTCTGTTCGAAAAGTCGGGACAAAAGGGACCCAATCGTCTTCCTCGAAGACATCAGGCATCTGAGAAGGGTTTTCTAATTCTTTAAAAGGTTGCCATTTAATAGGCATAATCCAATCAATAAACAACGAACAGCGAATAACGAACAAAAAGTTCGTTATCCGAGACATTGTTCATCTATTTAGCTATTTTTACTTTACTTACTCTCAAAACCTTATCGCCCAACAGATAGCCTTTTTGAACTTCTTGAATAACTGTTCCTTCTCCTTTTTGTGATTTTATTTGTTCAACCGCTTCGTGAAATATTGGATTAAATTTCTGGCCAAGAACTTTAATTTCGGTTAGACCGTATCTTTTAAGAATAATTTCCAATTGTTCCTTAATTTGCCTGATTCCTTCATTCTCTTTTGAGCCCAATCTTAAACTGTCTAAAACAGGCAGGATTTCTTTAAGAAAGGCCTCTTGGCCAAATTTTCTCAATTCTTCTAAAAGTATTTCTTGCCTTCGGCGATAATTAATCAAATCGGCCCTGGCTCTTTGGGCTTGGGCAAGATACTCCTCCTTTTCTTTTTGACATTCCTTTAGTTCTTTTTTGATTTTCTCAAGCGACCCAGACCGGTCAGCTTCTTCGGAGAGATAAGTTATTTTTTTATTCATTATATCCTATGATTATTTTATCATTTATTAAAAAGTTGTCAAATAGTCGAGAAGCATGTTAAAATACTATCAGCGACAATGAATAATGAGCCATGAACGATATTATTGTTCGCTGTTCCTTATTCTTTGCTGATTAAATTTATGAAAAAAATAACCGCTAACAATATTACCTGGATAGACATTGAGAAACCAGGCCAAAATGATTTGGACGAAATCAAAGAAAGATTTCATCTTCATCCTTTTATCGCCAATCAATTTTTGCCGCCGATCCACCGGCCAAAAATAGAAGAGTATCCCGACCAGCTTTTCATTGTGTTGCATTTTCCTGTTTTTAATCCAAAAAAACAGGAAACCAAACCAGTTGAATTGGATTTTATCATCACCGCGGATACTCTGATTACCAGCCACATCGGCAAAATTCCTGATTTAGAAACATTTTTTAATGACTGCCAGCTTCAGGACTATCATCAAAGCCAATACTTCCAAGGCCTTGGCTATCTCCTTTTTGGACTGCTTGATTGGTTGGTTGACGCCTGCTTGCCAATGCTTGACCATATCGGTGAAAAAATTGAAATAATTGAAACCCATGTTTTTGAAGGCAGGGAAAAAGAAATGCTTTCCAAAATAGCTTTGGTTAAAAAGGATTTGATTGATTTTCGACGAGCCGTTAAGCCTCAAAGATCGGTCTTGGAAATTTTAGAGAAAAAATCGCCGCGTTTGTTTGGCGCCGGATTAAAACCGGCTGCTCAAGAAGTCGTCGGTTCTTGCATTCGGGTCTGGAACGTTTTGGAGAATCATCACGAATTAATCAGCTCCATTGAACAAACCAATAACTCCCTGCTTTCCTATAAATTAGGCGATATTATGAAATTTTTGACCGTGGTTTCCTTTATCACTTTCCCCTTAAGCGTCATTGTCGGCTTTTTTGGCATGAACGTTTTTGACAAAATTCCGGTTGTCCGGGAAAACACGTTGACTTGGCCATTTATTCTGTTCGGCATGATTATCAGCACAACAATCATGGTCTTTTACTTCAAGAGGAAAAAATGGCTTTAAACATTTGTCACTCCACGGCCACAAAGAAGACTAATTTAAATGGACTTAAGAATTTACAACACCCTTAGCCGCCAAAAAGAAACCTTCAAGTCCCTTAAAAAAAACTGGGTTTCTTTTTATCATTGCGGGCCGACTGTTTACTGGACCCAGCATCTGGGAAATCTTCGGGGAATGTTCTGCGCCGATATCGTTGTCCGTGTTCTGAAATACCTGGGATATCAGGTTAGGCATGTCCGAAATTACACCGATGTCGGCCATCTGACCGGCGATCATGATAAAGGCGAAGATAAGATAGAAAAGAGCGCCCGCCGGGAAAAAATCAGCCCCCAAGAAATTGCTCATAAATATATTAGGATATTTGAAGATGATACCCAAGAACTGAATCTTTTAGAGCCGACTTTTAAACCAAGAGCGACCCAGTCCATTGATGATATCATTAAAATGGTTCGCGTCTTATTAGATAAAGATTACGCCTACGCCACTGACCTGGCCGTTTATTTCAATGTTTCAAAATTCAAAAATTACAATCAACTTTCCGGCCAAAAACCGGAAGAAAAGCTTAGGGGCGCCGGCCGGGCGAAAGTGAGCGACCCGCAAAAAAAACAGCCGACTGACTTCGCCTTATGGTTCTTTAAAGCCGGCCGGCATAAAAATGCTTTGCAATATTGGGACTCGCCTTTTAAGTCTTCTTTAGTTAAAAACGGCCAAGGTTTTCCCGGCTGGCATATTGAATGTTCGGTTATGGCCCAAAAATATCTCGGCCGGACAATTGATCTTCATATGGGCGGAATTGAGCATATTCCGGTCCACCATACCAATGAAATCGCTCAAAGCGAATCAGCCAATGGAGTCAAATTTGTCAATTATTGGCTCCATAACGAGCACTTATTGTTTAATAACCAAAAAATGGCCAAATCGGAAGGTATTTTTTTTACATTGGACCAGGTTAAAGAAAAAGGATTTAGCCCCTTAGCTCTCCGATATTTGTTTTTGCAGGCACATTACCGTTCCAAACAAAGTTTTAGCTGGCCGCTCATGGGAGCGGCTCAAAAAGGATTTCTTCGCCTAGTTGAGCAAGTTAAGGAAATGGGCCGCCAAGCCGGCAAAATAAATCCTATTTACCAAAAAAAATTCATTGAAAAAATTAGCGATGATTTTAATTCCCCCCAGGCCTTCTCTTTGGTTCAAAAATTGTTGAAATCTGATTTGCCTAGTCAGGATAAGCGAGCGACTCTTTTGGATTTTGACCAGGTTTTCGGTCTAAAATTAGCTCAAATCGGCAAAGAGAAAACAGATGTTCCTTCAGAGATTAAAAAATTAGTTGATCAGCGAGAGCAGGCTCGACAAGAGAAGAACTGGGTTAAGGCGGATCAGTTCAGGAAAGAAATTGAGAAGAAAAAATACAAAATAGAAGATACGAAAAAAGGGCCGAAATTGTCCCCAAGATAATCACAAAATCTCCTCTTGCCCAAGGGAGTAATAATTTGTAAAATACGGAGGGATAACCCTCTTTTTTAATTGTCAATGACTGATAATCAAAAAAAACAGGCCAGTCAGAAAAAAACAATTTTGGAAGGACGTTTGCCGCCTCAAAACATTGAAGCGGAACAATCAGTTCTGGGCTCTTTAATGTTGGACAAGGAAGCCGTTATCAGAGTGGCTGATATTCTTAAACCGGAAGATTTCTATCGAGGAATTCATGCCGATATTTACCAAACCATGCTTGGACTTTATGAAAAGAATGAACCGATTGATTTATTGAGTTTAACCAATCGCCTGTCAGAAAAGAAAAAATTAGAAGAGATTGGCGGAGTCAGCTATCTGACCAGTTTGGTTAATGCCGTGCCCAGCGCCGCTCATGTTGTCCACTACGCCAAAATTATTAAGCACAAGAAAATTCTTCGTGATTTAATTGAAGCATCTGACCAAATTAACCAATTAAGTTATCAGGAGCCGGATGATGTTGACGATTTGGTTGATGAAGCCGAACAAAAAATTTTCAGCATCTCTCAACAATCAATCGGTCAGAAGTTTACCCCGATTAAAGACAGCTTGGAAGAGGCCTTTGACCGAATTGACAAATTGCATCGCGGCGATGAAGTCACTAGAGGCGTCCCGACCGGTTTTATTGATTTAGATAATCATTTATCCGGCTTGCAGAAATCAGACCTGATTATTTTGGCCTCGAGGCCCAGTCTCGGAAAAACCACCCTGGCTCTTGATTTTGCCCGCTATATTGCCGTCAAGCAAAAGATGCCGGTGGCTCTTTTTAGTTTAGAAATGTCCAAAGAACAATTGGTTGACCGGCTTATCTGCACTCAAGCCGAAGTAAACCTTTGGCGAATGCGAACCGGACGTTTGTCCGGCGAAGGACCGGACAATGATTTTGAACGGATTCAGCGGGCTCTGGATGAACTGTCAGCTGCGCCAATTTTCATTGAAGATTCCGCTTCCCCGACAATAATGCAGATGAGAACAATGGCCCGCCGTTTGCAGGCCGAACACGATTTAGGCCTAATTATTATTGACTACCTCCAGCTGATTCAACCGCGCAACGCTTACGAATCGCCCGTCCAGCAGGTTACCGAGATATCGCGCAGCTTAAAGGCCTTAGCCCGAGAACTAAATTTGCCGGTTCTGGCCCTTTCTCAACTTTCCCGAGCGGTAGAAAGCCGTTCGCCGTCCATACCCAAGCTTTCCGACCTGCGTGAAAGCGGAAGCTTGGAACAAGATGCGGACGTGGTCATTTTTATCTATCGCGAAGACAAAGATAGGACCAATACCGACCGCAAAAATATTGCCGATATCATTATCGCCAAACACCGTAATGGACCGCCTGGCAAAATAGAGCTTTTCTTTAATGAAAGCCAGGTCAGTTTCAAGAATCTGGAAAAATACATCGGAGAATAAATATGTTTCCCCAATCAATCCAAAAACTTATTGACCAATTAAGCAAACTGCCCGATATCGGTCCCCGGGCGGCCACTCGGCTGGTTTTTTACTTGCTTAATCAAGAGCAGGGAGATCTGAATGAGCTGTCCGAATCAATCAGAAAAATCAAAGAGGAAATCCGTCTTTGCCGGCAGTGTTTTAATCTTTCTGACAAGGAAAATGCTCTTTGTTCCGTTTGTCGGGATAAAAAAAGAGACGCCGCGACTATTTGTCTGGTGGAAACGGTTTTAAACATCCCTTCTATTGAAAAAACCAAACAATACCAAGGGCTTTATCACGTTTTAGGCGGTTTAATTTCGCCGGCTGACGGAATCGGTCCGGAAAATCTGCGGATTAAACAATTAATTGAGAGAATCAAAAAAAGTCAGCTGCCGGTCAAGGAAATCATTTTTGCTTTAAGTCCGACTACCGAAGGAGACACTACTTCTTTTTATATTGAACGATTGCTTAAGCCGTTTAAGATAAAAATAAGCCGCTTGGGCCGCGGCTTGTCAATAGGCAGCGATTTGGAATATATTGACGAAAATACGCTAACTAACGCTTTTCTGGGACGTCGATAAAATTTTCAGTATTTCTACTTGGCTAAAGGGCTGACGATGCCCTTTTTTCTTTTGATAACGCTTCTTAGCGTTGTATTTGAAAACAATGACTTTCTTGGCTCTGTCCTGTTTGATAATTTTGGCTTTAACTTTAGCTCCCTTGACCAAAGGAGCGCCAACTTTGGTGACTCTCCCCTTGCTCAATAACAAGACCTGGTCAAAGATAACTTCTTGACCATCGGCCTGGTCCAATTTTTCTACCTTAATTTTATCCCCCGGCGAAACTAAATACTGTTTCCCGCCGGTTTTAATGACCGCTAACATAATTTAATATCATACACTAAACAGAAACGAAAATCAACAGAGTCAACAGAGGGCGTCCTTTTAAGGGACGCCCTTTTTTAGAAGGGCGTCCTTCTGAGGGCGTCCCTTAAAAGGACACCCTTTTTAATCAATGGAAGGTTTGTCTGATTGAGACGGTTTTTCCAATCGTTCAATCTCTATTTCCGGTTTCCCGCCGCTAATTTTGGCGACATCTTTGTCTATCTTTTTTAACTCCTTGGAAGAGCTGTTGTACATATTCACCGTCGTATTAATGCTCTTGCCTAACTTCTGATGATAAGAGCTGTATCCTTTGAGATGCCTGTCTAGTTTGCCGACTAATTTAATAATTTCTTTAGTTGATTCCTCAATTTGCATCCCTCGCAGGCCTTCTAAAATCGTTTGCAAATAGGCGAAAAAGGATGTCGGCGAAACTATGTGAACTTTTTTCTCTCTGACGGCGTATTCCAACAAGCTTCTGGTGTTAATTTGAATCGCCCCGATTTTATTAACCAATAAATCGTAATAAATGGCTTCGGCCGGGATAAACATAAAAGCAAATTCATAAGTCCCCTCTTTGGGTCTGATATATTTGGCCGTTTCGTCAATCCTTGTTTTCAAATCCTGTTTAAAAGCTTTTTCCAATTGCTCTCTTCTGGCCGGGTCATTTTCTTCTACGATTCTGTTGTAGTTTTCTAAAGAAAATTTGGAATCGATCGGAATTATTTTATCTTTAAGGAAAATAACCGCATCAACTATCTGGCCGTCCTTAAATTGATACTGCATTTGATACTGACTGGGATTGAAAATATTTTTTAACAACTCTTCCAAATAATATTCGCCCAAAATACCTCTCTGTTTAGGATTGGTCAAAATATTTTCTAAGGACTGGAGTTGTCCGGCAAAGCCGACTACCTGTTTATTGGTGTTGTCAAGTTTAGTCAGTTTTTCGGTCACGTCCCTGATAATTTTATTGCTCTCGCTGAACTGATTCTGAAGCGATTTAGTTGACTCGCTCAATTTATTGTCTAAAACTTGATTAAGCTGATTTAGTTGCTGTTGGAGCATCATCAAAGACTCATTTTCCGGTTTAGCTGTCTTTTTTTTAAATAACAAAAAGAAAATGAGGCCTAAGCCCGCAATCACCAAAATTAAAAGAATGATAATCAATGTCTCCATAATGAACCTAATTTAGCACAACTGGTCTTGAAAATCAACTTAGCCGAAAATCAATTCGGCCAAGACGAAAGACAAATAGATAAATAATAAAAAGATGGCTTCCTTTTTGGTTATTTTTTGCCCGGTCCGCAGAAAAAGAAGAAAGCAGATGGCGGCGACAATCAAGAAGAAACGACCGATAGCGAAAGGCGAAAAATCAACTATTTTAATCGGGTGGAGGAAAGCAACCAGGCCCAAAACCAAAGTAACTGGAATAATTACCGCGCCCATAACATTGCCGACAACTAACCAGTCATTCCCTCGACGGGCCGCCTGAACGCCGAAAAGAATTTCGGGCAGAGCATTGCCCAAACCAATAACCAAGGTGCCGATTAAGACCAACGGAAAATTCAAACTGATTGAGAAAAAAGTAGCCGACCGAACAATTCCTTCGGCGGCCAAAAGAAGCAAGGCAACGCTGCCAATTAAAATGCCGATATTCTGAAAAGCGGTTTTGAAAGTAAGCGCTTTCTTAATTTTGTTGTAGGGCTTGCTGAATCTATCTTCTTTTTTAAAAAGCCAATAAACATAGATGGCAAAAGTTAAAATCAAGATAAGCCCGTCAGTCCGAGAAAGGACCCCGTCGGCAATTAGAAGCAAAGGCAAAACAGCGACAATTAAAGTAAAAACGGCGCTCCCCTGAACCGTTCGGCTAGCCAGAGTTAATCCTCTTTGAGAAATAATGGCGGCCAAAGCGACGGTTAGAGTCAAATTAGTGATATTGCCGCCGACAATCTCGGCGAAAGAAAGCTGGGGGACCTGATGGATGATCGAGCTTAGGCCAACTGAAAGATTGGGCAAAGATCCGGCTAAGGCCATGGTGAAAAAAGCAACGACGAATTCTTTCCAGCCCAAGAATTTAGCCAATTTTATCAAAGCGCTAATCAGCCAACTACTTGACAGAATTAAGGTAATAAAGGAAATAGCGAAAATAATAAGATAAAGAAAAAACATAATCATTAATGCCCAGAGAACATCTTGTTAGAGAAAGCAACCCTTTAGTGTTTAATATCTTTGATGAACCACCATTTGGTCGCTTCAATTAAAATTACATTAATCAGCCCCAGTCCCAAAATTAGTCGCCAATCAAACAAAGTCAAAGGAGCGGTTTTTAAAAGATTCTGGAAGAGCGGCAAATAGAGAGCAACGATTAACATCAATATGCCAAACAACCAAGCGCCGATTAAAAATTTATTGGAAAAAGGATTGATTCGCCATAAATTGCGCCTTAAGCTCCTGCAGGAAAAAACATAGAAAAGCGAGTCAATGGCTAAACCGGCGAAAATAACCGAACGGATATGAGCCAAACTGTAATCGGAATATTTTAAAAGATAAAAGAATAGTCCTAAAAGAAATAAATCGGTCAGGAATCCAACAATAAAAACTAAAACTTTCATTTCTTTGTTTAAAAGGGGCATTTTCTGGCCCGGCGGCTTCCGCTTCATCAAATCTCTTTCTTTGGGTTCAAAAGCTAAAGCGATATTGGGCAAGCCATCTTCAATCAGATTGACCCATAAAATTTGAGCGGCCAAAATCGGCAAAGGCCAGCCCATTAATAGGCTAAAGCCAATCAAAATCACTTCCGTAAAACTGTCCGAAAGCAAATAAGTAATCACCTTGCGGATATTGTCAATAATTGCCCGACCTTCTTCAACAGCGGCCACTATGACGCTGAAATTATCAGTCAAAAGAACTAAATCGGCTACTTCTTTAGCTACGTCAGTGCCCGAGCCCAAAGCCAGGCCAATGTCGGCTTGTTTGAGAGCCGGCGCGTCATTGATGCCGTCGCCGGTCATAGCGACCACCTCGCCTTCTTCTTGCCAGGCCCGAACGATTCTTAATTTCTGGGCCGGTTCAACCCGGGCGTAAATCTGAATATCCTTAAACTTCTTTTCGAAATCATCATCAGTCATTAATTCCAAATCTTTGCCTTCCAAAACATTCTCTTTTGTGAGCTTGAAGCCCAGTTTTTCAGCTACCGCTTGAGCGGTTAAACGATGGTCGCCGGTGACAATAATCGGCCTCATACCGGCCTGGCGGCACAATTGAATAGCTTCTCCGGTTTCCTGACGCAAAGGGTCATGCAAGGCGAAAAAACCGACAAAAACCATCTTCTTATCTCTCTCCTCTTTGGCTAATTCTATTTCTCTATCCTTGGTCCTCTGATAAGCTATTCCGATTATTCTTAACCCTTGTTTAGTCAAACTTTCACATTTTTTATCTAGCTTCTTAAAATCGGTTAATAATAAATCTTTTTCATGGCCATCATTATCCAAATAAGAAGACATGGCTAATATTTTTTCCGGCGAACCGACCATGTATAAAATATTTTTAGGAGCCTCGCTCCTAATAGGAGCGAGGCTCCTAAATTGGCTCCCAATTTGATGAAGAGAAGCGGCGTATTTATAAGTCGGGTCAAAAAGAAATTGGTCAATTTTAGGCTGTTTCCTTTCCAGCTCCCGCTTATCTAAACCGGCCTGAACACCGGCCAAGAACAGCGCTTTTTCGGTCGGCCGGCCCCGGATAATCCATTGAGACATTGGTTCGTTCAGATTTTCAATAAAGGACTCATTGCAAAGCAAAGCAATTTTTAAAGCCAAAATATGCGACTCCTGGCCGTCTTTTTTTATCTCTTGATTAAACCTTTGGCCGTCGCTTAAAAGTTCCTGACCGCCCGTATAAATGCCGGCTACTTCCATTTTGGCCTTGGTTAAAGTACCGGTTTTATCGGTTAAAATTATTGAAGCGCTACCTAAGGTTTCGGCCGAAGCCAATTTTCTGACCAATCCTTTTCTTTTCAAAATTCGCTGCATGCCTAAAGCTAAAATAACGGTCATGGCTACCGGCAATCCTTCGGGAATAGCCGCTACAGCCACAGCAATGGCTATGGTAAACATTTCTACAAAGAGACCACCGGTGATCATTCCCTCAACAAAAATAGCTAAAGAGATGGTCATAATAATTAAGCCGACAATTTTACTAAAGCGAGCCAATTTCTTCTGATAGGGCGTTTTTTTCTCTTTGGTCGCTTTCAACATCTGGGCTAAACGGCCGAGTTCGGTTTCGGAACCGGTTTCGGTAATGACCGCTTTTCCCCAACCGCTTTCAATCATTGTTCCCAAATAAACCATATTATCACGGTCGGCTAAAGGAGTTTGCGCGGGCAGAATTTCTTTGCTTTTAGAAGCAGCTAACCACTCGCCGGTCAAAACTGATTCATTAATTTTTAAATGATGGGCTTCAATAACTTGACCATCGGCTGGCGCTTTATAGCCGGCCTTTAGAAGGATGATATCGCCGGGAACCAATTTTTCTTGGGAAATTTCTTTTTCTTGCCCTTGGCGAAAAACAACTGTTTTTATTTTAAGAACTTTCTTCAACTTATCTAATGCCTGACTAGCTTTACTCTCTTGGAAATAGCCAAAAATGGTATTTAAAAGAACTGCTCCGAAAATAATAATGGAATCGGTATAGTCCCTCAAAACTAAGGTAACTATGCCGGCCATAAACAGAATATAAATAAGCGGACTTTTAAGCTGCTCTAAGAATAATTTAACCCGGGAAAAGGTTTTTTCTTGAGGAAGTTCATTGGGACCAAATTTCTTTATTCTTATTTTTACTTCTTTATCCGTCAAGCCATTTGGTCGCGATGCCAATTCTCCTAGAGTTTTTTCAATGGAAAAACTATGCCATTGTTTTCGCATATTGTCATTATATCAAAAGGAAGCGCCTGATGATAGTTTTTTTCTTAATCAAAAAAGCGGTTAGGCCGATTATCACAAACAAACCAAGCCACTGGCTGACGAATAAGCCGAAGTAATGCGGGTCGGCTAAAGGCGTATCAATGGCTCGGGTAAAATCCAAAAGAAAACGGGAAACGGAATACCAAAAAAGAAAAACAATAAATAATTGGCCCGGTTTTTTGAGACGATTTCGCAAAAACCAAAAAACTAAAAACATGAGCAGCCCGTTTAAGGCCAAATATTCGGCTACCGGATGACGCAATGTCCCGTCCGACCATTGAATGGCCCAAGGCAAAGAAGTAATCGCTCCTTGATGGTCATTAATTAAAGAACAGCCAATTCGGGTAATAAAAATGCCCAAAGCCAAAGCCGGCGTGACAGCGTCAGCTATCTGTAAAAAAGAGATAGCTAAAGGGACGCCCTTTTTGCTACGCCCTTTTTGAAAAGGACGTAGCAAAAAGGGCGTCCCTTTATTCTGTTTATTCCAATACAACCAACCAGCAATTAAGGCGCCAAAAAACCCTCCGTAAAACATAAGACCGCCGGCCCAAACCCGAAAGACCTCCGAAGGGTGAACTAAATAATATTGAGGGAATTGGAGCAAAAAAGCCAAACGAGAACCAATCATCCCTCCCAAAAAGACAGAAATAATCAGCCAAAAAACTTTCTTTGGCTCAATTCCTTTTTTAGCCGATTCTCTGAAAACTAACCAGGAACCAATTAAAAAAGCCAAGCCCAAAAATAATCCCCAAGGGTAAAGGGTCAGCGGCCCAATTTGAATTTGACTATAAGAAAAATAAGGAATCATTAAATCTATTGTATCATTTTCACCGGATATTAAAAATGGCCGGCAATCTTTATAGTTGCCGGCCAAAGCTCAAACATCTTTCATAATGAAGGCAGGCGGCTTGTCAGTGTTCAGGAAAACAATCCTGACCCTGTCCTCCATGAGCCAATCAGCCGACAATTTTATCAGATAAACGTAATTTTCGTTTTCAGCCCTGATAAAAAGCGGCTTGAAACACCATCCCTCGGGAGCTCTGCTGTTTCGATATATCCTTAATGAGAGGTGATTTTTATCTTCCGAGAAAGAAAAGGGTCTTCTTTCTCTTCTTCTTCCGAAAAGAAACTTACTTTGTCTGCTTAGACGACGAAGAATCAATTCGGCATATTCTTCTTTTTGGAAAGGAGCGTATAGCTCAATTCCCCCCGAATTACTATTCTCCTTGACACGAAGCGCGTAGAACTTTTTCAGTTTTCCGTTTTCCCCATGTAGATTCCAGCTAGGGAATTTTCCTATTCCCAAAATAGCCCCTGGGATTAATTCCGGCTGGACTTCTGGCCCGAAGACTATTCCTACGGCCAGCTCTAAATCGATACCATTATAAACCGGCGTAAACTTCTTCATTTCCAAATCACTCTTTTTCATCTCTTCCCTCCTTAAGGTTTTTTCGGTTAATTGCTTTTTAAGAAACTATTATCTACATTATACTCTTTTTCGTCTATTTGTCAATGCCTAATTTTCTTCTGAGTTTAGGCGAATGCTTAATCATTAATTCTTTGGCTTTAGCCAAACTTTCCTTAAACAGCTTGTTTTTACTCCTGATTAAAACGGTCGGTCCGGGAAAATCTCTCGGTTCAATAACCAAATCGCCTTTTTGGGCTAATTTTTTAATCTTTTTATTTTCCTCTTTATTTCGGCCAACGATAATCTTGTTACTTTCTACGCCGCGCTGGGTTTTTTCCGGCGCCGGAGTAGCCCAGAAATGACGGCCCAATTTTAACAGTTCAACGTCATTGCCTTGAGCTTTGGGCCATTTTTCCAATAATTCTTTAAGCCGCTGACCAAATTGAGGGTCGGTCAAGAGACAGCCGCCGGCCGGTGTCGGGTATTCTTTAATCTTCCATTTTTTAGCCAAAGCCATCTGTCTTTTCCGACTCCGACCGGAAATGTCTAAAAATTTGTCCCGATTAACTAATCCTTTTTTCTCGGCTACGGTTGGTTCAAGTAATTTAGCCGATAAAGGACGCAAGAGATAACCTTTCAAACCCGACTCTCTTTCAATTAATTCTAAGGCCTGTCTATTTTGCGACATCGGTCTTTCGCCCAAAACTTCGCCGGTGGCGATAAAATCAAATTTTTCGTCCCTGACAGAATCTTCCATTATCTTTTTTGCCTTTTTTAGCATTAAAAGATGACAATCAATACACGGATTCATTGCCTTGCCGTAACCATATTCCGGTTTTTTAACTATTTTAAAATGCTCCTCCGAAAAATTAACTATTTTGAGTTTAATTTTTAATTTTTTAGCCGCTTTGGTGGCCAATTGGCTATTAAAAAAATAACTGACAAAAACTAAGCCAGTTACTTTGATTCGTTGTTTTTGAAGAAGTTTAACTGATAATATAGAATCGAGTCCTCCGGAAAAGAGGATTAAAGCGTTAATTCTTTTCGGCATTTAAAAATCCTATTCATCCCGAGCGAAGCAAAAAACCCATTAATATTTTGAGATTCTTTGTTTTGCTCGGGATGACTAATTATTCAATTGACCTATAAACTTCATCGCCTTCTCGAACCGGCTGCTCAACTTTTAGCCCAATCGCTTGCCCCTTTTTAGCTGTTTCAATATTTTCGTGTTCTATTTGCATTGAATCAATGTTTTGTTCAAAGTCGCTGGTCGCTCCCTTGATATGGATTTTGTCGTTCACCTTTAATTTGCCGTCGGTAATTTCAACCACCGCTACGCCGATATTGGTAAAATAGTGGGTTACTTTTCCAATCAATTTTTCTTCGGCCATTTATTTTTTCACCTCCTTTCACTGATCTTTTTAATCTTCATTAGACAAAAATTACGCAGCCCCACGGGGAATCGAACCCCGGTTTTATGCCTGAGAAGCATATGTCCTAGGCCGCTAGACGATAGGGCCGACTACTATTATAATTTAACACAAATAACTAAATTTGTCTAATTTATTTAAGAATATTTTATACTTAGCCGATTAATAGTTTATCGGCTTTTTCCGGACGAGCCATAACCTCCTGAACCACTTTTTCCAAATGGACGGCTCGAGAGGCCTTAATCAAAACAATATCGCCGGTTCTTAATTTCTTTTGCAGGGCTAGGGCCGCTTCCTCTGGCTGGAAAAACTCAAATATTTTTTCATGAGCCATTCCTTGTTGACAAGCTTGGTCAGCTATAAAAATGGCTCTCTCGCCGACTGTCAAAAGTAAATCAACCGTTTCGGCCGCTGCCTGGCCGACTTGACGATGAGCTGCTTCGGTATCCTGACCCAATTCCAGCATATCTCCCAAAACAGCTATTTTTCTGGTTTTTTGACCATCAAATTCTAAAGGAAATTCCTTTAAAATTTCCAGGGCGGACAAGGCGGCCGCCGGCGAAGAGTTATAGCTGTCATCAATCAGCCAACTATTTTTAATTCCTTTGATTAATTTGGTCCGACCGGGCAAAGAACGGTATTTCCGCAAAGCAGTTGAAATTTTGACCAAGTTAAGACCTAAGCGCAAACCAATCGCGGCCGCCGCCGCAGCGGCATAGGCCTGTTGTCTGCCTAAAACCTTATTTAATCTAACTGGAACAAAACTGCCTTGATATTCTAATTTAAAACTAATCCCGAAATCGCCTCTTTTTAAATCTTTAATAAATAATTTGTAATTCAAGATTTTTAAATCAGCTCCTTGTCCCATTCCGTAGTAAATTATTGAAATTCCCGCAGGGACCCGGTCGCCAAGCATTCTGACCGATAAATCGTCATAATTCAAAACAGCTAATCCTTTTTTAGATAAAGATTTAATTAAAAGGGCTTTTTCTTCAATTAATTTGTCTTTTTCCGGAAAAAATTCCAGATGAACCGGAAACTGACCAATGGCCGTAACAAGACCTGCCTTGACCGGAATGAAATCAAGCAAATATTTCATATCTCCCGGTTTATCCACGCCCATTTCCAAAATCAAAATCTCGGGATAATCTTTATTGGTTAAAATAACCGCGGCTGCTTTAAGAAAATTTTTCAACCAAGCCATTATTGAACGGCCGGCGGTTTCCAATCCTAAAATAGTCAAAGGAACGCCCACCTCGTTGTTGTAATTCCTCATATTGCGCCGAACCTTAAACTCCTTTTTAAGCACTTGATAAATCGCCTCTTTGGCGCTGGTTTTGCCTACGCTGCCTGTGACGCCGATAATCTCCGGATGGTATTTCCAGAGAACTATCTTGGCTAATATTTTGAGAATATATTGAAGAATACGTCTCATATTTTATCTTTTGTAGAAATTCAGGGATATGTTTTTCAGCGGCCTAGAAATGCGAGCGGGCACGGTTGTCGCCTTAGGCGACAGAGCGAGCATTTCTCGGCAGCCAAATTTCTCGCTGGGAAATTTGGCGTAGCTGAAAAATATATCCCTGAACTTTTATTGCGGCGGAATCTCTAAATAATTAAATAAATATTCGGCCATTTTTTTGAAAACCGGGCTGGTTGAATCAGCGGCAAAACTTATCCCCTTGGGTTGATCCAGCTTGATTAATATAACAAATTGAGGATTGAAGGCCGGAGCAAAACCAACAAAAGTATGAATCGTTTCTTCAGAAGAATAGCCCCCCTCTTTCGGGTCCGGGATTTGAGCTGTTCCGGTTTTCCCGGCAATGTTATATCCAGATACTCCGGCTGGTTTGCCAAAACCGTTTTCGACCACGCTAACCATCATTTTGGTCAGCTCCTCAGCTGTTTTGGAAGAAATAACTTCTTTAATTAAATGCGGTTCTTTGATGGTTTCCAGACCATCGCTGTCAATTATTTTTTCAACTAAATATGGCTGCATTAACTTGCCCTGATTAGCTATTGTCCCAATAGCCGCAATCAATCCCAGAGGAGTAACCGTTATCCCTTGGCCAAAAGAGATAGTCGCTAAATTAATTTCCCGATCGGTAAAGATATTGGAAATATCGCCTCCGACTTCTCCTGTCAAATCTACGCCGGTTGGTTGGCTGAAGTTAAAACGCTGAATGTAGTCCCGGAAAATATCCTGACCGATTTCCTGTTGGACAAAAACGGCTCCCGTATTAATCGACTTCTCCAGGACTTGAGTCATAGTTTGCTGGCCGTAACTCTTCCCATTGACATTGCTGATGATGCTTCCTTTAATTCTAATCTGGCCGTTGTCTTCATAAACAGTTTGCGGAGTAACTCGGCCGCTGTCTAATCCGGCCGCCAGAGTAATCAGTTTAAAAACCGAACCGGGTTCATAAACTTCTTGGACAGCCGGGTTGAGAAAAATACCAATATCTTCTACTTGGCTATATTGATTAGGGTCAAAACTTGGCCAGTTGGCCATCGCTCTAATAGCTCCGCTGGCTGGTTCCATAATAATGATAGTCCCGCCAACCGCCTGCCAGCGTTCAACTAACTGTTTTAATTCTTTCTCCGCTTTAAATTGGATATTCTGGTCAATAGTCAGAATAAGGTCAGCGCCGTTCTCGGCCGGCTGGAACTCCTGCCTTAATGAAGGAATCCAATAGCCGCTTGTATCTTTTTTACCGCTTAAAAAACCAGCTCTTCCTTTTAATTTGTTTTCATAATATCCTTCTAAGCCATACTGGCCAATTCTTCCTTCTTCCCTAAGGCCAACGAAGCCGGTTAAATGGCAAGCGAAAGAGCCATTGGGATAATATCGCCAGTTTTCCGGAGCCATGGCCAATCCGTCAATTTGCCAATCGGTTATTATTTGGGCTATCTCCTGGTTAACTTTATGCTTAATCGGCTCGTAGGGATCGTCCTTTTTGCTGATTCTTTCTAAAATAGTTTCTTTATCTAACTCCAAAAGCTCGGCTAATCTATCGGCTAAATTTTCTTTTTGGCTATCAGGTATTATTTTAGGAACGGCATAAATCTGATAAAATTCTTTATTAATCGCTAAAGGATAATAATCTGACTGATTGTTTTGCCGACCATCGGCTAAATCCTGAATAAAGATTTCGCCGCGTTGCGGAAATAATTCCTGATAAATCCCGTGCTGCCCCTGGGCCCATGCAGAATAATAATTGTATTGTAAAATTTGGAGAGAAAATAAACGGCTGACAATAATGCCGCCGATTAAAAAAACAATAATCATCAAAAAAGAAATCCGCCACTGGCTCATATTTATCCATTTATTTTTTAACCGCCACAGTCGTTTCTTTTTCCAAATAAATCACTTTGTCCGCTTCAACCAAACCAAGCGGTTCAATTATTCTTTCCAAATTAGCCGGTGATTGCCAATTGGCGATTTCTGCCTCTAATTTCTGATTTTTTATTTCTAATTTGCCCAGATATTCTTTTTGTTGACGGATTTGATAACTTGATTCAACTAAGCCATTGGTTTGAATAATATAAAAGAAACCTAAACAAAAAATAGCCAGAACAATTAAAATGCTCAAAACAGCCAATCCTTGATTTGATTTGGTTCTGGAAATCTTTCTTGATTTAAGGTATTCAGTCATTGTTTTAAGGCGACTCGCAGTTTCGCGCTGCGGCTGCGAGGATTAAAAGTTATTTCCTCTTGACTGGGGCTAATCGGTTTCTTGGTCAAGATTTTTAAATATCCCTTTTGGGCGGCTTCTCGGAAAAAGTTTTTGACTATTCTGTCTTCCAAAGAATGAAAAGAGATAATTGCCAATGAACCGTTTTTTTCTAATAAATCTTTCGCTTGGGGCAAGGCCTTGCTTAAATTGTTAAGTTCGTCATTAACGGCTATGCGCAAAGCCTGAAATGTCCGAGTGGCCCAATGGATTCTTTGATGATGGTATCTGGCCGGCGTCGCCCAAGCAACAATTTCTACTAATTGTTTGGTTGTTTTTATCGGTTGAGTTTGTCTGATTTGCTCAATCCGTTTAACGATCTGGCGAGCGTATCTTTCTTGCCCGTATTCTTTTAGAATTTTAGCTAAATCTTCTTCCGGCCACTGATTAATTATTTCCTCGGCAGTCAATCCTTTTTCTTGATAAGACATTAGAAGCGGTTCTTCTTTTTGGAAAGAAAAGCCGCGACCGCTTTCCTCAATTTGCCAAGAAGACATTCCTAAATCAAAGAGGATGCCATTAATTGGCCGGAAATTAACTTGCTCAACAATTTTTTCTAAATGAGCGAAATTGCCCTGTTTTAAAATAATGTTTTCTTGCTGAGCAACGGCCGGACCGATCTTTTTTAAAACTTGTTTATCTAATTCAATGCCCAAAATTTTTCCATAAGGGAGAATTTTTTGGGCAATGGGCAAGGCATGACCGGCCAAACCAATAGTGCAATCAATAAAATTTTGGCCCGGTTGCGGGTTAAGATATTCCAGAACTTCTTTTAAGAGAACTGATTGATGCATTTTTTGACACTCTCCTTGACTGAAGTCAGGAGATTCTTACTTCAATGAGCGTCTATTAACTACTCTCTACAAGCGTTGATTTGGGGCTGCCCGACCCTACAGGCCCTACAGATATTGTTAATTCACTTGGTTCTCGTGAATTATAGTTTTCTGGAGCTCCACGAATAAATTCGGGAGTTTTAGAAAACAAATGCGTCTATAAACCTAATTCTCCTAATTTAGAAGCCAAATCGCCAACTTCTTTTTCGGCTCGTCCTTTATAAGTCGTCCACTTCTCTCCGGACCAAATTTCCAAACGGTTATATAAGCCAATAATAACTGCATTTTTCTTCAGAAAGGCGTACTTTTTCAAATAATCCGGGATAAGAATTCTTCCTAATTTATCAAATTGAACAGCCATGGCTCCGGCCAGCATTACCCGGGCAAATCCTCGCGCCTCAATCTGACTGGCCGGCAACTTTCCCAGCTTACTGGCCATGCTTTCCCATTCTTTTAATGGGTAAAGAACTAAACAATTATCAATGCCGCGAGTAATCACCGCCCCTTGGTTAAAAAAACGCCTAAACTTAGCCGGAATAGCTAATCTTTTCTTAGCATCAATGGTATGTTCGTATTCACCGATGAGCATAACTATTTTATCCACAGTTTTACCTATTTATCCCCACCTTTATCCACAATGTGTTACTTTATTCCCATTATATTTCACTTAGGCATCACTGTCAAACACAAAATAATCAGCTAAAAACCAGCTAAATAAAAACAAAAAATGGCTTGTTTAAGCCATTTCATAGATAAAAATCTATTTTTCTATCCACAGATTATCCACTTTTGTCCCCTTAACCTGATAAAAAACAAACAGCAGTTAAAGAAACAAGAAGCATTAAAGGCAATCCTGGCCAAAAAGAAATTCTTTTTGAATTATGGATTTTACGATGGAATTCAGAAGACCATTTTAAGCAAGCTAACTTAAAATTGCTATACAGAACTTCTGCAATATCAGGCAGCAGAGCCGCTATTGCGCCAATGAGGATTAGAATTTTTACCGGCGAAGACCAGCTCAAAATTAAAATAAGAACGCTCCCCAAAATAAAATCCAGACCTATTTTCATAATATGGTTTGGATTATTGATTTTTACCTTATAAAGATAGTCCCAATGAGGCAAGGCGTCAAGCAAGTAATGGCTAACTGTCCCCAAAAGAAAAACTGACCAAAAATTAGAAGCTTGAGCGCCGATAGCCGCCCCGACTAACATATGCGGAGTAATAACCATAAAAACGTGGGCGTATCTGGACTCGAACCAGAGACTTCTACCGTGTGAGGATAGCGCTCTAACCGCTGAGCTATACGCCCTAAATTCTTAATTTATTAATTAATTTCTCGTGGGGCTTTTCTAAAACATCTCGAATAAATCTATCAAACATATCATAGCGATAATTGAAATCAGCTGTGGAAAAAACAACATAATCAATTTCTTTGCCTACTTCCGCTTCTAAGTCTCTTAAAAAAACAAATAGTTTTCTTTTCTTAATGCTATCGCCAACAATGAATAAATCAACTCGAGAATTTTCTTCGTTGATAAAAATACCGCTTAGAATAGTCAATTTAATACGACCCAACCCCTTTATACGACTTAATAATTTTTCTCTGGAGGCCGGACTGGATTTCAGTATCAATGTTCTTAACTCACTATAAAAATCAAAATCAGGATTGACTGAATAAACTTTATGTTTATTTTTGATTCGACCGCTAATTAGACGGATATTTTCCAGTTTCTTGATCTGGCGACGGCAACTATAATTATCGCTTCTAATTTTCTTGACTATTTCATTTAATTTAAAGGACGCCTTCGGATTCCGTAAAAACAATTTCAATAATTTAACCTTGACTGGCGAGTCGAAAAGCTCTTCTAAAATCTCCTTAGCCATAATTTTTTTTATCATTCTAAGTCCACCGTCTGGCAACGAATGATCTGGTTATTTGAGTTCAACGGCAGCGCCGACTTCTTCCAGTTTTTTCTTCATTTCTTCGGCCTCTTCCTTTTTTAGTCCCTGCTTGATTACTTTAGGAGCGCCGTCAACCAAATCCTTGGACTCTTTTAATCCTTGGCCGGTAATTTCCTTAACTATTTTAATTACCGCAATTTTCTGGTCGCCGCCGCTTTTTAATTCCAAATCAAAACTGCTTTTTTCAACAACGGCTTCTCCGCCAGCTGGCGCCGCGCCTTCAGCCACTGTGGCAGCTGATATGGCTGGCCCGGCGCTCACCCCAAACTTATTCTCTAAAATCTTAACTAACTCAGCTAAATCTGAGACAGTCAGCTCTTCAATTTGTTTAACTAAATCTTTAAATTTAGCTGGCACTTTTATCTCCTTTGCCTCTTGAGGAGCTTTTTTTATCGGTTTATCTTTATCAGAGGCAGCGGCCGGCCGAACAGCCGGTTTGGCCTCTTTAATGGATTTTTCTTCGGCCATAAATATATTTTTGAAATCTAGAACTCAAAACTTGAAACATTATTCCATTATATACCCCTAAGATTAAATTTCAAGTCCTATGTCTCCAGTTTCAAATTTCTTAATAGATTAGTTAATTTTCTTAAATTGCCTTGGAAAGCGTTGATTAAACCAAACAACGGCGCTGAAATACTGCCTATTAGCTTAGCTAATAGTTCCTCTCTTGAAGGCAGTTTGGCTAAACTGATAATTGCTTCTTCTGTTAAATATTCTCCATTAACTAAACCGGCTAAAATTTTAAGAGCTTCATTCTCTTTGGAGAAATTATATAAAATCTTAGCCGGCGAAATTTCGTCTTGATAGCCAAAAACTAAGACCAGCTGACCGGGTAATTCTTTAGCCCTAATTTTATCTAGGCCAGCTTTTTTTAAAGCTAAATCAATCAAGGTTTTTTTGGACACCTGATAATCAATCTGTTTCTCTCTTAATTGCCGACGCAATTTTTGAACCTGATTGACTTTTAAACCAGTGTAGTCAGAAAAAATAACTGCTTTCTGCCGAGCCAGCTTGTCAGCCAAATCATTGATAATTTTTTGTTTTTTTTCTTTTGATGTCATTATGATGTCATTAAAAAATGGCCTATGACCATAGACCAATAGTTCGACAAGCTCACTATAAAATTCTTGCCTAAATAGAATTTATCCTCACGGCACCTATTGTCTATGGCTACTTTTAGTTCTATAAACTCACTCTAAAAATATTATTCTATTCTAAAGAAAGTGTCAATAGTTTTAGTCTATCGTATCTCCTTCTTCATAAGCCTCAATCTCTGTATCATT
>Ga0210057_1002200_pt1 | contig 28173 bp, 32 predicted proteins | sample CryGeyCG2114_010_2_FD_183968 | JGI IMG/M metagenome (GOLD analysis project Ga0210057, IMG submission 183968) | Groundwater microbial communities from aquifer - Crystal Geyser CG10_big_fil_rev_8/21/14_0.10 (SPAdes) (version 2) | ecosystem: Environmental > Aquatic > Deep subsurface > Groundwater ...
AATTTTACCACAAAAACCTAGTCTTGAGAACCGTCAGGTTTGTTTGATTTTTCTAGTGCTTGAGAGAGTTTTTTCTTTAATTCTTCGCTATTTGAGTTCAATTCTATCGCCGCTTCGTATGATTCTTTGGCGTCTCGATGGTCGCCTGCTTTGGCATAAAGGTCTCCAAGTTCTTCGTAAAGCACAGCGTTCTTGGGGTTTTTTGCTATTTCTATTATTAATCTCTGCTCGTTTTTACGGAACTCCGCTTTGTCGTCTGGTTTTGCCTCTGCGACTTGTTTTTCATTGTTGACTTCAGTAACAGAAAAAGTCGAACCATTACCATTGTTAGAGTTGGTTCTTTTTCTTATTTTTTTGATAAGCGAATCGGAGAAGCGGTCCATTTTTAGTGAGGCCAATCTCAATCGCCTAAGAAGTTTCTCTGTTTCAACAAGCCACACCTCCTTGTATTCTTTCACCTTGACACCTTTTGCCCAGTTCCATATCTCCGGACAAAGATTATAAAAAACATGGCGCCAACCGTTTTGAACAAAACTGTCCGTAACTGTCCGCGGCGTTAAGTCAGTATCTGTCCGCGTTGCATTTGATTCGATCTCGGCCAGCTCTTCAAGACGCGGCAGTTTGCGCCATACGATAAATATGACTCCGCCGGCGGATGCTAAGATTAATAATAATGGCACGAGAATAAACATAATAGAAGTGCCTATACCGCCGATTTGTCGCTGATTACTACGCTGATTTGTCGCTGAATTTTTCAGCGTTATTTCGGCGTTAATATCAGCGTTATATCAGCGGACATTAGATTTCGAAAATCTCAAATCTGCCTATCTGTATATTCTCTCCCATCTTGGCAATATATTGATTGATCAATTCTTTGACCGTAATGTCTTGGTCCTTTATGAACGGCTGGGATAGCAAGTCCTCCAATGTTCCCGGCTTTGCAGCCGCGACTTGCATTGCCAATTCATGAGCTAATTTTTGAAACTCTACGTTTCTGGCAACGAAATCGGTCTCGCATAGAACTTCTACAAGAACGCCCAGTTTTTTAGTGACGTGGATATACGCGTCTATCACGCCTTCTTTGACCTCACGGGATGACTTCTTTGCGGCAACCACAATGCCATGTGCTTTAAGCACCTCCATAGCCCTTGCCACGTCGCCGCCGGCCTCGTCGAGGGACTTCTTCACTTCGCTAAAAGACAACCCCGTACGCGTCCTTAGGTCTTTAACTTTTGATAGGTCAGACATATACCGCTGAATTAACGCTGATTATTACGCTGATTTGTCGCTGAACCAGTTAAGCTGGACTGAACGCCTTCGGCGTCCTATCAGCGTACCTATTCAGCGACTTATCGGCGGTTTTTTATTTCTCTAGCTCATTCTTTATCGCTTCAATTATCAAATCCACCGACTTTTTAGACCTGTCGTTTGCGGGAATAATATGGTCGACCTCATCTGGATTAGAGTCAGTATTGGCGATACCCACGATTTTCACGCTCATTCTCTTGGCCTCTCGAATGGGCAATTCACTTTCCTTTAAAGAAGAAACAAAAATCATATCCGGCATTCTGGTTAGTTGCCTCAACCCGCCGAAATTTTTCATCATTTTGTCGAGTTCCTTTGAAAAAACGACTCTTTCTTTTTTAGTATATTTATCCAACTCTCCGTTTTTTTGTTGACTTTCCATTTCTTCCAAGCGTTTAATTCTTTCGCTTATTACCCTGAAGTTAGTCAATGTTCCGCCCAGCCACCTGTCAATAATATATGGCATATTCAATGACTCGGCCAAGTCCTTCACTTTTTCGGACGACTGTTTAGTGAGAGCAACGAACAAAACCAAACCGCCATTCTTGATGGTTGTCTTAAGAAATTCTATCGAGTTGTTCAACTGGACCTGGGTTTTCAAAAGATCGATTATGCAAATACCGTCCCTAACCGTGAAAACATATCTTTTCATCGCAGGGTTAAAAACGGTTTTTTTACGACCGAAATGCATACCGGCTTTGAGCATATCCTCATAATTTATCAAGGGTTGTGATTCTAGCATAAGAATAATTGTATCAAAACTGTTATTGTAAATCAAGAGGTTAGGATAATTTAAAAATCAAAATGTAAAAATCAAAATTACAATTAAAAATTTTAAAATTTTACACTGTCATTTTTCATTTTGATATTTGCATTTTACATTAATTAATGCTACTATTCGACTATATTTATGAAAACCGACATTCATCCTAAATATTACGAAAATGCTAAGGTCCGCTGCGCTTGCGGCAACGAATGGACCACCGGTTCGACATTGCCCGAGATACACACCGGTATCTGCGCGAAGTGCCATCCTTTTTATACCGGCAAGGGGAAGATTTTAGATACCATGGGAAGAGTCGATAAGTTCAAGAAACGATTGGAAAAATCAAGAGGCAAAGCCCGGAAATAATATGAGCGAGAGCGTAATAGTAGAAATACGAGCCGGAACGGGCGGTAATGAAGCCGCTCTTTTTGCCGCGGACTTATTCAATATGTATAAAAAATACGCCCAGACGAAAGGGTGGGGTTTTGAAGTTATTGACTCCAACCAGAACGACTTGGGCGGATATAAGTCAATGGTGTTTGAATTGAAAGGAGAAGGAACAGAAAAAATGACCAATGAATCGGGGGTTCACAGGGTCCAACGTGTCCCAAAAACAGAGAAATCGGGACGCGTACATACTTCCACGGCCACGGTCGCGGTACTGAAAAAAGCCACCGAGAGCGAGGTTCAGATAAGGCCGGATGAGATAGAAGTGAGTTTCTCCCGCGCCGGCGGTCCCGGGGGGCAGAACGTCAACAAAGTCGAGACGGCCGTAAGGGTACTTCACAAGCCGTCGGGAATAGTCGTCTCATCCCGCTCTGAAAGAAGCCAACAGCAAAACCGGGAAAAAGCGATGACGCTCCTTAGGTCAAAATTACTTGAAATAAAAAGAGCCGAAGAGACCGGCAACATCACCGAAGAAAGAAGGAAGCAGATCGGTTCAGGCGACCGTTCGGAAAAGATAAGAACCTACAACTTCCCCCAAGACCGCATCACTGACCACCGCATCAAAAAGAGCTGGGGCAACATTGACCGCATCCTCAACGGCGATATGGATAAGATATTTGAAAAACTCGAATCGGGGTTAAAATAGGGTCGCGAGGTCTTGCCATCTTCTCACCACGGTTCCTCATCTTGTCATCGACTCAAAGATAGTAAGCATAGATTTAACCAAAATCACAGGTGACTCGCGCTTGCCTTCTCGCTTCACTCGGCGCTTGACCTATGATTTTGGAATCCATGTCTTATTACTTTTCGCCTCTTCCTCAATTCGTCAAGTGATTCGAAGACGGCAAGAACCTCGCTCCCTGGATGTTCAAATGTTAGTCGATGAAGTTGGATAAATAAACAAAGAGCCCGCACAAGATCGAACTCTTTGCGAGCCGTACCTAGGCCTTGGCGTATCGTCGGAGGCAATCCTCGATCATGGCCTGCTCTCTCTCGAACTTCCCCATGGGAAAGTTCTTCTTCACCTAGGCCATGAAACCCTTTGCCTTCTCGGCATCGGCACCATTGAAGACAAAAACCTTACGGCCGTTGTCTTCGCCGACACTCATCGTCACCGAGAGGTTCATGAAGGTGAACGCTTCCTGCCATGCCTGAACCCGTTCATCCACCGATTGGCCCCACGACTGGAGCCCTTGCAAAAGAACCCTACGCGCGATCTTCGCTGCCTGCATTGCAACATCCTTTCTGCTGTTTAAGGCACAGCTAGTTGTTTACGAACTAACCCTTAAATTATACCACAACACGCTAAACTTTACAATAGTTCGACAAACTCACCATAAATAGCGCGGAAATCCACTATTTTGGCGGATTTTCGAATACGTAAACCGGTTTGCGTATTCATTCACAATCATCCAAACGAACAACACATATCGCAATTTTATCACTTAGCATGAGAACAGAACGCCGAGCAGCGAGACCCCATCCCCATTTGAGGCCGTTTGGTTCCCGCGGGTAACACAATACTAAAATTAACTAATAATTTGCTTATGCAATAAATTTTAGCCGGAAAATCTGGAGTCCCGCCTTGGCGGGACGGAAGAGGAACGGTTGCTAAATTTTTATCCGCATTATGAGCAAATATCAAAGGATTTGTTAAAGGATTTCAATGCTCAAAAATTAATTGACGGTTGAGCGACTACTTCTGCTCGCCGACTGGCGCTTCCGCCGTTTCTTCGGTAACTTCCTCCGGCTTTTCTTTCTTGATTACCTCTACGTCTTCAACGCCGGTGGTTGGGGTCTCAAGTGACGCTTTGAGCTCTTCTTCGGACATCGGCTCATGAACAGCGGCAATAATAGCATCGTCGTCCTCGGTAGTTAATTCCGCAAGAGTACCCAACCCCTGTTTTAAGTCCTTAATAGTTATCTTGTCGCCAAAATTCTTAAGCACAGAAATATCTATGGTCAGTTCGTGGGGCAAGTTTTGGGGAAACGCCTCAACTTCAAGTTCGTTCACATTCCTCACAAAAATACCGCCCAAGTCCTTAACTGCCGGCGACTCGCCGATGAAAACAACCGGAACATTGGTCTTTATCTTCTCGTCCAATCGGACTTTATAAAAATCCGCGTGCAAAATACCGTCCGTTAAAGTGTCTTTCGTAACGTCATGGATAATGGTTGGATACGACTGCCCGCCAACATTGACATAAACCAGAGTCGATTCTCCCGCCTCTTTCAAGGCCTTACCGAAGTCCTTGACTGGAACCTGAAGCGATATGGATTCCTGACCTTTTCCATACAAAACCGCCGGAATATATCCTGTCTTACGCAATGCCTTTACCTTGCCCCCCAAAACCGTCCTTATATTGGCGTTCAGTTCAATTTTTTGTTGTGTAGTTGCCATACCAAGTAGTGAATTTTCCAGTTATTTAATATTACGACTTGGTTATTGCCAAATCGTAGCTGGAAAATCTACTACTTGGCATAGTTTCAAGTTTTATTATCCTATCAAGAATATTATTAAAAATCAACCTAAAACCGCCAAAAGGCGGTTTTAGGTTGATTGTACCGTCCGTTAAGACAATCTACCCTAACCAAGTATATTACAATAATACCATAGCAAAATTAAAAGCCGAGATTTACTCGGCTCATCTCCATTTGCATTAGTCGCTCTATTTTTTGAGATAATCAAAGTGTCTTTCAATACATTCCCAGACCTTTCCATTATCAAGCCATTCACAGGCCTCTTTTAGAATTCTTGCATCTACCGATTCGGCCAGTTCTTTTGATGTTGTAACAAATCTTTGGGAAAGGTTACTATAGCGACCCCCGTGGTTCAAACACAATCCTTTGGGACTAACTACGAGTCCAACCCAATTGGTGTTTTCTATGTGACCGTCAAAGAAGAAAATATTATTGTAGATCGTAGGTATGTGAGATTTTCTCATAAGTTCTTGGCCGACAATACTATTCCGAAAAGCGTTAGTCCACCTGAAAATCTTCCTTGCATAGACCAGACCATTCTTTAGGTTTTCGGCTCGAAGGGCTTTTTCTTTAGCCTCTCGTTCTTGTTCTTGTTGTGCCCTGAGTTTTTCACTGGTAACTCTTTTATCTCGTAATCTCTGGGCTAGTTTCTCTATGTTTTTAGGAACAAAGAAAACTGAGTATTTTTTAGTCACCTTTCCCATACTATTTTATCTCCACAATTCAAATAACTTTTCCAATATTAGTTAAATTGTTTTAGGTTGTCAAACTTTAAATCATGATTTATCAGAAATCAAAAATAAAAAAGACCGAGCTAAGCTCGGCGAGTCGAGAAATCGGTCTCACTCATACCAACAAACTCAAGTTTGTTGGTATGACGTTTATGTGGTCTAATATATGTTGCGAGTTATGAGTGGCTACTCGCCCATAAACAGCTTAATCTTTTGAGCCACGACTTTTTTCATTTCGTCTACTCCGGGCTTAAGATACTTATAAGGAGTGGTCTCGTTGGGTTTGTCGTGGAAGGTTTTATGAATTCCTTCGGTATACGCAACCCTTAACTCGGTATTGAAATGGACATTGGTTACGCCTGCTTTAATGGCGGCTCTTACGTCATCGTCTAAAAGACCTGACGCGCCGTGAAGAACGTAAAAAACATCCGGAACAGCTGCCACAACTTTTTTGAAATGTTCTATGTCCAGTTTCTCTTCTTGCTCGGTGACAATGCCGTGAATATTGCCGAAAACAGTCGCCAACTGGTTAACCCCGGTTTTTTCAATAAATTCTTTGGCCTCTTCCGGTTTGGTAAAATCGTCGGGAGTAATTTCAACTTTTGTCTGTACTTGAGAAGAACCTTTCAAATATCCTAACTCGCCTTCTACTAGGATATCCGGATTAACCGATTTGGCATATTCAACAACACTTTTCGTCTCCGCAACATTGTCCGCAAAAGTTTTTTTAGACAAATCAGCTATTACCGAATCATAACCGGCATCTATCGCTTCTTTACATTTCTCAAAACTTTTAAAATGGTCGGCATTCAGAAATACCGGGAAATCATACTCTTCGCGTATTATTTTTACCAAAGCAACGGCTTCCTTTAGCCCCACAAAAGACGATTCTCCTTCGGAGGTGCCGACCATCACGGCGGGAGCGCCGGCATCTTTGGACGCCTCGACAATACCTCTTAATACATCGGCTGTGGCAAAATTAAAATGACCAAGAGCATATTTTTTTTCTCTGGCCTGTTTAAGATAGTAGTTTAGGTTATTTACCATACCATTATGTATTAATGACGTAACGAACCGCCGATTTGTCGCTGATAAGTACGCCGATATAACGCTGATAATCAGCGACCGTTCAGCGTAGTAATCAGCGTAAGGTCAGCGGCATCATAATTTAATGAAACCAGTGATGATGTTTTCTTCTACCAGCCGGTTCATCCTCTCCCGTCCCAGATATTCGGATAATATCTTATTCCACAACGCTTCCTGCTGATGATAAAGATATTTAATCTCGCCTTTTTTGACGATAGACATTATTAAGTCAATCAAAGTAAAGCTTACTAACACCTCTTTTCCGTCCTTATCTTTGAAAAAATCACCAACGAAATCAAGGCCGGTCCAATAACCGAGATTAAGACGGTTTTCGTTTTTGCCCAACATCCGCGACAAACGGCCCAGATCCTCCTCCGCCTTGAACCAATGTTCCGCTTCGGGATTAACGTGGGGTTCAAAAAGACGAAAGTCGGATTCGTCGTCTTTAGCTAAATATCTCTGAACCACTCGCCATACAATTTTCCCGCCATCAAGCCCAGCACCATTCGATGCTGGACTAGTCGGGTACCGACTGGTACCCGGCATTTTTTCTTCCGAAACGTCTCCCCGTAAAAGCGACTGCATTTTCTGAATAAAATCATCATCTTTCATAAATTTTCGAAATAAACCGGCATAAAAAGGCACTTCGTGAAGATAGTGGAGTATCAGTGTAAACATCCGCATTGTCTCGCCTTGCGTATCTATGGGAAGAGGAACAACAAAAATCACCCCATATTCTTTAAGGTGGCTAATGTTGTGGTATTTCTTCTCAAGGAATTTCTCCGCCACCGAAAGCCATTTTTGGTCAAGCACTATTAATTCTACGTCTCTTTCTTCAAAATCATCGGGTGTCAAAGAGCCGTATGATTCACTAAAAAACTTATGCATCCACTCTTGGCTTTGCGTAAACCGAAGCGCGCTGACAACGGGCGCAAATCCCTCCTTGTCGATAAGTTCCTGCGCTGTTTTACAGCCAAAATGATTGAGAAGATTGTCCGGCTTATATTTATCCAAAAGCTCGGCTATCTTTTCTCTTTTGATGAATAAACCTTTGGGAGGAGTAAAAGTTCTGAAAGCCATTTCGCACACTTTACCGCAGACCACAGACATTTGGGCGAGATTCGGTTTGTCTAAGGCCTCAAAGAGTTGTTGGTCAAGACCAATGAGCTGATTTACAAGCGCGTCATATACTTCCTCGGCCATTGAGTCCTTGTTCAGTCCAAGCTCTGTAAGAGTGCGAGAAACAAGTATCTCATTCTGATTGGCTATATCCTCTATTACCCCGTCCTGTCCGCTTATCGCCGACATTTTCTGGTCTAAATTCAAAAGAAGCTCCGGAGAAACCCTTAGTATGCGGGCAAGTTTGTTATATGCGTCCTTCATTGAGTATAATCCCAATCTACGAATTTATCCGAATGCTCCGAATAACTATTTGGGGCATTTGGATACCATTTGTGGATTTGGATTGTGATCAGTTGAGTGGAAATTTTTCCACCTCAACTAAGGGCCACGGCCCCCACTCGCCTTTCTTCAATATCCCCGCTTTTGCTCCATATTTGGTCACCACCGATGAAGCATTGGCTGTAGCAAATTGTATCGCTTTGGATATATCTCCAGACCTTATGTATTCCGTTACGAAACCGGAGCTGAATGCGTCCCCCGCTCCCGTTCTTTCAACCACCGGCGAATCAGGCACTCCGGCCTTGTAAATATTCTTGCCGTCTGATACAACAACCCCCTCCGGCCCTTTGGTCATAACAAATACTCCGCCGATGATATCATCCATCGCTCTGAATATCTCCGACTCTTTGTCATAATCTATTCCAACCAATTTGGACACCTCTTCCTGATTCATTATTACGATAGAAAAATTCTTTAAAAGCGGCCTTAATTTGTCGAGGCCGTGCGCCAGTTCTTTGCCTCCTGGATTGGTGGCTAGTTTTACTTTATTCTTAACGGCCCAGTTGACTGCCGTCTCCAACAAGTCATAATGACCGCCCAAACTGTCCAGGAAAAGCCAGCTTGCCCCGAACTTGTCGAAAGGTATTTCCTTCACGTCAAAATTCTGCCCCTCGCCTTTGTATGACAATATCGTCCTCTCCCCGCTTTCGTGGACAAGGATAACGGAATACGCGGTATGGCCGTCTTTGTTTATCTGGAAGCGGTCAGTATTCACTCCTTCGCGGTTTAGCTCGTCGGTAATATCCTTGCCGTTGAAATCATTGCCTATCGCCCCAACGCAAGCCGTTTTCAGTCCTTGTCTGGAAAAAGTGACAGCCGTATTTGTGCCGCCACCTCCGGAAGTGAACGCTATGTCCTTTATCTCTATCTTAGAACCCAGCGCAAAGCATTCCCCTTGACCTGTGGCAAAACTCTTATCCTCCACTATTTTGAACTGCTCGCTCTTCATAAAAATATCCCTTGTCGCCGAGCCGATCGATATGATGTCGAATTTTTTTGTCCCGAACATTATTATAAACTTCGCCCAGCCCTGGCGGGGCGAAGTTATTAATTAACTTGCCGACTTACCAGCTGTTATATTCTCGCCTATTTTCTTTAATTCTTCAATTGCTTTACCCACATTCCCGCTTTTAAGAATGAAGCTTCCGGAAATCAATACAGAAGCGCCTGCGTCAATAACATTTTGGGCCGTAGCAAGGTTCATCCCGCCATCAACGGCGATAATTGTGTCCGGATATTTATCGTGAAAATCCTTTATTTTCTTGATTATATAATCAAGAAAATCCCTGCCCTGAAACCCGGGATTTATAGTCATGAACTGGATAATATCAACTGAACCGATGAACGGCTCTATGCTGCTTGTCGGAGTATCCGGATTCAACGCCAGACCGACTCCCTTATTCCTTTGCCTAAGCTCTTTTATCGCATTGGAAACATCTTCCGACTCGATGTGAACGATAAACCTATCCGCTTTGTCGCTTTCCCATAAATTTATGTGGCTAACGGGGTCTTTCACCATTAAATGAACATCAAACATAAGTCCCGTTGAAACGATACTCACTTCACGATAACCCCTAATGGTCTCATTGGGTACAAAAATACCATCGGCAATATCAAGTTGCACCCTCGTCGCGTAGGGCTCGATAAGACGGACTGCTTTCTCAAACTCTTCTTGAGAATTTGTAAGTATGGCGGGAATTATTTCAATCATGTTTAATATGTTTCATTGCGTATTCCATATCGGCTCCGACAGAGTTCCCCATGAGCGGGCGACGCCCCACTCCGAGAACTTTCTTCCCGGGATTAAAAATATTCAATGGGTCGAAAATTCGTTTCACTTCCTCAAACAAACCGTAAACCTCCTTACCGTACATCTTCTCAAGATATGGGGTTCTTATCAAACCGTCGTTGTGTTCGGCGGTTATTGAACCGCCATATTTGATGACCAGGTCGTAGACCTTGGCCGATAATTCGGGGATTATTTGACGCGATTTTTCGTCTGAAAGGTTCATAAGAGGAATTATGTGAAAATTTCCATCTCCGGGATGGCCAGCGATGGTATAGACCATATAATTCTTATACTCGTCTAAAATTCGATTTAATTCGGGCAGGAATTTGGGTAAATGTTCCGGCTTGACGATAATATCATCAATGAACGGAGCAGTTTTCTTGCCTTTTACGTGTTTCCTCAATAAATTAAAACTCTCCCGCCTTATTGTCCAATATTTTTGAACATCGGCCTCGCTTGAAGCAATTCTTGTTCTAACGTTAAACTTTTTCGATAGTTCTTTTTGATATTTCTTTATTTGCGCCCCAAGATCTGCTTCGTCATTTCCCGTAAATTCGGCCAATAACACTAATCTGGGCATACCTCTTGTCATAATGACCCATAAGTCGGGAATAAACCTGAATAAAACGCTGATACCCATCTTTTTTATCAAGTCAGGAAGTATTTTGAAGGTCAGTTTAATCGTGTTATCGTCATACGACTCCATGCTTTCTGGTTTATATTTATTTAAATCAATGACTAAGTTGCCTATCTTTGTCAAATCTTTAAGGAACAGGACTAGAAGCTGGGAATATTTCGCCGGTTTTATGAGCTTGAATTTTATTTTGGTAATAATTCCGAGGGTTCCCTGTGAACCGACAAAGAGTTGCGTTAAATCGAATTTACCGTCACGCTGAATGTTCCACAATGCGTAACCGGCGGAGTTCTTTGAAACATCCGGCTCGGCTTTTTGGATAAGTTCGTAATTGTTTTCCAGCAGTTCGTACGTTTTACGGTATATTTCTCCCTCAAAATCGTTCTGAATCCTTTTTTGTTCAAATTCTATAGAAGTTAAGGACTTAAAAACATATTCATTTCCATCGCTTAAGACAACACTGAGTTCTTCAACATAGTTCTCCGTTTTTCCATAACGCAACGACTTCTCTCCGCCGGCATTATTGGCCACCATACCGCCAACGGCGCAAAGTTCACGGGAAGCCGGATACGAGGGCAGGAGCAGATTCTTCTTTAATGTTTCTTTTTCAAAGTCCCTATAAAAAGCGCCGGGTTGAGTTATGGCGTATCCGCCGGCTGGTGAAGTTGCCCCGACCTCCAAAACTTTATTCATATGAGCCGTAAAATCCAAGATTATGGACTCATTAAGCGGCCCGCCTGACATATCAGAGCCCCCAGCGCGGGCAGTTATAGACAGGCCCGGATTTGAGGATTTATTTTCCGCGACAAATTTAACCAAATTTTTAATATCTTCGGCATCTTTTGGCTTGACTATCAATTCTGGCTTAACCTCAAAAATGCTGGCATCGCGGCTATAAGCAGAAAGCTCCTTCTCACTGGAGCTGGCCTCGCCTTTTATTATATTTTTTAGTTCTTCTAGCATTAGAATTTGGCAAGGCGCCTTTTGTGTCTTTCTGCTTCGGAAAATGGCGTTTCAAGCCACAGCTTAACCGCCCTTTTCGCCACCTCTTCGTCCATCGGTTTTGACTCTTCAAAGGTTGACCCGATAGCTAGCCCCAAAGACAAAACATTGGCATTGTTGTGCTCCCGGGATAATTTAACCACTTCTTCGGAACCGCCGTAATATACCGCCGCCCTCACGTTTTTATAGCGGTTTGCCACCATCGCTTCGCCTTGGCCCGAACCACCCATTATAATCGCTCTTGAATTATCAGGGTCTTGAGACACTTTATCTGCGGCCTTTGAAATAAAATCCGGATAATCGTCGTCTTTATCAAATTCAAAAGCGCCCATATCTTCGTATTCGTATCCCCATTCTTTCAACCATTCTTTGATTTTCTCTTTTAGTTCGAACCCTCGATGGTCGGAAGCCAAAAAAATTTTCAATTTTCAATTTTCAATTTTCAATCAATGATCCAATTTTTTAATTTTCAAACATTGGAACATTTAATCATTGAAAATTCATTGTAAATGGGTTATTAGTAATTGGAAATTCACTTTCGGCGGTTCAGGTACTGAACCGCAGATAGTGTCGCTATACATCCTTGGCCGGCCGCGATAACTATCTGTTTAAACGGAACATCTGTCACATCACCGGCGGCGTATAGTCCTGGAATATTTGTCTCACAGTTAGCGTTAACAACTATCTCTCCGAATTGATTCTTCTCAACTTCTTCGGGAACGATACTGGAATTAGGTATCATACCTATGTGGATGAAGGTACCGTCTAGTTTTAGTTCCTTTTCGTTTCCTTCGCCAGTTGGCGAATTGTCCTTGTACTTCAACCCTGTCACAAATTTATCTCCCACTATCTCAGTAGTACTGGCGTTATATATTATTTCAACATTTTGTTTCTTTTTTAAATTATCTATCAACACATCGTCACCCTTGAATTGGGGGTTTTTATTGAGCACATAAACTTTTGTGGCAATATCGGCTAACATAAGACCGGATTCCAAAGCCGAGTTTCCGCCACCGATAGTAGCGACAATTTTCCCGCCGAAAAGCGGGCCATCGCAGGTAGTACAATAACTTACACCCCTGTTCCTGAATTCTTTTTCTCCGGGCACATTCAGGGGTCTAGGGTGGACACCGGTAGTAACAATGACCGTTTTGGCTAGATAGTCGCAACTTGAGGTCTGACCTCGGGACTGGTCTTTGAGGTCTGACCTCAAGTTAATACAAAAAGTTCCATCTTCTTGTTTTTTAATGCTTTGAACTTCAATTCCATCTTCCATATCAACCTTATACGACTCAAGGTGTTTCTTGAATTTTTCGGCCAAAGCAATACCGTCGGTCATTCCGTCTCCCGGCCAATTGCCTATCTCACCGGAAGTGGCCACTTCGCCACCAAAATCCTTTGAGATAATTTTAAACTTAAGCCCGCGCCTTGCGGCATAAATACCCGCAGTAGCGGCGGCGGCGGAACCACCAATAATAATCAAGTCTAATTTGTCTTTCATGTTGTTAATTTTATCAAAATAAAATAAAAAGGCCAACTATGGCCTTAAAACCTTAAAGCAATCCTTACATTGTGAGTTCCGGCCGCTGTGTGGCTTACGGTTAGAACAACCGGTAATAACCACCAAAGCTTGTTGCCTTTCTTTTTCAGCTTATGGTCGAGATAGACCGCTCCGACATCAATAGATCCTTGAACGGTGTAAATAGCGGGCCTCCCCGCCTTAATAAAAGGCCTAATTAGTGGATTGCTCTCCCGACATCTCTTACACCTGTCAAGAGCAAAGTACGTACTCTCCACGTCATAAATAGTGGAACCAATCATAAGAGAGTTAACGATCCAGAATTTCTTGTCGGCCGTTTTCTTCTGTTGAACTTCTTGTTCTTGAGGGATCTGAGCAAATGAGGCACCGGGGCCTAACAGTAAAAAACAAATGGCCAAAGCAAGGATTTTTCTCAACATTTTCTTCCCTCTCTTTTTTAAAATTGCTAATATGTCTTTATATCGTATCATGGTCATGCGTAAATATCTACTGATAATCTTGCTATTGAGCATAGCGACTCACTTCGCTTTTTTCGGCCATCCGAATGAGACGGTTTTTGATGAGGTTCATTTCGGCAAATTCGTATCGGGATACTATACCGGTGAATATTATTTTGATATCCACCCGCCTCTGGGAAAACTAATGATAGCCGGTTTTGCCAAAATAGTGGATTTCCGGCCTGAATATAATTTCACCGAGATCGGCAAAGAATTCCCCGATAAAAAATATCTGGCGTTGAGATTCCTGCCTGCCTTGGCCGGAACATTGCTGCCTGTTGTCATATTTCTCCTTGCCTTACAGATCGGCATTTCAAGGATAGGCGCTTTTGCCGCCGGATTGCTCGTGGTCTTTGATAACGCGCTTTTAACCCAGTCGCGCTTAATGCTTCTGGATCCGTTTCTACTTTTGTTCGGCTTCACGTCGCTATTATTTTACTTCAGATACCGCCGCCAATCTGGCAAAAAACATTCCAACATTCTTGAGAATGTCGGAATATCGTCAAACTCTAATTTAGTTTTAATGGCGATATTTGCCGGGCTTGCCATTTCCATAAAATGGACCGGGTTGAGTTTCATCGCCCTGCCAATTTTAATCGAAGGGGTTGAAACCCTAAAAAACCTAAGAACCGGCATAAAACCGGCAATTGCTAGTTTTATACCGGTCTTGAAAGTAGCTTCCTTTTTCCTTATTTCTCTGGCAATTTACTTCTCAATTTTCGCTCTGCACTTTGCGCTTCTGCCAAACCCCGGCTCCGGCGACGCTTTTATGAAACCGAATTTCCGAGAGAATAATATTGTTAAAAATATCTTGGATCTTAATGTTGAGATGTATAAATCAAACCAACGACTTTCAGCATCGCACCCTTACAGCAGCCAATGGTACACGTGGCCGATTATGGTTCGACCAATATTCTATTGGGTTAAAGATACCGCCCGAATTTACTCCTTCGGCAATCCGATTATTTGGTGGACTAGCGCCACAGCGGTTCTAGTACTGATAATTCGAGGTTTAACCTCATTGTTGAGGTTAAACCTCAACACACTCAACACAAACATCGCCAGTTTTTTACTGGCCGGCTACACAATAAACATGCTCCCCTTCATCGGAGTTAAGCGCGTAATGTTCCTATATCACTACCTGACCGCACTGATATTTGCTATCTTGGTCTTGGTTTATCTTATCGATAAATCAAAAGACCGACGAAAAATTTTCACCGGTCTTTTGATTGCTTCTGCTGTCGCATTTTTGTATTTCTCGCCTCTAACCTACGGCCTGCCACTCTCGGAAAAAGCATACAATACCAGAGTTTGGTTCGCCAGTTGGCGTTAGCCCTGAACGGCTCAATAGGAAATCTTATTGAGCCGTTCAATAAAAACCACACAAAAAAGCGCCCCATGGCGCCGTTCGAGAAGGTTATTCCGTCGTCGTATATCCTTTTATGTTATCCCAATGTATCGTCAAAATCTGGTCACCGCTTTCCTCGTAACACCTAATCGATTTCGCATCGGAGTTAAACATCAAACCACCTAAGCAAGTTATTACCATACCATCATTCAATGTAACGGTTGACGGTCTTTTTTCAACATGACTACATGCGGCCAAAAATGGCAACGCCATAAAAAGAACTAACAAAGCGGTTTTTCTCATGTTTCTATCTCCTCCCGTTTTGAGCTTTTATATTACCAAACAAAAAAACGGCCGTCAAGCCGGTTTTTTGAAGTAATTTTATTACCAGTTGTAGACTTTCGCTTTCTGATAAAACTCCTCTACCTTATCCCAGTTTAGATTGTTGAAAAACGTTTCAATATAGGCCTTACGGTCGGAACCGGTATCTATGAAGTATGAGTGTTCATAAACATCCATCGCGATTATAGGTATCGCTCCCCATATGCCGCCGTGATTTTGCGCGTCGGCGGTAAATATGCGTAATTCTTTTTCGTGCAAGTCCCAGGCCAGTATAGCCCACCCGCGCGCAGCCATCCCGCAAGCGGAAAAATATGTCTTGAAGCCGTCAAATGAGCCGTATCGTTCCGCGAGACGCTCGGCAACCTCCCCTTTTGGCGCGCCATCACCGCCAAGAATGGCAAAATAATTCTCGTGCAGATACACGCCGTTGTTGGCAAAACTTTCGCCGTTCTTTAACGCGCGAAGTTCGCTGTATGTCTGATTCCCCTCGGCTTTGCCGCTTTTTACTATGGGACCGAGTTTTTCCTTTATTTCGTTGGACTTATCTACATAGCCCTTGTACAGTTTGCCGTGATGAATATCAACTGTCTTGGCAGAAATGCCCTTGAGTGAATCAGAGCTATAAGTTAATTCTCGAAATTGCTTCTTCGGCATAGTAATAATTCAAAATGTAAATATCAAAGTGTAAAATTACAGTTCAAAATCTTAAAATTTTATAATTTTACATTGTCATTTTTCATTTTGATTTTTAAATTTTACATTATTTTTGACCAAGCAGTTGATTAATCTTTGCCTTGTCAAATCCAACTACAAATTTCCCGTCTATATCTATCACCGGCACGCCGAACTGGCCGGTTTTGTCTATCATTTCTTTCTGTCGCGGGATATCTTTTGAAACATCGTATTCTTCGTAATTTAGATTCTTTGACTTGAAATATTCTTTCGCCATTTTGCAGTAAGCGCAAGTCGGAGTTGTATATATTTTTATCGTAGCCATATAGCCAGACATTGTACTCATTTTATCATTTTAGAGCCAGGAAGAATAGCCGACAGAGTTCCCAAGGAGTGGCTTGGGAGCCCACTCCGAGAAGTCCGAGAAACGACGACGAAGGTGTAGAGGTCTACTCCGAGGAGGAGCGACAAAGGAATCGGCTATTCTTACGGCTCCCTTTAGGGCGGGCTGATTTTAAACGGATTCTTTGTTGTCCCGATTGCTTGGCAATCGAGGATCCTCGATGCCTTCGGCATCGGGACTCGTCCTTGAAGTATATTTATACATCTGCGTCCTCACGTCGCGAATCCGTTTAAAATCCGCTCCGCTAAAAAGATAAAATGAGAACAATGTCTGGCTTAAGTATATAACATCTTCCCAAAAACGCAAAACTATGATATTTTGTCGGCAGTCGTTTTTTCACAACAACCGGGAGGATGGGCATGAAAAATACGTTCTGCTTCTTGTTCTTTCTGTCGCTATTAATACCTTCGAGGATATCGGCTCAAACCCAGGATATTCACGTCTTGAGCATCGTGACGCAGACATTTGAAAAAGTCAAGAAGGACAACAAAACGAGGCAAGACACTCTGGTTCTCAAAAAGACCCACAGAATTGAGAATTTGAATGTCGACGGCAACTTTGAATCGGTGGAGAAACAAATGGTTTATAAGTCCTACAGTAAAAATGGGGAAAACGGAAAAGAATATATGGAAGAGCTGGTAAATATTTGGCCTCCCAAATCAGAACCGGCCGCTAATCCGCTTGATTTTGACAAACTACTGGATGCCTTCCTAAGCCGATTCTATTTCTCACTAAACCCGGAAAAGGAGAGCATCGACGGCAAAATCTGTCTTAAGATCCATTTTTGGCCTAGAGAAGACCTTTCTCCCGTAAAAGAAAACGCTGACTATCTGATCAACAATATAATCGGCATCTTATATGTAGACGAGGAAATGCTTGCGCTCAGGAGGATAAGTGGCCATCTCAAAGAAGTTATCGATAAATCGCCATGGTTTCATATGGAGAAATTTGATTTCCTGGTAGAATTCTGGGACTGGAAAGGACTTGGACTTATGGCAAAAATGGACGCAGTAGCCAAATATCAATATCGGGACCCGCGAAAAAGTTTCTGGTCTTTATTCAGCCCCGTAAAAAGATACCAAACCCATCAATTCTGGCACGAATACAGCAATTCCGAATAAATACCCCGTTTGGGGTATTTTTAACAAGATATTATGTTCAAAATTACTAAAAAAGATAAGCGCACAAACGCCCGTCTGGGCGTTTTAAACACGCCTCACGGCAAAATAGAGACGCCTTCTTATGTAATAGTTGCTACTCATGCTGAAGTTAAATGTTTGAAATCGTCGGACATAAAGAAAACCAAGACGCAAGTGGTTATCGCGAATACTTACCACCTTTGGGACGAAACTCGAAACTCTAAACTCGAAACTCTAAACAAGGCCAAAACCCAAAATTATAAATCCAAAACCTTTTTGTTAAATAAACTAGGGACAAAACTACCGACTATGACCGACAGCGGAGGTTTTCAGGTCTTTTCTCTCGGATTTGGGATGAAAAATAAGGTGGGTAAGATCCTAAAACCTGTGGATAACCGCTATGACCGACAGAGTTCCCCAGGAGTGGGCGATGCCCCACTCCGAGAACATTCAATGTCGGTCATCCACAGGCGGGAGAAGATTAGGATTACCGACAGGGGGGTTTATTTTAAATGGAACCCCGTAAAATCGCCTAGAGGCGATCACGGGGCAGGCGGTAAAACCAAATTCCTCGGCCCAGAATTATCAATGCGAATTCAAGAGAAGTTAGGAGCCGATATCATATTCGCCTTTGACGAGTGCACGTCTCCTCTGGATGACTTTGATTATAATAAAAAGGCGCTTGAGAGGACGCACGCTTGGGCACTGAAGTGCCTCAAGGCAAACTCTAAACCCAAAACTCTAAACTCTAAACATACAAACAAACAAATGTTGTTCGGCATAATCCAAGGAGGAAGATTTAAAAGTTTAAGAGTTAAAAGCGCTAAATTTATCGGTTCTCTACCTTTTGACGGAATTGGTATCGGTGGCTCATTCGGAAAAGACGAGATGATTGAGACGCTTAAATGGGTTGTCCCCTACTTGCCGGAAGAAAAACCAAGGCATCTTCTGGGTATAGGCAAAGTAGAAGATATCTTTAATGCCGTTGAACAAGGAATAGACCTGTTTGACTGCGTAATCCCCACGAGAGAGGCCCGACATGGCAGGATTTATACAAAGACCGGTCACTATGATACATCAAAGTATCATAGTGAAAATACTTTGCTTGAAAAAGGTTGTAAATGCCCGACTTGCTTAAGCGGAATAACACGCGCAAAGTTGCGTGAATTATTCAAGGGCACAGAAAAAGAAAAACAAAAAGCCCAACGCTATGCCACCATCCATAACGTCTGGTTCTTCAATAACTTGCTGGAAGAAATCCGAAAATCAATAAAAAATAATAAATTTAAGCAGTTTAAAAACAGGTTTTTAAGTCAGTTCAAATCCTGATTCCAGCAACAAAGAGTTATCGTTCCACCGACTTGGATTTTTTTGAGAAAACATAGAGGTACAGGATATCCAGTATGCCAACAGTGTTTGTGACGAGCAAGGCCAGAAACCACCATTTGCGGTCATGTTTGGCCGCGTGCCATAATGCTTTGTATTTCCAATATATTGTCCAAACCAGCAAAAATATTAAAACCGGACCCAAGATCGCCCCGCCTAACAGTCCTAAACCAAATGGTTGCCAGTCGGAAAAATTGCTGTAATTATTCATAGTTTAAGAAATTATACCATCATTTCTCAACTCTTCCAATATATCAGCTGGAATCGGTATTGTCTTACCGACAGGACTGACCCCGGGATAACGCCAAGCGGAAATGATAACTTTTTTAGCGCCTTTTTGCTGATACATAGTCCACACTTCTGTCGGTTTTTTCTTATTCGAACCGGAGGCCATTACGGCGATAGTATTTTCCGCAACGCCATTTTCAATCCTCTTTGGGCTTCTGATTATCCTTTTGACCCTATCCGCCGTCAAACCGTAAAACAGCATTTTTCTTACAGAATGCTGCGTCCAGTGATATTTTGAATCGTTTTTAGGAATATTGAAACGCATGCTAAATAAGATAGCAAAGAAACGCCTTTCAACAAACCTGTGGATAACCGACATTGACCGACATTGAATGTCGGTTATCCACAGGAGATTTAATAAAAAGCATTGGGGCTACCAATGCTACGCCGGAAGAATCCAGCAGTTTTCACAGCGGGCTTCGTAAAGCTTCTCCGCGCCAACTTGTATTTGTTCTGATGATCCACCCACTTTTTGAGTAAACCGGGCATCTTGACCACACTGGAAACAGTTAGCGGTAAATTTCTGAACGCTATCGGAGTATGCCATAATGTCCGGCATAGAGCCAAAAGGTTTTTGCCACGCATCTAGATCCAACCCGGCAACGTAAATTTCCAGGCCATCGGCCTTTCTAAGCTGAAAAAGCGTCAAGCCAAACCACAAACTAAAAAACTGCGCCTCATCAATGCCAAGTACATCCGGCTCTTTCGCGGCGATTAGCTGTCTTAATTCCTCTTCATCTCGGATTGGGTACGCCGGCAAACTATTGTCCGGTTCGAATCTATCGGTTTTCTTCCTTTTTGAGACAATACTGTTGGTTGCTTTAAAGCGATCATCCAAAAGCGGTTTCACTATCAACACCTTCTTGCGAGCCCTTTGTTTTGTCTCCAAACGAGCCATCAACGCTTTTGACTTGCCCGAGAACATTGGACCAGTGAAAACAGTAATAGAACCGAACTGTTTGAGCATTTATTTTCCCTAAAAAATAAGAACTCCCCAGATTATACACAAACAACATTAAAAATCAAAACGGACTCATCTGAGTCCGTTTTGATTGATTCGCGTGGGCGCATTCATTCGGATGTGCCCATTCGTAGCGGGCTATTCGCATACCGCTATTCGCGTGCTAATAGTCCCTTCTTCCGCCGTAACCGCCTCCGCCGAAACCGCCTCGGCTGCCACCTCGGTCAAAGCCGCCGGATCTCCTCGGACGATCTTCCCTCGGCTTGGCTTCGTTGACGATCAGCGTTCTGCCGTCCAGCTCTTTACCGTTCCACATATCAATCGCCTTTTGGGCGCCCTCTTCTGAGGCCATCTCTACAAAACCGAAACCTCTTGAACGGCCGGACATTTTGTCCGTGATAACCGCGGCAGAAGCCACTTCACCGGCTTGAGAGAAAGCATCCTTCAAGCTGGTTTCAGTGGTGTCGTATGACAAACCACCGACATATAATTTCTTCTCCATACGCTTACGCTAAACGATACTAATATACTAATTGTACTAATGATACTAATGGCAACGAATATTTCTTAGGGGATTTATTCGTAACTTATTTGTATCATTCGCATGCATTCGTATATTGGTATCGCACTGTTAATTAGTAGGACCGACCTCTCGCCTGCCCCGTAGCTCGCCAATGGCGATGGTTCGGGGTCAGAGACCTCTTGCATAATAATTTTCGTAACGAAAATTATAAATTTTGAGATAGAAGTTATTGAAATTTTTGATGAATAGTTGAACACTATTCAGAGAAAATTTCAATAATCTTATAGCCAGAATTTAGAATTTGCAGTAGAAAAGTTATTGTGCAAGAGGTCTCCAGTTCCTACTAATAACTAGAGGAAACTACCGACAGAGAAACCTACAATAACCCAAGTATATCACAACATAGTTTTATTTACAAGCCCGCCTAAGTTTTTGTCCCTCAAAAATTTTGGTGGGCAAGTTTATCGGCTAGATTTCCAGCAAGGCCAGGAAAAATATGGCGGTGCAAAAACCGGCAGACACAAGACACTAAGCACACCATTGCCTTTTTGCTTTCAGGGGACAAACAAGGGTCTCTTTATAGACCTTTTTGTGCCTTATATAAGCGGCGAGCAGAAATCCGCTGAAGGCGATGAAGATGATTATTATGGAAGAAATCGCCACTCTATTAAACTCTAAGTTCTAAGTCCTAAACTCTAAACAAGTTTTAAGTTCAAAGCGTTTTGATCTTAAAGCTTTAAGTTTTGAGTTTGTTTAGAGTTTAGAGTTTAGAGTTTAGAGTTTAGAGTTTAGAGTTTAGAGTTTAGAGTTTAGAGTTTACTCAACAACAACAACAGTGCCCGTATGATTCGGCTGGAGGTGATTGTGGTATTTCCAAGTACCCGCTTCATTAAACTGAAATTCCCACGATTCGCCCGCTCCGTATTCGCGGCAGGCGTCAAAGATGGCAACCAGCGTATTTGTGCCACACATCTCTATTCCCGAGCCGGGATATGCTTTGTGGGTCGGATGGAAAGCGGAAGCGGTCCACATTGAAAAAGAACCCTTATTGTCAAAAACAACCGTGTCGCCCTTTTTTACGGTAATAGTCGCGGGGCTGTAGCCAGAATCAGAATATGTCACGGTAACTTTTGATTCTAATACCGTAGGCAGAGGTAATGGAGATTCTTCGGAAACTGGAGTTGGTGTAGGAGTAGGTGTCGGAGACAATGTGGACACTTCTCCGCTATCTCGCGTATATAGAAAGACGACAATGCCAATTAGAGCAACCGCAACTATGGTTAATATTATTAATTGCTTCATTTGTTTAATTCCTCATCAATGATGGACTTGAACACGCTGAACGGCTGGGCGCCTACCACTGACTTACCATTTATAAAAAATCCTGGCGTGCCACTTACTCCGGCCGTCTGACCGTCCTTTATGTCGTTATTGACCTCTTCGGCATATTTTCCAGAATCAAGACAGGAGTTGAAATCGCTCATATTCAGGCCTATCCCGCTTGCCCATTTCTTTATGTCAACAACACCAAACTGTATCGTTCCGCTACCTGATTTATCCTGTTCAATAAATATCTTATCGTGCATTTCCCAGAATTTACCTTGCTCCTCGGCGCATTCGGACGCTTGAGCGGCTGGCATTGCCCCGGGATGAAAACTCAAAGGAAAATCCCTGTACACAAATTTTACTTTTCCGGTGTCTATATATTCCGACTTGATAAGCGGCAATGTGTCGCGCCAGAAAGAGCGGCAGAACGGGCATTGGAAATCGCTGAACTCTATCATCACAATCGGCGCGTTTTTATCGCCCAAAAAAGCGTCGTCATCTTCCGATACTTCTGCCTTTTTCTGGCTGCCTGGATCATTTCCAATATTAGCCGCCCCGCCAAAACCACCGTTAGAAAAAATAATGGCGGCGCTTATCAATACACCGGCTACAACTATCGCCCCGGGCATAATGAATTTGGTCCAGTCAAAATTGTTATTTAGTTGTTCGTTAGTTTCTTCGCTCATTTTTATTGCTTAATGATAACACCCTGTTACGAATAATCAAATGCCCACTATATGTGGGCTCTAATTATTGCTTCAACTTGTTCAACCGCTTCTTCAACCGTTCCGTCATTTCTTACGAATTCATAGGGAATATCCGAGGACATAGCTTCTTCCTCCCACTTTTTGCAATCGGCGGTTCTTCTCTCTATCTGCTCCGACGAGTCACCTCTTTTCGCAAAGCGCCGTCTTAATTCTTCCTCGTTTGGCGGAGATATGAAAAAAGACAGCACTTTACCCGAAGCATAAGACCTTAGCTGGCCTACCGACTCTGAAAGTATTTGCATTAACGAGGGGTGCTCGGAATCCAACGCCTCATCAATATCGGCCAGAAGCATCCCGTACATATTTCCGTGATCGCTTACCATCCAGATGAATTCACCTTTTCGATCGCGCCAGAAGAAAGATTCTTTAATAACATCGCATTCATATTCTCCCGGAAGATCGGATTCTCTCGGTCCCCTTGATGTCAGGCTGATGACCATTTTCCATTTTGGATGCCTCTTTAGCAATTCCCCGACGATTGTTGTCTTACCGGCGCCGGAAGGGCCAGTGATGGTCACTATCCTGATATTATCTCTCTGAACATTGCCTCTCCGAGAAAACTTTACTCTTAACTTCCAGTACAGCCAAAACGCAAGACAGGCAAGCCCTATCGATAAAAGGCCGAGCGGAAGTGTTTCAGGCACAAATCCTCGCTTATTGTGAATAATCTAGCCAAAGTCTACAAAAAAATAGAGAGGAAAACAAGGCCGGCAAAGATGATAGCAAACCAGCCGAAATTAATCTTTTCCGCCAGTTTTAGGAACAAGCTGATGGTGATGTAACCAAAAATGAATGAAGAGAGCAGGGCAATCAAGTTATTCAACGAAAATATCGCCTGATTAAAATTAAGCAAAATATTCCCGCCCAAAACAATCGGCAAGCTCAACAAAAAACTTAGACGCAGAGCTTGAATATCTTGAAAATTCCTTAACAGCAAAACCGATACAGTAAGACCCGACCGTGAAAGTCCTGGCAAAACCGCCGCGCCTTGCGCAACGCCCAGCAACACACTGTCATTGTCTTTCAATTCTAAGGTGCTTCTGTGTCTACTGTTTTTATTTTTCTTCAACTGCACAACACCGGTGATTGCAAGTAAAATGGCTATCGTCATATTTATAAACCGGGTCGTCAGTACAATCGAATTTTCAAGGTCAGTAAGAAGCTCAAGCAATCCCCAACCCAAAACAGCGCTGATTAATGTAGCAATAATGATGAACCGCAACATTCTGCTCGCCTCTATTTGTTCCTGTTGAGGTTTAACCTCAACGTTGAGGTTTAACCTCAACATCATATTTTTCACGTCGCGGCGAAAATAAATAAGGGCGGCTAAAAAAGTACCCAAATGCAAAAACAGGGCTGTCTTAATAATGTCCACCAACGAACCGCCGCCGAAAAAATTGTTCTTTACCAGAACAATCATTCCCTCCGAACTTATCGGAAGCCACTCGGCCACTCCTTGAACCAGGCCTAAAACAATTGACTCAAACATATTCACTATTTTCTAGATTTCCAAAATCCGTCAAGTCCCCAGTAGTCCCCCGCTCTGTAAATAGAAAATGATATCAGCACCAGCGCGTAAATAATGTGCTCATCAACTATATACGAGTTAGCTCCTATTTTTGGAAAATCAAGAACCGGGAAATAATACAGCAACATGAGCAGCGCTCCCAAATAACCGGAATATTTCACCAGCACTCCCAGAATAAGCGAGGCCCCCAAAAGCGTCAGTCCCCACTCGTTCATAAAATTTGTGAAGGGCAAAATCTCCGGCCGTAAAAACCACTCATAAAATCTGGAGAATGTTTTGGCGTTGCCTAAATATCCGGCGGCGGACCAGTTTGGATTAAATACTTTGGTTAAACCGGCATAAAGCATTATCCAGCCCATCGCCACGCGTGTAATGAAAAGTATTTTGTGTTTCATAACTTTTAGTTCCTAGTTCCTAACAACTAATCGCTAATCGCTAGTGGCTAGATTAAGTTATCCTCTGTAAATCAATACTAGCACATCGTAGAATAAAGATATAAATATGCCCAACCTACCCGATCTAGTCGAAGCAACAAATCTACAAGAAAAAGACATCAAGTCCTACAGCAATTTCAATAAGCGATGTTTCGGTTCTGTTGTTGAGCTTTCCAATAAACTCGCCGGCAAGCCGATAATACATATCAATGCTACCGCTCACGGCGGCGGGGTCGCCGAAATGATGATGAGCCAAGTGCCACTTGAGCGTTCTCTGGGATTGGACAGCCGCTGGTTCACCATAAAAGCCGCTCCCGAATTCTTTGCTGTCACGAAAAAGATACATAACCTCCTTCAGGGCGAGGCCGGCGGCTTGACTGAAAAAGAAAAGGCCGTTTATATTGAGACCGGCAAAGCGCTAGGCGGCTCTCTGGAAAAAATACTGGCCAAATTCAGCTCGAGCATAGTCGTCATCCACGACCCCCAGCCAATGGCGCTTATTAAACACATCCCTCCCAATTTCACGCCGATACTTCGGCTCCACATAGACATTTCTACTCCCAATCCGCAGGCGCTTGAATTTTTCAGCCGCTATATAAAGGAATATCCCAGCATTATCCTAAGCAACAAGGCATACGCGCTGGTTATGCCCTGGCTCCAAAAAAGTAAAGTCAAAATAATTTATCCCTCAATAGACCCCCTGACGGACAAGAATAAAGAAATGTCGCTTGAGGTCGCATGGAATATTTTGGAACAGTTCGGCATAAATCCGACAAAACCGCTGATAACACAGGTCTCCCGGTTCGACCCGTGGAAAGATCCGCTGGGAGTGATACACGCTTATTATATCGCCAAGAACGAAATACCCGACCTCCAGCTTGCGTTGGCGGGATTCATCGTTGCCCAGGATGACCCGGAAGCAAACACGATATTCAAAGAGATAGAAAAACACGCCAAAGGCGACCCGGATATTTACCTTTTCGCAAATCCCGAACGACTCGGCACTATATCCAACGACGTTTTCATAAACGCGCTTTATACGGCAAGTACAGTCCTAATTCAAAAAAGCATCCGGGAGGGCTTCGGCCTGACAATGACCGAAGCGATGTTCAAGGGAAAACCGTTAGTCGCCGGCACCACCCTTGGCGCTTTGGCGCAAATTGATAACAATAAGAACGGCATTCTGGTCTCTTCTTCCGAAGAAGCCGCCGAAGCGATAATTAAACTTCTTAAAAATAAAAAAATGAGAGAAAAAATCGGGAAAGCGGCGCGAAAGTCGGCGACAAATAAATTCACTATCCTTAATATGCTGTTAGAACACATTAAACTTTACGATAAATTAACGTAAGCATGACTGTCGTTATTTTTATAGTTATCGGGTACTTACTGGGTTCTCTGTCGCCGGGATATTTCTTTGGGAAGGTCGTAAAAGGCGTTGACATACGGAATTTGGGCAACAAAAACACCGGCGCTTCAAACACCTATCGGCTAATTGGGCCGACCTACGGCATCATCGCGGGAATATTTGACGCGTTAAAAGCCGCCGCCGCTTATTGGATCGCAATCTCGGGTTTAAACTTTGAAATTTTGAAATTTTTAAATTTAGGGGGGGTTAGTCCCGACACTGCCATCCTCGTTGGCGTAGCGGCCGTCGCCGGTCATATCTGGCCGTTCTATTTAAAATTCAAAGGCGGAAAAGGTTCGGCCTCATTGGCCGGATTAGCTATCGTGGTTCTTTTCCACACAATGTCAGTGTATGCCTTAATTTTTATATCAGGGGCAATAATTTACAATATGGCATTAAACAAAGTTGAGTTTGAGGCACCCGCAAGAAAGGTATTAAAAATCGTTGGCCTTATATTTCCTTTGGGGATGTTTTGGCTGGATAAATCTCTGATTATTAATACGCTGTCTATTCTCTTTGTCGCTTCGTTTTTATTTGATATGACACGCTTTTTAGTCCCCCGCTTTAATCTTGAGTATCTTAAGTTAAATATGCTCGCCAAAAACAAAGAAAAGAAATTCTTTTCCGGTTACACATTATTTTTGGCGGGAGTTATTGTTGTTATAAATTATTTTTCTACCGAAATAGCCGTATTTGTACTGTCGGCATTTATTATCTCTGATATTGTGGCCGTGGCCGGGAAAAAAGAATTTTTACCAATTCAATTTATAAAAGAAAAAACCATCGGCGGAGCGATGATTGTATTTGCCGTAGCAATACTTGCCGGCATGTTTATAAATTCTTTAACACCACTTTCTATTTCCATAAAAATGTTCCTATCCGGCGCCACGGCAATGGCACTTCTTGACCAACTCTCGTTCCTCATAGACGACAACATCCTCGTCCCAATAGGCACGGCGGTAGTTCTTGCTCTTCTTTTTTAATAAAACGAATGCCCCAGTCGACTGGGGCATTCGTTTTATTCTGTTCTGTTGATTATTTGATAGAAAGCAGTTTTTTAAACAGCCACACAACCAGCAAAACACCGGCGGCAGTCCAGACAAGCCAGGACAGCGTAAATATCCAAAACCAAAGTCCTCCCCAGCCCATCATCCCATTCCATCCTGACATCATATTCCAGCCACCACCAGTTCCCCAGCCAAGCCGGTTCATCATCGTCCCATAGGGTCCCGGATATTGCCCCATTAGTTCCGTCATTCTCTCGGCTTCGTCCTGTGTCATTTCGCCGGACATCATCCTTACCATAAGTTGTTCCATCTCCTCATGAAGCTCGTCTCCCAGAACGCCCTCTTCCATATACTCCATCATTTCTGGCCCGGTTTGTAATTCACCGAAATTCATCATCGATCCACCATGAGCCAAGACATATACAGGCAAAAGAGCGGTAATTGTTAATACAAAAATCAATTTTTTCATAATATTATTGTTATAGTTTTTTACCTCTTAATAATAACGCATTAACGGCAACTATAACAGTGCTTAATGACATAAATACCGCGGCAAGCGCCGGCTGGAGCAAAATTCCTTTCGAAATAAGAACTCCGGCCGCAAGGGGTAGAGCGATAATGTTGTATCCGGATGCCCAAAATAGATTTTGGATCATTTTTGAATAGGTCAACTTAGAAAGTTTTATTATCTTTACAATATCCCTCGGATCATTGCGGACAAGTATGATACCAGCCGATTCTATTGCGACATTAGTGCCGGCTCCGATGGCAATACCGAGGTCCGCTTGCGTAAGCGCCGGCGCGTCGTTAATTCCATCCCCTACCATGGCCACCTTCTGGCCTTTTGATTGCAGAAGTTTTACTTTTTCCGACTTTTGTCCGGGCAATATTCGCGCGAAGTATTG
>Ga0210057_1002201_pt1 | contig 28156 bp, 28 predicted proteins | sample CryGeyCG2114_010_2_FD_183968 | JGI IMG/M metagenome (GOLD analysis project Ga0210057, IMG submission 183968) | Groundwater microbial communities from aquifer - Crystal Geyser CG10_big_fil_rev_8/21/14_0.10 (SPAdes) (version 2) | ecosystem: Environmental > Aquatic > Deep subsurface > Groundwater ...
GCCGTCAGTGGTAGCGGTGTCACAAATAGACAACAGGGTGGTGGCAGTAGGGGTGGAAGCTAAAGATATGATTGGAAAAACTCCAGACAATATTATTGCTTATCGACCTATGAAAGATGGGGTGATCGCCGATTATCGTGTGACCGAAGCGATGCTTAAATATTATATTAGTAAAGCTTTAGGTAAATGGCATTTTTTCAAACCAGACGTTATGGTTTCAGTACCAGCTGGTGTGACTTCGACAGAAAGAAGAGCGGTGATTGAGGCGACAATGAAAGCCGGCGCTAAAAATGCTTATGTGGTCAAAGAGCCCATCCTTGCCGCTATCGGTGCTGGAATACCTATTTATGAAGCCAGAGGGCATATGGTTGTCGATATCGGTGGTGGGACTACTGACGTAGCGGTGATATCACTGGGTGGTATTGTGGCTTCGACTTCGGTCAAACATGCAGGCAATAAAATAGATCAAGCTATTACAGATTATATTAAAAAAACTTTCAATCTTGGTGTGGGGGATAAGACAGCTGAAGAGGTAAAGATTGCTATTGGCTCAGCGGTACCCCTAGAAGAAGAAATGACATACACGATCAAAGGTCGAGATTTTATGACTGGCTTACCTCGAAGTGTTGAAATAAAAACCAATGAGATAGTGAAAGCTATAGATGGTGAACTTCGAGAAATAGTAAAAGCTATTAAGGTGGTATTTCAAGATACTCCACCAGAACTGGCTTCTGACATTATTGATCAAGGTGTGATTATGACTGGAGGGTCTTCACAGTTGCGTAATCTACCCGAGCTTATTTATCGTCGGACAGGGGTAAAGGCTCGTTTGGCAGATGAGGCACTATTTTGTGTGGCGAAGGGGACAGGTATTGCACTTGAGCATCTTGAAACATACAAGAAGAGTATCATGGCGAAAATATAAACAAGAATATGAACTATAAAGGTGTAATAATTGAAGAGAGTCTAAGAGATAAAGATATACTCAAAGATGTTTTGATTTTGGAGACAAAAATTGAGCCAATAACCGAGGGACATAAAACCCCATGGCTTAAGCAGTGGACTTTACATACAGTGGAGATTAAAAATGAAAACTCTGATGAGATTGCAAAAAAGTTAAGTGATAGTCTGGAAACAGAACACAATTGGTATGCTGACTATAAAAATGAATCGCACCATTTTATTATTTACAAGGATAAAATTTTTAAGGTTGACCTAAGAAACCCTGTGCTTTATATAGAAGCAAGACAACACGGTATATCTTTAGGGATTCCTGAATATCAAGTTGATTTTGCTCCTAATGATAAGATTTGGGATAGATAAAGTTTTTTGATTTTTTAAATAGTGATTACAAATTTTTTACAAAACATTTTTAATACAGGACATCATGCGGTAGCGATAGTGGGAGATCCGCTCGAACTTTTACCTGCAGTAGAAGATTGTTTAAACAGTCTTAATATAGGCTTAGCTGATAGATGGTGTGAAGTTTTTGACAATTTACATATTGATACTAGTCGGGAAATAAAAAATTGGCAAACCACTAAACCGATGGCAGGGGAGACAAAGTATGGAGTGTTTGGTATTGGGACAGCCAATAACGAAGCTCAAAATACTTTATTAAAAGTTTTAGAAGAGCCGACGGTGGGGGTGAGATTTGTTTTATTGATAAATAGCACTGGAATACTTTTACCCACAGTCTTATCGAGACTGGAGGTCTTTAATTTTGAGCCGAAAATACATGAGAGTGAAAAAGCTAAAGAGTTTTTGTCAGCCGAACCAGTCAATCGCCTCGCCCTACTTGAAGAAATGTTTGATTATAAAAAAGATGAACAAGTGAGATTGAAAGTCATAAAGTTTTTAAGTGAGTGCGAACGGGTAGTACAGAGTCAGATTTCCGCCGGCGGTACTCCGCCGGCGGGCTTCAGTGTCCTATCTCGGGCTCTCCGCCAGCTTTCTGATCGTTCGGCTGTGCCGAGACTGATTATGGATCACGTCGCCACCACTTTGCCGATTGTCCGAAACTAAAAAAAATGCTAATCTAATTAAACTTATGGCGTACAATTTTTCACCATTTAAAAAACAAATAGAAGATATCAAAGAGTGGTTATCTAGCGAGTTTTCTCTGCTTCGGACAGGCCGAGCTACTCCGACTTTACTCGACAATATTATGGTTGAGTCTTATGGAAATAAGACTCCTATAAAACACATAGCCAATATCACTATCGAAGGTCCAAAAAGCCTAAAGATTTCTCCATGGGACAATAGTCAAGTCAAAGATATAGAGACAGCGATTGCAGCTTCCAATATAGGTGTGTCTACCGCACCAGATTCGTCGGGAGTTCGGGTTATTTTTCCTGATTTAACCGAAGAAAGACGTAAGTTGTTGGTGAAGTTGGTAGGAGAAAAAATGGAAGATGCTCGAGTTTCGGTCCGTAAAGAAAGAGAAAAAATAATGGACGAGTTGTCAGATGGGAAAAAAGATGGATCTATTTCCGAAGATGAATTTTCAAAAGCCAAAGAAGATTTACAAAAATTAGTCGACGAGGCCAATTCTTCTCTAAAATCCATGGCAGAGAAAAAAGAAGCCGAAGTCATGGAAGTTTAAATTTATGACAATCCTTATATTTATATTTATTTTAGCGGTGTTAATTTTTGTCCACGAGCTTGGTCACTTTGCGGTGGCAAAACTATCTGGAGTACGGGTAGATGAATTTGCTCTTGGTTTTCCACCAAAAGTTTTTTCTTTTAAATATGGCGAGACAACCTATGCTTTAAATATTATTCCGTTTGGTGGTTATGTTAAAATCTTTGGCGAAAACCCAGATGAGGAATCTATTTCAGGTCCTGACAAAGGGAGATCGCTTATCGGAAAACCCCGTCATATTCAAGCGGCAGTTTTGGTGGCGGGGGTGGCTTGTAATTTACTTTTGGCGTGGCTTCTTTTTACAACAGCTTTTATTGTAGGCTTTCCTTTTTCTGCCGACCATGTAAAGGATTTTACCTACGCTGAAAAAACGGTTGTTATTTCGGGTGTTTTTCCAGATTCTCCTGCGAGCGGAGTAATAGTTCCTGGAGACACTCTGATGTATGTTCGCAATCTAAGTGGCGACAAAATAACCGTTCGTAAACCAGAAGAAATGACCTCAGTAATTGATAGGATTGCACCTAGACCAGTTAAGCTTGGTATTTTATCTAAAGGTCAAGAAGAAATAGCCGAAGTATCCATCAAACCTAGTCAAAATATCATAGAAGGGAAGTGGGCGCTCGGTATTGGCTTTGAAGAAGTGGCGGTAATAAAAGCGCCTTGGTATAAAGCTATTTGGCTTGGACTTACTACTACCGCCGAGACGACAACAGGTATGTTTTTTGGTCTGGCAGACTTGGCACAAAGAGTTTGGCAGGGAACCTCAGTATCAGAATTAGTAGTTGGTCCAGTCGGTATAGCTGGTATGGTAGGAGATGCTCGCTCTCTTGGCCTTGTTTATCTCATTACTTTCACCGCTTTTATTTCAGTAAACTTGGCAGTCTTAAATATTTTACCGTTCCCAGCTCTAGATGGCGGACGGCTAGCTGTGATATTTATAGAATCTATTATCCGTATGCCGATTAGTCCGAAAATCACCAACGCCCTCAACCTCGCCGGCTTCGCCCTCCTTATCGCCTTTATGTTGTTTGTGACGTGGGGAGATGTGATGAGGTTATTCTAGTTGATAAAATATAAAATCGTGTTCTAGTAAATAGCTTTGACCACAAGGCTATTTTCGTTTATGATTAGCAGTACTTATGCGTCAATCTACACTCTTTACTAAAACCCGAAAAGAAGCCCCAAAAGATGAGGTGTCTACAAATGCGCAACTTCTAGTTCGGGCTGGTTTTATTCACAAAGAAATAGCAGGGGTCTATTCTCTTTTACCACTTGGTTTGCGATCAATAAAAAAAATTGAAAATATTATCCGCACTGAAATGAATACTCTTGGCGGACAAGAGGTAGAATTGTCAGCTTTGCAAAATCGTGAGCATTGGGAGGCCAGTGGTCGCTGGTCTGACGAGGCGATGGATGTTTGGTTCAAAACTGAGCTAAACTCTGGTGGACAAGTGGGACTAGCGCCAACACACGAAGAACCATTATCGTCTATTATGGCGGACCATATTCAGTCTTATCGAGATCTTCCAAAATATGTTTATCAATTTCAAACCAAATATCGCAACGAATTGCGACCTAAAAGTGGTATCATGCGAGGGCGAGAATTTTTAATGAAAGATCTTTATTCTTTTCATTCAGTAGTAGAAGACCTAGATGTTTTTTATGAAAAAATGTCAGATGCTTATACTCGGATTTTTGATGTTTGTGGTATTGGCCACCTAACTTACAAAACCATTGCGTCTGGAGGGTCTTTTTCAAAGTTTAGTCATGAGTTTCAAACTGTGTCTGAAGCTGGTGAAGATATTATTTATGTGGATGAAGCTAGAAAAATAGCTATAAACAAAGAAATATACGGTGACGATATTTTGACCGAGCTTGGACTAGATAGACGAAATATAAAAGAACACAAAGCGATAGAAGTGGGTAACATTTTCAAACTCGGGAGCCGTTTTTCTGAGCCAATGAGTCTAAATTATACAGACGAGGCTTCGGCAGAGCATTTTGTTATCATGGGTTCATATGGTATTGGTCTAGGTCGCTTACTTGGGACAGTGGTGGAGGTGTTGGCCGATGACAAAGGGATGAAATTGCCAAAATCTATTGCTCCGTTTGAAGTTCACCTTGTTTCTATTGGCAGTGGCGACAAAGTGTTAGCTGAATCAGAGAGAATCTATCGACTCTTAACGGAGATGGGGGTAGAAGTTTTGTTTGATGATAGAGACAAAACAGCTGGTGAAAAATTAGCTGATGCAGATTTACTGGGATTGCCTACTCGGATAGTGATTAGTGAAAAAACAGTAGCCTCAGATACATTTGAAGCAAAAGATAGGATGACCGGAGAAACTAGTTTTTTGACCGAGGGAGAATTGATGAATCTTTTAGGACGATAATTATGCTAAAAAAATTTTATGAAATGTTTTCGAGTGATATTGGTGTGGATCTTGGTACTTCCAGTACCCTTATTTATGTTCATGGTCAGGGAATAGTTCTCAATGAACCGTCGATTGTAGCTTTAAACCAAAAAACTGGGCGAGTGGTGGCTGTTGGTGATGATGCTAGTAAGATGATCGGTCGAACACCAGCTCATATTATAGCTATTCGTCCGCTGGAAAATGGCGTTATTTCCAATTTTGAAGTAACCGAAGAAATGCTCGCTTATTTTATGAAAAAAGCTATGGCTGGTTTGTCTAAAAAAATCATTGGCCCTCGAGTGGTAGTAGGAGTACCGTCTGGTATTACAAATGTGGAGCGACGAGCAGTGCGAGATGCCACTTTCAATGCAGGTGCGAGAGAGGTGCGTATCATAGAAGAGCCTATGGCAGCTGCTTTGGGTATTAGACTACCTATTTATGATCCAGTAGGGACTATGATAGTAGACATTGGAGGAGGAACGACTGACATAGCTGTCTTGTCTTTAGGTGGGGTAGTCAATTCTAAAAATTTACATATTGCTGGAGAAAAGTTGAATAAAGATATTATCTCTTATGTTCGAGATGAATTTAAAATACTATTAGGGGAGAGAACAGCCGAAGAAGTGAAGCTTAAGATTGGGGCGGCAATAAAAGGAAAAGAACCTCTCGAGGCCACTATTCGTGGACGTGATTTAGTGACTGGACTACCGCGCGAGGTGGTGATTACGGATTCAGATATTCGAGAAGCTATTATGACCGATGTTGAAGCTTTGATTGAGGCCATTAAAGAAGTATTAGAATCGACTCCACCAGAAGTAGTGTCAGATATTATGCATCGAGGTATTGTTTTAGTAGGAGGAAGTGCTCAGATGGTTGGTCTGACGGATTTATTTACCAAAGAATTAAAGTTACCGATTCACTTAGTGGCTGAACCCGATACAGCTGTAGTTCGAGGCGCGGGTGTAGTTTTAGAAAACCTCGACCAATATAGAGATTTATTAATAGACAATGAAGATGAATTACCTCCTAGATAAAAATACAGTTTTTAAAAATAGAGAACGTCCACGTCGAGGTGGACGGATAGTTTGGGTGGCTTTGATTTTGGTTTTAATTTTGTTTTTTGCGGGAAATTTTGTGTATAAAATATTTTCACCTGTGTTGGTACCGGTGGCTTCACTTGCAGGAACAAATGAAAACACTAGCGCTTCATTTTTTTCTTTTTTTAAAAACAATAACCAACTAAGTGTTGAAAACGAAAAATTGAGACAAGAACTGTCCAAACTAAAACAATCTCTCCGGGCAAATGATTTAGCAGAACAAGAACTAGTAGATTTGCAAAAAATAACTCATCGCTACAAAGACGAGGTTGTACCAATCGTCGCCAAAGTTTTTCGTCGACCACCATTTTTACCTTTTGATACATTTTTGATTGACGTTGGAAGGAAGACAGCACCAGATATAAGTTTGGGGGACAAAGTTTTAGTAGACAATTCTATTTTGATTGGTGAAATAGTACAAATTGGTAAAAATATGTCCAAAATAAAAATGTATTCCTCACCTAAAACTAAATTAGGAGTAGTAATAGGGGTGGAAAAAGTCCCAGCCAATGCCGTGGGCGTCGGGGGCGGTAATTTTACAGTCGAATTGCCCAGAGGAGTAGAAATACATGAAGGGGACAAAGTAGTTTATCAAGATTTACAAGAATATATTTTAGGGGCGGTAGGCAATGTCGACAATGATCCTCGTCATACTCTGCAAACTATTTATATTTCCTCACCAATAAACATTTATGAACTCCCGTGGATTCAAATTGTCACTAAATAAATATCGGATTATCTTTGGGGGAGCTTTATTGTTGAGCGGATTTTTTTTGCCGATTGGTTTTTTTATTGCTATCGGACTAATAGGAGTTGTTTTATTTGATAGATATTTTGAACCAGCAGTAGTTTTTTTTATAATCGAAGCTATTTTTGGTTTACCTTCTGTCGATTGGTCACCTTATCCATTTTTGGGTACAATCAGCTTTATACTGTTGGCTTTGCTTGTTCAGGAAATTAAAAGATTTGTTTTAATAGGTAATTAAATATTATATGTGGCAATGGTGGCGTTTTATTAAAAAAACTCGTAGACATAAAAATCTTGACCCAGATGAAATTTTTCTAGATTCGAAAAACCTATCTTCTTTTAATGTTCAGCAATTTGAAGGTAGAATTGAGGCACCGATTAGTAAAAAAGTTTTAAGAGTTTTGTTCCTCAGTTTTATTTTGGTCAATGTGGCTTTTTTGTGGAGATTGGTAAATATTCAAATAATAGACGGTGATTTATATACCAGACAAAGTGAAAATAATAAGTTGAAACATACAACAGTATTTGCAGACAGAGGTATAATCTATGATCGCAATGGCGAGGAGTTGGCTTGGAATGATAATGGCCGTCACTATATTGAAACCGGTGGTTTTGCTCACTTGTTGGGGTACGTTGGTTATCCATCAGAAGGGCAAATATCTGAATTTGGTTATAATCCAAGACAACTGGTTGGCAAAGTGGGAATAGAGGAATCTCTAAATTTTTCTTTACTTGGAGAAAACGGTTTGAGGATAGAAGATGTCAATGCTAAGGGTGAAGTTTTGTCCGACCATATCTTAAAAGACTCCAAATCTGGTGAAAGTGTTTATTTGTCTGTCGATGTTGATTTGCAGGCGAGTATGTATGAAGCTATCAAGCAAATTGCTGAGGAAAATGGTTTTCGGGGTGGAGCAGGGATGGTAATGGATATTCAAACAGGTGAAATGTTAGTTCTAACTAGTTTTCCAGAGTATAGCTCAAATATCTTATCGACCGGTGAAGATAGGGCAACTATTTCTAAATATAATACAGATGAGTCTCTCGTTTTTCTAAATCGTGCATTGTCTGGGCGTTATCCACCAGGTTCAACCGTTAAACCTTTTTTAGCTATAGGGGCTTTAGCAGAAAAGACAATCGATCCAAATACGAGACTTAAGACCAACGGTGAACTTGTTTTGCCAAATCCTTATGATCCTGACAATCCAACTATTTTCCCAGATAACAAAAATCACGGTTTGGTAGACATGAGAAAGGGAATAGCCGTGTCGTCGAATGTTTATTTTTATATTGTTGGCGGTGGATTTAAAGATCAAAAAGGTCTCGGTATTTATAATATTTATAAATACGCCAAGATGTTTGGTCTTGGAGAAAAGACCGGTATAGATTTGGCGGGAGAAATAGACGGGATAGTGCCAACTCCAGAATGGAAAGAGAAAAATTTTGATGGCGAGCCGTGGCGAATTGGTGATACATATCACACTTCGATTGGTCAGTATGGTTTTTCCGTCACCCCAATTCAAGAGGTGCGAGCTTTTGGAACCATTGCTAGTAAAGGTAAAATGATGAAGCCTATTTTGGAAAAAGTAGCTACTTCTACTACCAATATAAAACCTCAAAAGACGTTGGATTTACCAGCTTCGTATTTTAAAGTTATTCACGAAGGCATGAGGATGACGGTCACCGAGGGTACGGCACGGTCGCTAGATATCCCAGGTTTAAAAATGGCGGCCAAAAGTGGTAGTGCTGAGATAGACGACAGTAAAAGGTTTGTAAACTCATGGGTGTCTGGTTTTTGGCCCTATGACAACCCTCGTTATGCTTATACGATAGTTATGGAACGTGGCCCGCGGACCACTAGAGTCGGTGCTGGTAGCACTATGAGACGATTTATTGATATCGCTATGCCAACTAGCCGAGATTATTTTTATGGGAACTAGTCTTTGACCAAGAAGGTCTTTTCGAGTATAATACCTCCATATGAATAATGAACCTCAATATTTAAGCAAGGAAAAGTATGCTGAATTAGAAGCTGAGTTAAATAATCTTAAAACAGTCGAACGTAAAGAAGTGGCGACTCATCTTGAGTATGCTAAGTCTTTGGGTGATTTATCCGAAAATGCTGAGTATCAAGAAGCTCGTGATAAACAAGCAGACATCGAGGATAGAATCAAAGAAGTAGAAGCTATTTTGAAAAATGCGACCATCGTTTCCGGCCGACACAGTGGGACTGTAGATGTGGGTTCTAAGGTGACCATCAAGAAAACGGGTGGTGATCAAAAAGACTATTTGATAGTTGGATCGGAAGAGGCTGATATGGCGGCTGGAAAAATATCTCATTTATCACCAATTGGGGGAGCCTTGATTGGTAAAAAGAAAGGCGAGAGTGTGAAAGTTACTACACCAAAAGGAGCTGTAGAGTATTCTATTATAGAAGTTAAATAAAAATATCGTATGGCATCGCTTGAAGAAATACGAAGTGACAGGTTAAAAAAACTTGAAGCTTTAAAAGAGGCTGGAAAAAATCCTTATCCAATAAAATCTACCAAGACGCATACTTTAGCGTCAGTGGCCGAGTTTTTTGACGCCCTAGAAAGCGCTGAAGAAAAAGTAATTTTAGTTGGGCGCGTGATGGCCAGACGGGGACAAGGAGCTCTTATTTTCTTTGATTTATTTGACGGCACTGGCAAATTTCAAGCTGTTGCCAAAAAAGACGTATTAGGGGAAGAAGAACTTTCTCTTTTTGACGAGACTGTCGATGTGGGAGATTTTGTAGAAGTGTCTGGTACTTTGTTTACTACTAAACAAGGCGAAAAAACTCTTCAAGCGGATAGTTGGGTTATGCTTTCAAAAAGTCTACGCCCACTACCAGACAAATGGCATGGTCTCCAAGATGTGGAGGAGAGATTTCGTAAAAGATACCTTGATAGTCTTATGGACGATGCGGTCCGGACTCGTTTTTTGATTCGTTCTCAAATCATTGCTGAAGTGAGACAATTTTTAAATAAAGCTGGTTTTATTGAAATGGAGACTTCTATGCTCCAATCTCTAGCTGGTGGAGCGACTGCTACTCCTTTTGAAACTCATCACGAAGCTCTTGATATAGATTTGCATTTACGATTGGCGCCAGAACTTGATTTGAAAAAGATGGTCATCGGCGGTTTTCCAATGGTCTATGAAATCGGGCGATGTTTCCGCAATGAAGGTATTGATACAACTCACAATCCCGAGTTTACCATGCTTGAAGCCTATGAAAGCTTTGCTGATGCAGACAAAGGTAGAGATAGGATTGAAAACCTTTTCAAGCAAATAGTGAAAAACATTTTTACCGAAGAAGTGGTCAGATTTGATAACAATGAAATAGATTTTTCTAAACCGTTTGCAGTGATTAAATATTTGGATTTAATAAAAGAATACACAGGTCTAGAAGATGTTTGGGAGATGTCTGAGGTGGATTTGACTACTTATGCCCAAAAAGAAAATATCAAAATAGACCCAACTTATGATAAAGCTAAAATAATAGATCATATTTATAAAAAGCTTTGTCGATCAAATATTATCCAGCCGACATTTTTAGTTGATTATCCAGCACCATTTTCTCCTTTAGCTAAAAAGAAAGAAGATGATCCAGCTTTGATTGATCGCTTCCAATTGGTGATTGGTGGTATGGAAATGGTCAATGCTTTTTCTGAGCTCAATGATCCTATAGAGCAAAGGGCGCGATTTATGGAACAAGAAAAAAATAAAGAAAGAGGGGACGCTGAAGCCCAACCAAAAGACGAAGACTATTTGGAAGCCATGGAATACGGCCTCCCACCAGCTTTTGGCTTTGGTATTGGTATCGACCGCCTCGTCATGCTCCTAACTGACACAAAAAGCATCAAAGAAGTGATCTATTTCCCAACCTTGCGACCAAAAGGCGAATAACTTAAATTTAAAAAAAATCCCCTCCAAAACTTAAGTTTTGGAGGGGATTTTTTAGTTATCCACTGTTTTGGGTGGAAAGGGGTGTTGGTCTGTGGGGCAAAGTGGAGTAGAATGTAATAGTAGTGGGAAGAAGTGGTAAATCAGTCGGTGTAACGATTTGATGAACCAAAGTTTTTATAAGTGCTAATTTTTTAATCATGCTCATAGGCGAATACCGGCATACAATCGATGACAAAAAACGTGTCGCTTTGCCGGCCAAATTTCGCAAAGAGCTTGGTAAAAAAGTAGTTATTACCCACGGACTCGACAATTGTTTGTCTATTTATCCATTGAAAGCTTGGGAAAAGGTAGCTGAAAAGCTAGCCAATCTATCTATGGGTCAAGCAGACACTCGGCGATTCAACCGCTTTATGTTGGCTGGCGCTGTCGAGACTGAAGTAGATGGAACAGGACGTATCCTGATTCCAGATTTCCTAAAAGAATTTGCCGGTTTGAATACAAAAGTGGTCATTGCTGGTATTCACGAACGGGCGGAAATCTGGGATGAGGATACATGGAAAGTCTACAAGTCGAAAGTAGAGAAAGAGGCCGATCAATTGGCTGAAAAACTTGGTGAGATAGGGGTAATCTAAAACAGATTTTCCTATGTCACATATCCCAGTTCTTTTAAATGAAATAATAGACCATTTGCACTTGGAGGCTGGCGATATTGTTGTCGACGGGACTCTAGGTGAAGGAGGTCATAGTCAAAAAATCTGTGAATTTATCGGTCAAACTGGCACTTTGGTAGGTATCGATATGGATTCAACAGCTATTGCTCGAGCTAAGAAAAAACTAGCTGAGTGTGAAGCTAAACAGATTTTAATCAAGGGTAATTTTCGTCAATTAGACGAGCTTATCTCATCAGCGGGCATTGGCAAGGTTTCGGCTGTTTTGCTTGATCTAGGGGTCAATTCTAGCCAATTAGACGATGATGAGAGAGGGTTTACCTTTAGAACAGATAAGCCTTTGATTATGACTTTGGATGATAGTCCAGATGAAGAGAAAACTACCGCTTATGACGTGGTCAATAGTTGGGAAGAGAAAAATTTGGCAGATATCATCTATGGTTTTGGGGAAGAAAGATTGTCTAGACAAATAGCCAAAGCCATCTGCCAAGCTAGACAAAAGGCTCCAATCAAAACTACCGCTCAACTAGTGTCTATTATCGAAAATGCAGTCCCTGCTTGGTATCGCAAAGGCAAGATTCATCCAGCGACTCGGACATTTCAAGCTATTCGAATAGCGGTCAACGATGAATTAGGAGCCTTGGCTGATGGGCTCGAATCAGCTTGGCGGTCTCTAGATAAAGGTGGTCGTCTAGCAGTCATTAGTTTTCATAGTTTGGAAGCCAGAATAGTTAAAAACTTTTTTAAAGACAAAAAGGATTCAGGTGAAGGGGAGTTGGTCACCAAAAGAGTGGTCAAACCAACTAGAGAAGAAACTTTAAGTAATCCTCGATCACGAAGTGCTCAACTTAGAGTTATCACCAAAATAATTTAATTTTTTATAAAAACATGATCAAATCTTTAGCCATAAATATAAGCGAAATAGAATATCTTGAAAAAAAGGTAACTCTAGTTTTGGCTATTGGTATTGTTTTATCTTTGTGTGGCTACGTATATCTAATAAACGATTCTATTTTTCAAGTAGCTGTAAGAAAAGAAACAGAAGAGAAAATAGCGACAGTAGAAACTGAAATCACTTCACTAGTTAGTGATTATATGGCTATTTCTAGTACAATAAACTTAGAGAAGGCTTTGGCTCTTGGTTTTGTTGAGGCTGGTCACAGTGCTAAATTTGTTAGCCGAGAAACAGGATCAAACCTATCCTTGTCTTTCAGTCAGTAATTTTTTCAGTCAATCTATGTCTAAATATAACAATCAAATCCGATTGAGAGTATTGCTTGGTGCTATTTTATTTGTGGGACTGATTTTTGTTGCCAAACTATTTTTTTTACAAATAGTAAAAGGGGAGGAATATTCTTTAGTGGCTGACAGACAATATATAAAGTCGGCGACCACTTTTTTTAATCGAGGATCTATTTATTTTCAAGACCGGAAAGGTAACCTAGTCTCAGCGGCAACACTAAAACAAGAGTTTTTATTGACCATCAACCCCCAAATGATAATCAATAAAGATCTAGCTTATCAGGCATTGAATAAAGTCATAGAATTGGACAAGGAAGATTTTTTCAATAAATTTGATAGAAAAGGCAGTCTTTATGGCGAACTTGCTTCACATTTAACCCAAGAACAGGCAGACGAAATAAAAGCTTTAAATTTGAAAGGAGTTTTTTTGATTAAAGAAAAGATACGTTTTTATCCAGCGGGGAATACAGCTTCTCATGTCCTTGGTTTTATGGCTTATCAAGGAGATGATTATGGTGGTCGCTATGGTTTGGAAAAATATTATGAATCGATACTTCGTCACAATGAGACGGGTTCTTTTGCTTCTTTTTTTGCTGAAGTGTTTGTGGATTTAGGTGAGACTCTTTTTACAGACGATGGTCAAAAAAACAAAGAAGGTGATCTCATTTTGACTATTGAACCAGTGGTCCAAAATACACTTGAGAGAGAATTGAAAGGAGCCATAGACAAGTGGCAAGCCGAATCCGGCGGAGCTATTATTATGGATCCAAATACTGGTGAAATAGTGGCCATGGCAGCTTACCCAGATTTTAATCCAAGCGAAAAACAAGGGAATATTTCTGTTTTGCCGAATCCTCTCGTGGAGAGTGTTTTTGAGATGGGTTCTATCATAAAACCCCTTACTTTGGCGGCTGGGTTTGATGCGGGCGTCGTCACTCCAGATACTACGTACAATGACAAAGGCAGTTTGGTTCTCAACAATCGAACTATTTACAATTATGACAAGCGGGGACGAGGGGTGGTGCCTATGCGAGAAGTTATTTATCAATCACTAAATACGGGTACTGTTTTTGTGATGCAAAAGATGGGACGTGACACTTTTCGTAAATATATGCTTGGGTATGGTTTGGGAGAAAAAACTGGTATCGATTTGCCAGGAGAAATATCTGGTTTGGTACGCAACTTAGAAAGTAAAGAAGAGGTGGATTATGCGACAGTTTCTTTTGGTCAAGGTATTGCCATCACTCCAATCGAGACTATTCGAGCTTTTTCTTCTATTGCTAATGGTGGAAAATTGATACGGCCACATGTGGTCAAGCAGATTCGTTATGACGATGGAGAAGATTTTATAATTCAACCAGAAATTCAAGCCCAAGTACTGGGTCGGCGAGCAGTTGAAGATATTACTCAGATTATGATAGAAGTAGTAGACAATATTTTAGGTGGAGGTAAATATCGTCTGGACAACTACAGTATTGCCGCTAAGACAGGGACAGCTCAAATAGTGGACCCAACTCATGGTAAGTATTATGAAGATCGTTTTTTACACTCATTCTTTAGTTTTTATCCAGCCCATAATCCAAAATTTGTCAGCTTAATGTATATTGTGTATCCTAAAAATGTTAGATATTCATCTGAGACCCTATCTGATCCGTCTATGAACATGGCCAAATTTATGATAAATTACTATGAATTACCACCAGACAGAGATGGTGTTGATACCAAAAGAGTGTCAGTTTTACCCTAAAGTATGTATTTTATAAAAGAATTTATCAAAAAAATAGTCATCGCTGTCCTCACTTGGGAGGCGAAAATGGTCTTGAAAAAACATCGACCAAAAATAGTCTGCGTGACCGGTAGTGTGGGCAAGACTTCAGCCAAAGACGCTATAGCTAAAGTGTTGGCAACCAAGTATCACGTTCGTAAAAGTGACAAAAGTTACAACAGTGGTTTTGGGGTGCCTCTTACCGTACTTGGACTAAAGACGGGTTGGTCCAATATTGGTCTATGGTTAGCCAATATTTTTGTCGGTTTTTACGACATTTTCTTTTTGAAAGAATATCCAGAGTGGTTAGTGCTTGAAGTAGGAGCAGATAGACCTAGAGATATAAAAGATATTGCTAAGTGGCTACCGTGCGATGTGGCGGTGCTAACCTCTTTTCCCGACACACCAGCTCACATAGAATTTTTCAAATCGGTAGAAGATTTATTTTTAGAAGATATGCAAATGGCTTACCATATGGGTCCAAAGGGGACAGTGGTGGTCAACGGTGATGATAAAAACATTTCTCATTTTCTACCAAATTTGGAAACGGATATAGTGACATTTGGTTTTGATAAAAACAATGACTGGCAAGCATCTAAAGAGCTTTTGACTTATGACGAACTCGGGATGCTGGAAGGTCTATCCTTCAATTTTAAATATCAAGAAGAAAATTATCAGACGACTACGAGGGGTTTGGTGGGACATCATCAAATGTATGTCATTTTGTCGGCCTTAGCGGTCGGACAAGTCTGTGGAGTAGAAATAGGAGACGGTCTAAAAGCTTTATCCGAACATGTTGGTCCGCCAGGGAGGCTCCGAGTGATAGAGGGGGTAAAAAATACGACTATTTTAGATGACAGCTACAATTCATCTCCAGATGCTGTTTTGGCAGGACTTGATACTTTGACCAAAATAAAAACCAAAGGTAGGCGGATAGCTGTCTTGGGCGACATGCTCGAATTGGGTGAACACACTATTGAAGCTCATAGACAAATAGGCAAAGTGGTAGGGACTGTTTGTGACTATCTTTTGGTGGTGGGTTTGCGATCAAAATTTGTTATTGAAACAGCTGGGGAGCGAGGGATGAAAACAGATCATATGTTTTATTTTGATAGCTCAATTGAAGCTGGGAAAAAACTGCAGGATATTTTAAAAGAAGGAGATGTAATTTTGGTTAAAGGTTCGCAAAGTATGCGTATGGAAAAAGTGGTGGAGGAGGTGATGGCTCATCCTGAAGAAAAAGAAAAGCTCCTGTGTCGACAGGAGCTGGAATGGCAGACAAAATAGTACACCCGCACCCTCGACTTCCAGTGCGGTCTATATCGGAAGTCGAGGGATTGGTGGGTATATGTAACCACAACTGGTGGTTGTTTTTATATTAGCTTTCAAATAAAAAAAAGTAAAGAAAAAGAGCAGTCTCGGAAAAGCTCTCTAAGGATGATGAATCTTCGGAGAAGAGCTGAGGGTCGCGAGACTGCTCAAAGTATGTGTAAAATCCTTAGCAGGATTTATTTTTAATGTGTGGACCCATTGCTGGGTCCACACACCCGTGGATTTGGATAAAGTTGTAGGATCACCCAAATCTTATTTTAGGGTACCCTCTTTTAAAATAAAAAGCAATAGATTAAAAAAATATAAAAAAAGGGTAGAGATCGCGGGGACGATCTCTACCTAGGGAAAAGGTGGTGTCTCACCCAACTCTTTTTCGTTCTGCATTCGGGTGTGCTCGGAGGGATATGTCCAAGCATTAGAGTTGGGTTAAAGGGAGTAAGAACACCGACCTATTTATTATAATACATTAATTTATAAAAAAAGTAAAGGGCAAGCTCGTCGTGGAGTCGAGCTTGCCCAGAAATGGTGCGTTCAAGGAAATTATCCTCTTTTAGGATACCACGGAGACCATATTTGATCTCCACAAACTGGGGGGACGAGGTGGAGTTGGAAAATATGGGGATAAAAACCAACTCCAAAAGAGGATAGAGTTTTGGTTGGAAGAACGCACCTATAGTTAAGGGTACTATTGTTGGTTTAGGAATGCAAGGGAATTGTTGTGGTCGCGAGAATTCACTTTTTGCTAAAAGTGAATTCTCCAGACCCAAATACTACAAGGAGGGCTAAAGCGCACCAGATTTGATGTGGTCCACAATATCCCACCCTTCGGTCAAGGGCGGGATTTCCAGACCCGGACTCAGCTATTTTTCTACTGAAAAATTATGCTTCCGTCTTCACTCTCTCAAAAAAGACTAAAGCAGTTTAGTCTTTTTTGTATCGAGTGACCCCACGGAGAATCGAACTCCGATTACCGCCTTGAGAAGGCGGTGTCCTAACCGTTAGACGATGGGGCCAATACATTATTTTCTATAAACTTTTCAAAGGCTAAATCCTAACCGTTACCTGCCTGCCGGCAGGCAGGGACGATAGGGCCATTAAGTTATGATAATAGCTCAATTTGGTTAAAAAGAAAATATCCCAAGAGATAAAACTTGCTTTTTTGAGGATTTTGTTGTAGAATGTAAAACGAATAAAAAAGTGGTCTTTGGCAAAAATTTTCAGACTTTGTCTGAGAACTAACACAAAAAAAGGAGAAAATCATGGTTATAGTCAAAGGAGAAACAGCAATATTTCATATTGGGACGGTCTTGGCGCTCATTTTCGCCGACCTGCGTTCTGGAAAAGGGTTATACCTATCACCAGAAGGAAGGCAAGGAGTAGATCGGCTAATCCATTTCATGTCTTCCAAAACCTTCCCGGATGCTTCGCATTTTGAAAAGCAAGGCCCAGGAATAAAAGGAAAAATGGAAGGGAATTGTGTCTTTTTTCTTTTGGATCAATTTTCTGTTTTGAAAAGGGATGAGGTGGCCAGGCAGATGATGGATCTGGTCAATTCTTTTCGAGGTGACACTGCCAACCCTCCTCGTTGGAGGGAAAAGGCTTTTCAGCAAGAAATCTTCAAGCGCCTTGTCCGTGAATATGGTCAAGATGTGGAGGTGATTCGGATGAAGGCTTTTGACACAGAGTTCCTCGTCGAGGGGTCCTCGGCCCAAAACCTATTGGATGCCCCGATACTTGAGGGGGGTCTATGAGTAATGTCGAAAAAACTTCCGGCGATGGAAAAATTCGACCATCGCCGGCAGAAGTATCAAAGGCCCCGCGATGTCTAGTAGAAATACTTTTCAGGGGCGAATGTAGGGGTGAAATACATTGGCTTGATCCGACACAGATTTATTTTGTGGGTAGATTGCGTCAAGCTGTTATTTTCATCCCTGATATAACAATTTCTTCTTTCTGCGCCACTCTAAGCGTAGGAAAAAGTGGTCGGTGGCAACTACATCGACTCGATACAGAAGAGGTGATAGAGCCCTCAAATAGGCGTTCTATCAAAATAAGCAAAGCTTATGAGCTTCGCTTTAATATCTCAAAATAATCCCCGAGCGCTTCGCGCTCGGGGATTTTCTTTTGATTGATTTTTGTCCGTCTAGTAAATCTCGGTTATAATCTACTGATGGCGCAAGATAAATATACAGCAGTTTGGGTGTCGCATTCGTCTATGGGCGATTTTTTAAAGTGCCCACGGGCGTATTTTTTACACAATGTTTACAAAGATCCAAAGACTGGCAGGAAGATGAGTCTAGTGTCACCAGCTATGTCGCTTGGTAGTGCGGTACATAATACTCTCGAGGCTCTTAAAAATATCCCACTGGCGGAGAGGTTTGACCGCGATCTGTTGGCAGATTTTGATAAAAATTGGCTAGAAGTGTCTGGAGAAAAAGGTGGATTTAAAACTGCCGATGAGGAGGCTGAAAATAAAGCACGAGGCAAAGCGATGATTGAAAGGGTGATAAAAAATCCTGGTCCGATTGCTAAAAAAACTGTCAAACTAAAAGACGGACACAATGGTATGCCACCAAATTTTTATTTATCTGACGATGACAACATCATCCTTTGTGGACTCATAGACTGGCTTGAATATATAGAAGAAGACGATAGTGTGCGAGTGCTCGATTTTAAAACTGGTAAACACGATGAATCCGATGACTCTCTTCAGCTTCCAATATATTTGTTACTTTTAAATGCTTTGCAAAAAAGAAAAGTGTCAGGTGCAGACTATTGGTATCTAGATCGAGACGATGAGCCACAAGCAAAGACTTTACCTACCGCCGAAGAAGCTCGAGAAAAAGTGCTAGCTGTCGCTAGGCAAATCAAAGAAGCTCGCGAGAAAAAAGAGTTTGTTTGTCCGCGTGGCGAGCAGGGTTGCTTTGCTTGCCAGCCTTATGAAGTCATTTTGCGTGGTGAAGCTAAGTCTCTGGGAGTGGGTGGTTATGGGCAAGATATTTACTGTCTTTAGAATCTAACCAAAAAATAAGGTAGAATAGGTCTACATGACTCAAACTCAAGCTCTGACCATACTTAAAACTGGTGCCAATGTTTTCCTGACTGGAGAACCAGGGGCCGGTAAGACATATACTATAAATGACTATGTCCAATATCTTCGCGAACACGAGATAGAGGTGGCTATCACTGCATCCACTGGCATTGCGGCGACCCATATTGGCGGTATGACTATCCATTCGTGGAGTGGTATTGGTATAAAAAATAATTTGTCAGCATATGATTTGGATAAAATAGCTAGTACAGAATATGTTTCTAAGCGAATAAAAAAAGCTAAAGTTTTAGTGATTGACGAAGTGTCTATGCTTTCGCCACAAACTTTGTCTATGGTTGAGGCGGTTTGTCGCGAAGTCAAACAGTCCCATGAACCATTTGGCGGGATACAAGTGGTGCTCGTCGGTGATTTTTTCCAATTGCCACCGATTATGAAAAATATCCAAACACCAGTGGAAGATTTATTTAATAATGACGGATCTATCCCGCGCTTTGCTTATGACTCACCAGCTTGGAGTAAAGCCAAATTTCTCACTTGTTATTTGACTGATCAGTATCGCCAAAGTGACAACGACTTTCTCGCTGTCCTCCAAGCTATAAGAGGAAACTCTTTTGAAGAATGGCATTTGGAACAGATTCAAAAGCGAGTGGTGGAGCCAAAAGATTTACCGACCAGAAAAGCACCCAAACTTTTTTCTCATAATGTGCACGTCGATCGGGTCAATGATGAAATGCTTGGAAAACTAAATACCGAGAGCGAGATTTTTCAAATGGACGGACAAGGCAAAAGTGCTTTAGTGGAAGCTCTTAAAAAAGGTTGTTTGTCTCCAGAAACTTTATGTCTCAAAGTTGGCGCTCAGGTGATGTGTACCAAAAACAGTCCGCGAGAGGGTTTTGTAAACGGCACCCTCGGTGAAGTGATAGCGTTTGAAACAGGCACTAGACTACCGGTGGTGCGTCTGCGTGATGGTCGTCGGGTGACAATAGAAAAAATGGATTGGAATGTTGAGGAAAATGGCGCTATCAAAGCTCGGATAAAACAAGTACCACTACGTCTGGCTTGGGCTATCACCATCCACAAAAGTCAGGGTATGAGTTTGGATGAAGCGATTATGGATTTGCGGAGTGTCTTTGAGTACGGACAGGGTTATGTGGCGCTGTCGCGGGTGCGGACGCTCGACGGACTACATCTGCTTGGCTTCAATGAGCGAGTTTTTCAAGTGCACCCAGATGTATTGGAAAAAGATATCAGTTTCCGTCAGTCGTCGGTGGATGCGGAAGATTATTTTGCCGATATGTCAGAAAGTGAGGTGAAGAAAATGCAGACAGATTTTATCCTCGCTTCTGGTGGGAATCTACAGACAGTCAAAGTGGCGAAAGCTACAGCAGACTTTGCTCCTAAAAAGAAAAAAGGTGATACTACCAACGAGACGCTGACTTTTTGGCAAGAGGGAAAAGATATAAAAACTATTGCCAAGATACGGCAACTGACGACGGGGACTATTTTGTCACATCTAGAAAAACTGGCGGATTTAGGAGAAATAAAAAATGAAGATTTTGCTCGAATAGTGCCGGAGAAAATAAAAAAAGTTTTGCCGATTATCGCCAAAGCTTTTTCCAAGACTAAAAAAGGGGGATTGACTCCGGTTTTCAAATCTCTCAAAGGCAAATATTCCTACGACGAGCTTCGTCTGGCGAGACTTTTTTTAGGGAAAAATTAGCTCGCTCGCTTGAGAGAAGGGATTGCTTTTTTCTAGAAATAGTGTATAATTAAAGATAGTAAGGCTGTGTTCTTGCAACTGATCCGGCAGTTTCCGGAAGCACGTTGAAAAGACCTAATCCATTTTATGGGCGGTCAAGAAAGGAAAAACGATGAAAAATATCATCGACGCAGATGCGGCCAAATTGGCTGGTTTGCAAATTGACACATTGTCGAAGTTCCGAGCAGGGAAGATTACTTTGGAGCAGTGGGAGCAGTTCAATAACCTCTCCCCACAGGATCGGGAATTTTGTTTTGGGAAAGTTGAAAAACCAAAACCTGTTTCTCCAGCCAAACCCGAAAAATTCGTCCTCCTCGCCGACCTTGGTGAAATCAAGGTTCCCGACGACTTTGACCAAGCGATATGGTTGGCAAAGTTTCGTGAACAGAACCACAAAAAGTTCCATTGCTACAACGACGACATCACTGATGAGAACTTCGCCAACCCGACCCGTATCCTGAAGCCCGGCGACAAACTTCATGTTCGCGCCTTCAAGCAAGTCGTGTCTGGCACGACCACCTCGGAGGAACGTCTGGCGTTTCTCTCCACACAAAAAGCGGTTCTCACTGGTGCACAGGGAGCTTCTCTAGTCTTTGATCAAAAGCGCGACCAACTACAAAAGGGTAAATACTACGCTTCTTTCGACGAAAAGGATCGCTTACCTTTCGCTGACGGCTACCACTGGGTGCCGTTCGTGAACCGGTACTCGGACGGTGACTGGAGCTTCTACCTCGTCGACTTCGAGAATGACTGGGACGGCGACAACTGTCTGTTGTGCTTCTGCGACGTTGAGTAGACCTTGAAAACTTGGACACTTAAATCGCAAACCTTCGGTCCTTAGACCCTTTGGGTCCTTGTCAAATTTGACAAGGGCTCTTTTTATTACAATTGAATAGTGTGTTAAAATAGGAATATGACTTTAATTTATATAATATCGGGCGTGGTTTTAGGAGTGGTCGGTGGGGGGCTAGTGGTGTGGTTTTTGCTAAAGCAGACCAAGGTAGGTAGTGGGGTGGCGGATCAGTCCATACTTTTAATGCAGAATCAACTTCAGGACCTCATCCGGACTGTGGATCAAAAACTATCTGACTCGTCCAAGTCGGTAGCAGAGTCTATGCAGGGGCAGTTTTCTGAGTCCCAAAAATTGGTAAACCAATTTTTGGGAGAAATCACCAAGATGACCGAAAAAGTCACTCGAGTAGAGGAGACCGGAAAACAAATGGTAGGCTTTGCCGACCAGCTCCAAAAAATGCAGGATATTTTCAAAAATCCAAAACAACGAGGAATTATTGGTGAGTATTATTTGGAAACTCTTTTAAAAAATGTTTTACCGACCGGTAGTTTTCAAATGCAATATCCGTTTAAAGACGGCACCATAGTAGACGCAGTAGTTTTTGTGAAAGAAAAAGTCATCCCTATCGACTCCAAATTTTCATTGGAAAATTACAATCGTATCAGCGAAGAGTCTGATCCAGTCGAGCGAGAAAAACTCGAGAAAGCTTTTAAAAATGATCTCAAACTTCGTATCGACGAGACCGCCAAATATGTAAAGCCAACCGAGGGGACTATGGATTTTGCTTTTATGTTTATTCCACACGAAGCGATATATTATGACTTACTCGTCTCTCAAGTGGGAGCAGTAAAAGTAAATACTCGAGATCTAATAGAATACGCTTTCAAAGACAAGCGGGTGATCATCGTCTCGCCGACCTCATTTCTTGCGTATCTCCAAACTGTTCTCCAAGGTCTCAAAGCTTTGCAGATAGAGGAACAAGCAGTGGAGATACGTAAACGGGTTGAAGACTTGGGCAAGCATATTGCCGCTTATGATGAATATATGAAGAAGCTCGGTGGGGCTCTCGGCACCTCGGTCAGCCACTACAACACTGCCTACAAGGAGTTTAAAAAGGTAGACAAGGATGTATTGCGCGTCACCGGTGAAGTCTCGGAGATTGAGCCTCTAGTATTAGACAAACCTCATTTAGAGGATTAACCTTACTACCGGGGTTGCTAAAATTTGGGTTTTTTGCTAAGATTTTGGAACTATGTCATTTGCAGTTATTAAAACAGGAGGCAAACAATACGTCGTACGAGACGGGGAGGCTTTGACTATTGAAAAGCTTCCAAAGCCTGAGAACAATAAAATCATCTTCAATGAGGTTCTTTTGATGGATGACGGCAAAAAAACTACTATCGGAACACCTTTTATCGAGGGGGCTTCTATCGAAGCTGACTTCGTAGTTGAAGGCCGAGCTAAAAAGGTGATTATTATCAAATACAAAAACAAGACCAATTACCGAAAGAAACAAGGTCACCGCCAACCTTTTACTAAAGTAGCTATCAAAAAGGTTTAAAATTAAAAATCCCCTAAAAGGGGATTTTTAATTGACTATTATTAATAAGTGTGGTAGTTTGAGGTTTGGATTTGGTCTACAACAAAGGAGGAATACTATGAAAAACCTCATAGTAGTTTGTTTCTCGGAAAAAGGGTCTATTAAGCATAACCTCGACTATTTCGAGGTTAAGACGACCCAAGAAGCCCTTGAAAACAGGCTTGTTGAAGGGGTGGAAGTACCTCTCTTCACTATTGAAGGGGATAATTGGTATTTTCTCAAAGGATCTAGTTTTGAAGAGCGCCACACTACCGGACGGTCTGTTCGAGTTCCGCGCTCAGCTTCTCGTGGATTCTGGTGGGGGCCAATGATGGTTATTGATCCCACAAATAAGAGTCATTTAGAGGCTCTAGAAAATGCCATGAACGAATTCCACGCCGGTATTATGAGTAAGGCAGCTTAGTTTGCTTTCTTACTCAAAAATCCCTAGTCACAAGTATTGCGTGACTAAGGGATTTTTTATTTATCCATGTCTACCTCGGAGGGCTTCGCGGATAGTCTCTGGGTCGGAGTATTCGAGTTCTGAACCAGTCGATAGACCGCGACCGAGAGTGGTGATAGCGAAGTCTCCTTGTTGGTGAAATTCTCGTAAAACTTTATTTAAATATTCAGCTGTATTATCTCCTTCTACACTAGCACTTAGTCCTAAGACCACTTCTTTCAGATGACCACTTTTTAACATATCGGTCATTCTTTTTTTTAATTCTTTAATCCGGATTTTACTTTCTGGATTTTTTTCTAAAATAGACAACAGTCCTCCGAGAACAAAATACATTCCTTTATAAGTGTCGGCTTTTTTAATGTTTTCTAAATCAGCATCTTTTTCAACTATCATCAGTATAGAGTGATCAGCTATTCCGTCATTACAAATAGGGCAAATATTATTTTTCTGATGTTTATTGTCAGTAAAAAAACGAAAACACATAGTACATTGAGAGGTGGTATTTTTTAGATCACGAATAGCTTGTGTGAGTTCTTCTGTCACATGGTCAGAGTGGTGGAGGAGATAATAAACAAAACGCTGAGCTTGGCGAGGGCCGATACCAGGAAAGCGAGTAAAGAGTTCGGTGAGTTTGGAGATAGGGGAATTCATGAAATATTTTTTTGAATTTTTAATGTCTGAATTTTTAAACTCGAATTCTGTTTTTAAATTAAAAATTTGAGCCCATTTATTTAAAAATTAAGAATTACAAAATTAAAAATTCTCTGGGATTAAAAAGGTGTTAAGTCTGGGGTAAAATTGGTCGCTTGAGGTGGGGGATTACCACCACCAAATCCGCCAAAGTCTCCTTTTTCAATGGTTTGGAATCTCGTTCTCTCAGCATCAAAAAAGAGATCGACTTCACCAGTTGGTCCGTTTCGGTGTTTGGCGATTATTATTTCTGCTATATTTTTTCGTTCACTAGCTTCGTTTAGTCTGTCTTCACGGTGAATAAACATTACAATATCCGCGTCCTGCTCAATAGAGCCGGAGTCACGCAAGTCAGATAGACGAGGTTTGCCGCCACGTTGTTCCACCGCACGTGAGAGTTGAGATAGAGCGAGGACAGGCACTTCCAGCTCACGAGCGAGTCCTTTTAGAGCTCGAGAGATTTCAGTCACTTGTTGAACCATTGAGTCAAAGTCACGACGCGGGACAAGGAGCTGAAGATAGTCAATGATGATCAGATCCAAGCCATACTCAGCTTTTATTCGACGGGCAGAAGATTTCATTTGGACGATAGTGATACTAGGTGAATCGTCGATGATGAGATTGGCTTTTGATAGAGAGTCGAGGGCGTCGCGAAGACGAAGAAGATCTTCTTCTTTATTGACTCGGCCATTACGCAAGTGCCAAAGATCGATACCACTTTCACCTGATAGCATTCTTTCAGCCAGCTGGTCTTTGGACATTTCTAGTGAAAAGAAAGCCACTGTTTTACCTTCTTGGTGACAAGTAACATTGCGGGCAATATCGAGAGCAAAAGAAGTCTTACCAACAGATGGTCGAGCAGCGATAATAATCAGGTCAGACTTTTGCAGACCAGATAGTTTGTTATCAATATCTTTAAAACCAGTTGGCACTCCACGCATACCTATATCTGTGCCGTTTAATTTGTCGAAGCGTTCCCAAACAGAAGCCAAAGTATCTTTGATTGGGGCAAAAGTTTTTTTGGCAAAACTAGAGAGATTGGATATGAGGTGTTCGGCTTTATCAAAAACTGAGTCTATATGCTCAGCTTCATTGAAGCCGAGTTCTAGGATCTTATCAGCCGAATCTATAAGACGACGAAGGGAAGCTTTCTTTGCAATTATCTCGGCATAGTATTCAGCATTGGAAGCGGAGGGGACAGTGTTGACCAGTTCTGCTAAGTAGGAGCTTCCACCTATTTGATCGAGCTGCTTTTTATTTTTCAGATAGTTAGAGATAGAGACAGCGTCTATCGGATCGTGCTCGTCATACAAGGCACGCATAGCTTTAAAGATGATGCGGTGTTTACCAGAATAAAAATCGTCTGGATAAACCACATCTACCACATCGTGCATGACTTCGGGTTTGAGCATGACCGAGCCAAGAAAAGCCTGCTCCGCCCCTAGGTCGTGAGGGGGCACCTTCAAGTGAGGCTTAGTAAAAGGTTGTTTAGTTTCTTTTTCACTCATGTTATCTCATAATACTAAAAAGCTGGTGACTAACCAAACTCCAAAATTGTCCAAATAGGGGATAGTAAGTGGATAGCAAAAATTGTTTATTTCTTGTAGATTTTTTGTCCCTCGGGGGTATCTAGTACTTCATAGCCAGAGGAGGCGAGAGAAGCTCGTAATTCGTCAGATTTGGCCCAATTTTGGGCTTTTCTAGCTATTTCGCGCTCTTCTACTATGACCTTAATATTAGCGGGAATAGGGTCATTTTTGACGTCTTTTAGACCTAGTCCGAGCACTTCGTCAAAGTCTAAAATAAGGGCCAATTTGTCGGTCGGAAGTAGAGTTTGGTCACCCACGATTTCCCATAACAAGGCGACAGCTTGAGGAGTATTTAGATCGTCGGATAAGGCTTTTTTAAAACGGTCTTGATAGGCGATAGCTGTCGGACTAAGTTTTGTTTTTATAAAAAAGTTTAAAATTTTTATAATAGGATTTTCTTGAGAAACTTCATTTTTCAAATCCATCACTATACGGGTCAGGCGGGTATAAGCTTCTTGAGTACCAATGATTGTTTCCCAAGTAAAGTTTACAGTAGTGCGATAGTGGGCCGACAAAAGCCAGAGACGATAAGCGAGGGGTTTAATATTTTTTTCACTCAAAGTTTCTAGGGTGATAATATTACCGATAGACTTAGCCATCTTCTCGTCGGCCATATTTACAAAACCAGAGTGCATCCAATACTTCACAAAAGTTTGACCGGTGACACTTTCGGACTGAGCTATTTCATTTGTATGATGAGGGAAAATATTATCAATACCACCAGTGTGAATGTCGATAGTATTACCAAGCAGGGAAGTGGACATAGCTGAACACTCTATATGCCAACCAGGGCGACCAGCACCAAATGGAGCGTCCCACTTTACCGCACCATCGGCTTCTTTATAAAATTTCCACAGGGCAAAATCTTGAGGATTGTCTTTTTCGTATTCATCACCCTCAATTCGTGATTGGGACATGATTTGATGATCTATTTTTAAGCCGGCCAAAGCTCCATAATCCTTGGCTTTACTAATAGAAAAATAAATTCCGTCTTCAGTTTTATAGGCTATATTTTTTTCTAATAAAACACTTATCATTTTGATCATTTCCGACACATAATCAGTAGCTTTAGGTTGGTGGTGAGGGGTGAGAATGTTTAATTTAAGTAAATCTTTTTTAAACAGAGTGGTATATTTTTCTGTAAAATCCATCAAAGACTGGTTGCTTTTTTTAGCGCCGAGTATAGTTTTGTCATCAACATCAGTGATATTCATAACTTGGGTGACAGAATAACCCAAATAAGTAAGAGTTCGTCTGAGGGTGTCAGAAAAAACAAAGGCCCGAAAGTTACCGATGTGGGCTGTGTTGTAAACTGTCGGACCACAGGAATACATTTTCACCGCTGGTGATTTTAGAGGTGTGAAAAGCTCCTGTTTTTTAGTTAAAGTATTGTAAAATTCTATAGCCATTTCTTAAATTTAAAGAAGGTAAACATAGCGCCAACAGCTGAAAACATAATGGCGAGAATAATCCAAAAATCATAAGGATGACCGACGATAGGTAAGTAACGGGTGTTCATACCAAAAGTTGAGGTTAGGACAGACAAAGGAAAGGTGATAAAAGCCATAATAGTAAGAGTTTTTACTATTTCGTTAGTCTTTATATTGAGTAGAGATTCGTTGGTTGAGCGGATGTCGGCAAAAGTTTCCCTGTTGCTTTCAAGCATATTCCAAAGGCGTTCAAATTCTCCAGTTAGAGTTTTTACATAGAAAGAAAATTTTGGTTCAAAGAAGTCTATAGAAGCTATTTCTAGAGAATCCAAGATCTCATGATGAGATTTGATAGTCCAGCGAAAGTCTATGAGCTTTCGATTGACGACTGATAAAGTAGAAACCATTTCTTTTTCGTGACCAGAAAAAACTTGTTTTTCTATTTCTTTCAATTCTAGATTGATGTATTCCAAACCTTCGTGGAGAGAGTGATAAATAGTACGGATAATATAAAAGAGGAGATATCCAGCATGAGGTTCTTTTCTGCCTTGCATAACGTCGAATTGAGTTTCAAGTATTTTAGAAAGTTCATCGAGTTGGGGCATATTTGTGTAGTGAACAGTGATAAGAAAATCTTTTCCTAAAACAAAATCCAATTCCTCTATGCCATCTTCATTTTCCTCTGCTCCGATACAGACCTCACAAGGTGGAAAATGAAAAATAGAATAAATATAATCTTCGTACACATCCACCTTTGAACGGGTGGAAGGGCGATCTAACTCGGCAGCCACCAAAGAGTGGAGTTTGTATTTGTCGACTACAGTTTTTAACTCTTCTTTACTTGGGGACTCTAAATCTATCCAAGTGATATTTTTGTATTTTAATTGCTTGGTCATAATGTTTTATATTATACGCCGGACGATTAAATTTGACCACTCCCAACAAGTTTGCGATAATTGATATAAATGTT
>Ga0210057_1002202_pt1 | contig 28147 bp, 28 predicted proteins | sample CryGeyCG2114_010_2_FD_183968 | JGI IMG/M metagenome (GOLD analysis project Ga0210057, IMG submission 183968) | Groundwater microbial communities from aquifer - Crystal Geyser CG10_big_fil_rev_8/21/14_0.10 (SPAdes) (version 2) | ecosystem: Environmental > Aquatic > Deep subsurface > Groundwater ...
GGGACGACGGCACCGACAAGCGGATATAAGTTAGATGTAGCAGGGTCAGTAAGGTCTACTAATAGTTTTACTTCGGGGGCAGGAGATGCTTTTATCTTGTTAGAATCTGGTACTAGTGGAGCTAAAATCACAAGACCTTCCTCTACTTATGATATGGCACTTTATACAGGCAATACATGGACTGAGAAGGTTAGGATCACAAGTACAGGCAACGTCGGCATCGGGACAGTGGCTCCCGGGGAAAAGTTAAGTGTCGCTGGTAATGTCATGATAGGAGATTCCACGTGGAGTGCAGGAACGACAACTGGGGACTTAGCAATTCAAGGCAACGTCGGCATCGGGGAAGTGTCCCCAGGGGCAAAGTTGGATGTCAGAGGTGCCCAATCAGATACGGTGGGGGCAAGTCCAACTTTAGTATTGGGTCTAGATAACCCATATTGGAAATTTAGACAATCTGCAAGTCCGCTCTCTGATTTAGCAATAGATAGATTTTATGCTGGAGCGGATTATGAGGTAATGAGGATTCAAAGAAGCACCGGCAACGTCGGCATCGGGACGACGGCACCAGCAAGAATACTAGAGATTAGTTCTACAGGAGCGTCTGCCTATGCGAGGTTAACTTCTCCAGCTGGTTATTCTTCGGGCTTTGAAATGTTTCAAGGAGCTTCACAAAAAATGTCAGTTGGATATTACAATACTGATGATGCTGTAAAAATTAATTATGGAGATTTAACTGCGAATCATTTGGTAATTAAAAGCAACGGCAACGTCGGCATCGGGACAGTGGCTCCCGGGGAAAAGTTAAGTGTCGCTGGTAATGTCATGATAGGAGATTCCACGTGGAGTGCAGGAACGACAACTGGGGACTTAGCAATTCAAGGCAACGTCGGCATCGGGACGACGAATCCTAGCACCAAGTTGGATTTTGGCACTTCAGTCCCTAATGTCGGACAAATTATTAGTATTTATAATACTGGAAATGTTAAAAGTGGTATTGGTATGGATTCTGTTAATGCTGGGATGAGGATATATTCTCCAATATCACAGCAAATACAACTTGGCTCAATCAGTACAGCTGATGGTGTAACATTTGCTCCGGCAGTAACGGTAGACTTAAACAACGGCAACGTCGGCATCGGGACGACGGGGCCGGGTGAATTATTGTCATTGGGAACAGCAGGTACCACAGCTGGAGTTCTATCTTTCGCTGGAGTGACTTCTGGAAAAATAATTATTCAAACTGCTGCGGATGCTGGAACTTGGACAATGACTTTGCCGACAGCAGTCGGAGGAGCAGGACAACAGCTCACCGATGTCGCAGGAGATGGTGTGACTTCATGGGCAGCTGCTGGATCTTCACGTGAATTAAAAGATATTGTTGAAACTGTGATAAATCCGAATGAAGCATTGACGCAAATTCTTTCAACACCAATTTATAAATTTAATTATAAAAAAGGAAAAGGAACAGGAGATACTCAAACTGAATATGTGGGTGTGATGGCAGACGAAGCTCCATGGGCAATGCATTACAATAGAACAATAATTAACCCAGTCAACACTCTAGGATATATGGTGTTAGGAATACAGGCAACAAATAAAAAAATAACTGATTTGACAACAATCGTGACAAATAATTTAGCAACTCAAATAACAGTGAATGATACTTTATTGGCTTCAATACAAGAATTAAATTTGAAAATAAATGACATTTCTGGTATCCAAATAGGAACACCTGTGACCTCACTCGGACAATATGCAAGTATGTTCTTCAGCGATGTCTTATATAGTGTACAACAGAGTACAGCTTATATGAAAGCTTTAGTAGTAGACACACTTACTATAGGTAGTCCAAGTAAACCAACTGGAATAACTGTATATGATAAAAATGGACAAGCTGGATGTTTGGAAGTGGAGGATGTAAATACGGGTGCTGTAAATATTAAGCCAGGATCTTGTGATTCTCAGGCATCTTCTTCGACTTCAACTTCGACAAATTCAGGAGGTTCTTCACAATCAAGTGGTGATACTATAGCTCCTGTAATCACATTAAATGGAGAAGCAACAATGAATTTAGCAATAGGGGATAGTTATAATGAAGAAAGTGCCACTGCAGTAGACTTGCCCGCCTCATTGGAGGGTGATGTCGATGGTGATGTTGCTGTCATAATAAGTGGAGAAGTAGATACGTCAATAGATGGCACTTATATTATCACTTATTCTGCGACAGATACAGCTGGTAATACTGCCACAACCGAAAGAATTGTGATTGTGGGAACAGGAACTGCTCCTGTAGTTGAAGAAGTTGCGCCAGATTCGATAAGCTCACCGCAAGTAGCAGAAGAACCATCTGCAGAAGAAATACCAGCAGACCCAGCACCTGCATTAGATCCAGCCCCAGCAGAAGAAACACCAGCAGATCAGCCACCATCAGAGCCTGCAGTATAAAATACATACAGTGTAGTCCTGTGTATAAGAATATTAAAATAACAATTCAAAATTTATTAGTTAATTTATTAATATGAAAAAACAAAGAACATATCTTCAAATTCAAAAAATAACTCTTCTTATGTTTATATTTATAATATATTTTGGTTTTGTTTTTATAATAAATGCTGGTGTTGTGAAGAATAGTCAAGCAAAGGTTTGTAGAGATGTTGCTTGTGAAAATCCAGAAATTATTTATTTTAATACTTTCGAAGATAATCCACTTATTATAGATATTGAAAAAGGATTGAGTGGAAAAGTATGGGGTGGGGAATTTGGTTGGATTACTTTTAATCCACCATATGGTGGTGTATTTTTTGCTGATACTAGTACTGGACTTTTGAAAGGAACAGCTTGGAGTGAAACTTCCGGTGCTATTAATTTTTCTGTTACGGGACAAAAAGTAGTTATTAATCCAACGACAGGGGAATGGAATGGTTGGGCTTGGGCATCTGGGCCATATGGTGGATGGATTAAATTTGATTGTAGCGACATATCTTCTTGTGTTAAAACTGGAGGAGGCCAGTCCTCCTCCACGGATCAAGTATCCTATTTTAGAAAATTTGTTAATGGATTTTGTGCGCTAATTACTACTTTGACTTTAAATATTCAAGTAGCTGTGCAGAATATGATGGATTATTTTTTGAGTGGTTTTGTAAGATTTTATGATGGAGTATCTTACTTAACAAGTAATACATATAGTTCTATTTCATCATCTTTTGTAAATCTTTTTGAAAAAACAGGTAATTTAGCTATCGGTGCCTATAATTCTGTATATTTATATTCAATAAATTATAAAGCTTCTGTTATTGAGGTTTTTAATGGTTTATTGAAATAAGATATTAACATTTTTGCTAATTATTGTATTGCTTATTGTGTTTAATTTGTAGTATTATATAAGTATAAATAAAGTCGTTGGTCTTTTATTAATGTTTTTTAATATCAAATAATAAATATGTTATCAAATATTTTAGATAGAATTTCGTTTTGGGCGCTTTTTGTAGTAATAGTTTTATTACCAGTTTTCTTTTTACCTTTCACTCAAATTCCTGTAGAAACATCTAAGGGTTTGCTTTTAGTGATAGGTTTGGTTGTTTCAATTATTTTCTGGATAGCAGCTCGTTTTTCAGATGGTAAAGTTAGTGTACCAAAATCTTGGCTTCTATTTTCTGCTTTTGGTATTCTTTTAGTATTTCTTATTTCTGCTTTATTTTCTGATACATTAAGTGTGTCTCTTTTTGGTACAATGCTTGATGTTGGTACCTTTTACTTTATATTGGGAGCATTTCTTTTGATGTTAGTTTCTTCTATTGTTTTGAAAGATATAAAAAATGCCAAAACTGTTTTCTGGGGTGTGATTATGGCTTCTATTCTTTTATTTATATTTCAAGCTTTACGTTTATTTTTACCTGAATTGTTATCATTAGGAGTTCTAGGTGGAAAGACTGATACTATTTTAGGTTCATGGAATGCATTTGGACTTTTTGCTGGATTTTCTACTATTATTTCTCTTTTTGTAATTGAATTTTTCTCAATCCCTAGAATAACTAAATGGATATTAGGGATTTTAATTGTATTTTCAGTTATTTTGTCTGCAGCAGTAAATTTTCCGTTGATTTGGGAAATTCTTGGAATTTCTGCTTTAATTATTTTTGTCTATAAAATTTCACTTTCTTTTGGTAAGAAACAGGAAGGAGAAGAAGGGAATGAGGGAAAACGTTTTCCAGCTTTTTCTTTTGCTGTGGTTATGATTTCACTTTTATTCTTTATGTCAGGTCAATTTATTGGTGGACTTTTACCAAATAGTTTAGGTTTATCAAATTTTGAAATTAGGCCTTCATTTGGAGCTACTATGACTGTCACTGGTGGAGCTTTGATGAAGGATCCAGTATTGGGTGTTGGTCCAAATAAATTTGGAGAAGTATGGTCAATGTATAAACCACAAGAAATTAATTCTACACAATTTTGGGATACTTCTTTTAATTCTGGTTCAGGCTTATTACCAACTTTTGCTTCCACTACTGGATCTTTGGGTATTTTAGCTTGGGTTATGTTTTTTGTTGTATTTGTTATTGCTGGTGTGAAGTCTCTTTTTTCTAGTATAAAAAACAATATGAGTTGGGAAATAGTAGCATTCTTTGTAGCAGCTCTTTATTTGTTTATTTCATCTTTCTTCTATTCTACAGGTGGGGTTATCTTTTTATTGGCTTTTGCATTTACTGGAATATTTATAGGTTTATCTTCTTCTAGCCGTGAGAATGGAGAAATTGTATTTTCTTTCTTAGATGATCCTAGAAAGAGTTTCTTCTCTATACTTTTTCTTGTAGTCTTAATGATTGTTTCTGCAGCTGTTGGATTTAAATATGTAGAACGATTAGCTTCTGTTTCATATTTTGGAAAAACTCTTTCTTCAACAACTATTCCAGAAGCCGAAGATTCTATTATTAAAGCAATCTCTTTGCATCAAAATGATTTATATTTGCGTACTTATGCGCAGGTTTATCTTACAAAAATTAATTCTATAGTTTCTAAAGGTACTTCTTTATCTGATGCAGAAAAAGCTGATTTACAAGCAAGTTTTGATCAGGCAGTAAATGGTGCACAACTTGCAGTGGAATATAATAATGCAAATTATTTAAATTATAGTTCATTAGGACTTGTATATAATACAGTCGGTTTGCTTGGTGTGAAAGATGCTTATAGTAAAGCAATTGAAGCATATAAAATAGCATCGACTCTTAATCCATTAAATCCAGGAATTAAACTTGCTACAGGACGTGTATTTTTTGCTGATGGAAAGATAAAAGAAGCTAGAGATTATATAAAAGAGGCTCTTTCTTTGAAGTCTGATTATATAGAAGCTTTGATTACTATTTCTCAGATAGAAAAGAGTGATGGTAATACTACTGTTGCTATATCTTATGCAGAACAAGCTTTATCTCTAGCTCCAGATAATAAAGATTTGAAAGATTATGTTAATTCCTTGAAAAATGGAAGTTCAACTACTCCTTCTATCCCTTCTCTTACTCCTTCTATTTCAGAAGATACTAAATTAGAATAATGCAAGTAGTTGAAAGTTATCAAGTTCTTAAAGTTATAAAGGAAATACTTTACAAACTTTATAACATCAAAAACTTTAAGAACTAAACTATGCAGAAGATTTTAAAAATTTTCAGTAAAGAATATGGAAACATAAACCAGGCCGCACTTCTTTTAGGAAGTTTTACTCTACTTTCTCAAATTTTAGCACTTTTTCGGGATAGATATATCGCACATTTTATTGGGCCATCGCTTGAGCTTGATGCCTATTATGCTGCATTTCGAATACCAGATCTTATTTTTATTTCTATTGCATCTTTAGCTTCTATCACAGTGCTTATTCCTTTTATTGTAGAAAAGATGAAAGGGGAGATAGTCACAGATGAAGCACGTAAGTTATTGAATGATATTTTTACTGTTTTTTTTATCACGATGATAGTGATTTCTGTTATAGCTTTTTTTGTTATGCCTTATCTTATATCTTTTGTTACACCAGGTTTTGCACCTTTAGTACAAGCAAAGGTAGTTTTGTTTTCACGAATAATGTTGCTTTCTCCAATTTTGATGGGACTTTCAAATCTTTTTGGTACGATTACTCAACTTTTTCGTAAATTTTTCTTGTATTCTTTGAGCCCAATTTTTTATAATTTTGGTATTATAATTGGTATTGTTTTTTTGTATCCAATTTGGGGGATTAATGGTTTAGTTTTAGGTGTTGTTTTAGGAGCATTTATGCATTTTTTGATTCAAGTATTTTCTTCTTTTGGATGTGGATTTTCACCTAAATTCTCTTTTTCTATTAATTTTAAAGAAATAAAACATATAGCTTTTACTTCACTTCCAAGAACGTTAGGTCTTTCTCTTAATAACATAGCTCTTATCGCTATTATTGCTTTTGCTTCATATCTCTCAAGTGGTTCAATTTCAATTTTTAATTTTTCTTTTAATCTTCAATCAGTACCTCTTAATATTATCGGAATATCTTATGCTGTAGCTGCTTTTCCAACTTTAGTAAAATCTTTTTCTAGTGAGAAAAAAAGTGAATTTAAAAATCATTTAAAATCCACAGCTAGACAGATAGTATTTTGGTCACTTCCAGTTATATTTCTTTTTATAATTCTTCGTGCACAGATCGTACGTGTCATACTTGGTTCTGGATCTTTTTCTTGGGAAAATACTCGTCTTGTAGCAGCATCTTTGGCAATCTTTTCTATCTCAGTTCTTGCGCAGGGTATGGTTGCTCTTTTGTCCCGTGTTTATTATGCGACAGGTAATACGAAACGTCCTTTAACAATTAATTTATTTTGTTCCATTTTAATTGTAATTTTGTCTTATGTATTTCTTCATATTTTTGAAAATGTACCGATGTTTCGTTATTTTATAGAATCTTTATTGAAAGTTGAGAATATTTTAGGTACAGAAGTATTAATGTTGTCACTTGCATATTCTGTTGGTACTATTTTAAATTTTATTTTAGAATGGTATTTTATTAGGAGAGATTTTATGGAACATGAATCTTTTATTACAAAAACTTTTTTCCAAAGTTTAGGTGCTTCATTTTTTATTGGAGTTGTGTCTTATACAAGTTTAAATATTCTTTCTCCAATTTTTGGGACTACAACTTTTTGGGGAGTATTTTTACAAGGATTCATTTCTGGAATTTTAGGTATTTGTGCAGGAATTTTAATATTATATCTTTTGAAGAATGATGAATTAAAAGATTTAATAAAAACTTTCAGAACTAAATTCTGGCGTACAAAAGTTCTTGTTGATCTTCAAGAAGAACTTTAAAAATGGTAATTTTCCAAAATTCTGTTATATTTAAAGGATGGATTTAAAGAATATAAGGAATTTTTCTATTATTGCGCACATCGATCACGGCAAAAGTACTTTAGCTGATCGAATGCTTGAAATTACACACACTATTCCAAAGCGCAAAATGCGTGATCAAGTTCTTGATTCTATGGATCTTGAGCGTGAACGTGGAATTACTATCAAAATGCAGCCTGTGCGAATGGAATACCATTCTAACGGGCCAGGACCTGTCGGAGATTTTGTATTAAATCTTATTGATACTCCAGGGCATATAGATTTCTCGTATGAGGTTTCTCGTGCTTTAAAGGCTGTAGAAGGCTCTATTTTATTAATTGATGCAACACAGGGTGTACAAGCGCAAACACTTACTACGCTTAATATGGCGCGTGAGGGAGGCAATGGAGAGATTAAGCAGATTATTCCTGTACTTTCAAAGATTGATTCACCTTTGGCACGGGTAGAAGAAGTGAAGAAAGAGGTTATAGATCTTTTAGATTGTAATCCTAATGAAATACTTTTTGTTTCTGGGCGCACCGGAGAAGGAGTAGAAAATCTTTTACAAGAAATTGTAAAACGCATTCCACCACCTAAAGAAAATTACAAAGAGGAGAATAATATTTTACGTGCATTAGTTTTTGATTTTAAATATTCAAATCATAAGGGAGTTATAGTTTTTGTTCGGTTATTAGATGGAAAAGTTAAGAAAGGAGAGAGTTTAATCTTTTCAGTGTCAGGTGAGAAATTTAATTCTTTAGAAGTCGGAACTTTTTCACCAGAAGAAACTCCACGTGATTTTCTTTCAGCAGGTGATACAGGTTACATTGTCACGGGCATAAAAAGACCGGGTATTGCTTCTGTTGGAGATACTATTACCAAAGAGAAAAATCCATTACCTGCATTGCCGGGTTATATGCAACCTATGCCCGTTGTTTGGGCATCTGTATTTCCTGAAGATGCAGATGATTTTTCGGAACTTAAAATGGCATTAAGTAAATTGAAACTTTCCGATTCTTCTTTTTCTTATGAAGAAGAATCTTCCGGATCTTTAGGACGTGGTTTTCGTTGTGGTCTTCTTGGAATGTTACATTTAGAAATTATTACAGAAAGATTAAAACGAGAGTTTAATTTAAAATTGGTTATAACTACACCTTCTATCACTTATGAAGTGTTAATGAAAAATGGAAAGAAAGTAAAGATTTATTCTCCTTATTTTTTTCCAGATGATGGAAATATAGAAACTGTGTTTGAGCCTTGGGTAAAATTGAAAATAATTTCCCCGATAAAATATATAGGTAATATTATGCAGTTACTTTTTGATCATGAAGCTGAGATAGGTGAAACAGATAATTTTGGAAACAACCGTTCTTCTATCTCTGTAAAAATGCCACTTCGTGAACTTATGCGTAATTTTTTTGATGAATTAAAAAGTGTTTCATCTGGTTATGGGTCAATATCTTATGAAATAGATGATATGCGTAAAGCTAATGTTACTCGGCTTGATGTATTGATTGCAGAAGAAGTAGTTCCTGCATTTTCTAGAGTTGTTTCAAAAAGAAAAGCAGAAGAAGAAGCAGAAAAAGTAGTTGAAAAGTTACACGGTATTTTACCAAGACAAATGTTTGTTACAAAAATTCAAGGTAGGGCATTAGGGCGAATAATTTCATCTCGTACGATACAAGCATTTAGAAAAGATGTAACTGGTTATCTTTATGGTGGTGATGTGACTCGTAAAATGAAGCTTTTAGAGAAACAGAAAAAAGGCAAGAAAAAAATGAAAGAACGTGGAAAAGTAAATATTCCACAAGATGTGTTCCTGAAGATGATGCGTAAAGGAGATAACTAGTTTATTTTATACTAAATACTAAATATAGGGGAGTAAAGTAAAATCATACTGATTATTATTAGTATAACTAGCACTGACCAGATTATTTGTATCTTTTTTTGGTGTTTTTTATTAAAAAACATAATATAATAATATCATACTATGAGGAATTTTCAAAAAGGAGGAAAATTAAAACAGATAATGCAGTCAAAGTTTTTTTTAATATTTTTAGGTATTATAATACTTGTTTTTGCTTTTAATATTTTTAATTTTATAAATAAAATGGTGGAGACTGGCAAAAACAAGAATCTTGTTGAAGACAAGATAATAGAATTAGAAAAATCAAAAGAAGAATTCAATTCTGAAATTAATAAATTAAAAACTGAAAAAGGGATAGAAGAAAGTTTAAGAGAAAAATTTGGAGTAGCGAAAGAAGGTGAAAATATGATTATGGTTGTAGAAGATAAAAATTTACCAGTAAAAGAAAAAGAGGAGAATTCTTCAGGTTTTTGGTCTTTTATAAAAAGTTGGTTTGAGTAAATATTGTGTTATAATCATAATATGAAGATAGCATTTTTTTATAAATCAGATGAAGTTTTAGAACTTCTAGAAGGTTATTTCCCAGATAATGAGGTTTCTTTTTTAAATGAAAAATTAGGTGAAAATAGTATTGATAAATTAAAAGAATTTGAGATTCTTTCGGTATTTGTGGATTCAGAAGTGAGTAAGGATATAATCGATAGTTTGCCCAATTTAAAATTTATTACTACTCGTTCAACTGGATATGATCATATAGATTATAAATATGCTGAGAGTAAAGGTATAAAAGTTTCCAATGTGCCTGTCTATGGTTCTAGCACAGTAGCCGAGTTTACTTTTGCTCTCTTGTTAAATCTTTCTAGAAAAATTATTGAAGCTAGTAGACAATTAAAAGAGGGTGGTGATTTTGAAGTATTTGAAAAATTTGAAGGTTTTGATCTTGATGGGAAAACTTTGGGAGTTATCGGTACTGGTAAAATTGGCAAGAATGTGATTCGTATTGCTAAGGCTTTCAATATGAAAGTATTGGCTTTTGATACATATCCAGATGTTAATTTTGCAAAAGAAAATAATTTTGAATATCAAAATTTTGATGAAGTTATTTCTCAATCTGATATTATTACTTTGCATACTCCATATACAAAAGAGAATCATCATCTTTTAAATAAAGAAAATATTTTAAAGATGAAAAAAGGTGTTTATATTATAAACACTGCACGTGGTGAACTTGTAGATATTGATGCATTACTTTCTGGGATTAATGATGGGATTATCGGTGGTGTTGGAATGGACGTTTTAGAGGGAGAACGTAATTTTAAAAAAGGAGACAGGATTTCTATTTTAGATAAACATAATGTAATTATTACTCCTCATATTGCTTTTTATTCAAAGGAAGCAATGATGAGAATTATGCAAACAACTGTAGAAAATATCAAAAGTTTTATTGATGGTAAGCCAATAAATTTGGTTAAATAAAAAAATGAATAGAGGATTGATTAAAAATTTTGATAAATTGGCAAGTACTCCGAACCGTAAAATAGTATTAGAGATGATAGAATCTGGACTCAATGCTATAAATACAGAGAAAGTTATAAATTCTTCTGTCTTGCTGATAGAAAATATTTTGTTTATAAAAGGGAAGCCATTCAACCTCTCAAAATATAAAAATATAAAAGTTGTTGGTTTTGGTAAATCTTCTTGTGAGGCTGCTATCGCATTAGAGAAAATTTTAGGAAATAGAATCAGTGGAGGAGTGGTTGTTGGTCTTAAAAAAGTTGATACGAAGTATATAGAGACTTTTGCTGGCACTCATCCAAGACCATCAGAGGCGAATATAGAAGCTGGAAAAAAAATATATGAATTAATTGAGAAATCTACAGAAGAAGATCTTATAATAGTGCTTGTCTCTGGTGGTGGCTCTGCTCTTCTTTGTTATCCTGAAAGTGAACACAAACAAGGTGCAAAACTTTACGATGCATTTTTAGAATCTGGTAAAACAATAAATCAAATCAATACAGTAAGGAAACACTTATCTCTTTTAAAAGGTGGTGGATTGGCAAAGATAGCTTATCCTACGACTGTGATTGGATTTATATTTTCTGATGTTCCAGGAGATGAATTTGATAATGTTGCTTCTGGTCCTACTTATAAAGACAAAACTACCATAGAAGATGCACAAAAAATTATTGCAGAAAATGATTTAGGAGAATTTAATTTGACTGAAACGCCGAAGGAAGATAAATATTTTGATAATGTTTTTAATTTTGTTCTTGTTTCAAATAAGACTGCGGTAGAAGCAATGGCAGAAAAAGCACAGGAATTTAATTTGGAAGTAAATATTGCTTCTACAGATCTATATGATGTGATAGATAAAGCACTTGAAAGAATATTCATATTAAAGAAAGATAATTCTGTAGTTTTAGCTGCGGGGGAGCCAAGTATACAAGTTAAAGATAAGAGTGGAAAAGGTGGCAGAAGCCTTCATATGGGGCTTTCCGTAATTAAGAAAAAATTAATTGATGATGATTCTGTATTTATATCTTTTGCGTCAGATGGTATGGACAATAGTGATAGAGCTGGGGCAATAGTAGATAAAAATACAATAGAGAAAATAGAAAAATTAGGTTTAGACATAGATGATTATTTAGAGCGTTTTGATTCATATAATATATTTGAAAAGTCGGGTGATTTAATAAACACAGGCCCCACTGGTGCAAATGTTTCAGACTTGATGATTCTTTTAACAAAGAAATAAAAATATGGAAAATAAAATTACAAAAATTACAGCAGAAGAAATAAAAGATTCACGAGGAAATCCGACGATTAAAGTGACAGTGTTTGCTTGCCCGCTTTTGGAGGGGTGTGATGATGTGTCGGGTAGTTTTTCTGTGCCTTCTGGAGCCTCTACAGGTATTCACGAAGCACATGAATTACGAGACCCCGAACCAGAGCAAGCTCGGTACGGGGCAGGCGATGATGGTAAAGGAGGAATGAAAAAAGTCATTTGGAATATCGAGAATGTAATCGCTCCTGCTTTGATAGGTCAAGATGTTTTAAATCAGAAAGAAATTGATCAAATTATGATTGAGTTAGATGGTACCCCAAATAAAGATAATTTAAGTGGGAATGCAATTATTGGAGTTTCTATTGCTTGTGCTAAAGTAGCAGCAAAAGTTTATAGCCTAGAAACTTTTGAATATTTGAGGACTCTCAGCGAGATAAGACCTTCTAGAAAAACTCCTTTTCTTTACATGAACTTAATAAATGGGGGGAAGCATGCGAAGAATGATTTAGCTTTTCAAGAATATCATGTTGTTCCAGATACAGAAAATGTGTCGGAAGCAGTTGAAATCGGAATGAAAATTCAAGATTCTTTAAAAGAAATTATTTTCAGAGGACTAGGAGGGGATTCACTTATGCTAGGAGATGAAGGAGGTTTTGCTCCAAAGATAAGTGATATTAGAAAACCACTTGAATATTTAAGTAAAGCAATAAAAGAAAATAATTTAGAAGAAAAAGTGAGGCTTGCTCTTGATGTAGCAGCTTCTTCTTTTTACAGCGAAGGGAAATATAAAGTAGATGGTAGAGAAATTACAAAAGAAAAATTAATGGATATATATAAATCCTTAATTATTGAATTTAATTTACTTTCGATAGAAGATCCGTTTGAGGAAGAAGATTTTGAGAGTTTTAGAAAGTTGAGAGAAAATGAAAAAGATTTTTTAGTAGTAGGAGATGATTTGACTGTTACTAATACTTCACTTCTTGAAAAAGCAATAGAAAAGGGGAGTATTAATGCGATGATTATAAAACCAAATCAAATAGGCACACTTTTCGAAACGCTTGAGACTATGAAAAAAGCTCGCGAAAATGATATAGAACTTATTGTAAGTCACAGAAGTGGAGAGACAGATGATGATTTTATAGCTGATCTTGCATATGCTTTTGGCTGTTTTGGTTTAAAGTCAGGGAGTCCACTAAAAGCTGAAAGAAAAGTGAAGTATGATAGGTTAATAAAGATATCAAAAAGATAGTTTAATTTTAATATATAATATATGTTATAATAACTAAATATGATAAAAGAAAAAAAAGAACCTGCCCGCAATGCTTTCAGCATAGCTGATGCAGGCGGGGATTTTGTAAAATGGTATAGTGAAGTAGGTATTGATGATGTCCCATCAGTAGGTGGTAAAAATGCTGCTCTGGGAGAAATGTATGCCAACCTTGTACCGCTTGGTGTGAATATACCAGACGGGTTTGCTCTTACGGCAGATGCGTATCGTCATTTTTTTAAAGATACAGGGCTAGATAAAAGTATTAAAGAAATTCTCTCTGATCTCAATACAAGAGATATTCGTAATCTTCAGATTCGTGGTAAAAAAGTTCGTGAAGCGATTTTGAAAGCTAGTTTGCCTCAGGATCTTCAAGATGTGATTACAAAATCTTATGCAGAATTGGGAAAAAAATATGGGGAAAACAGTGATGTAGCTGTCCGTTCTTCTGCAACAGCTGAGGATCTTCCTGGTGCTTCATTTGCTGGCCAGCAAGAGACTTATCTTAATATAAAAGGTATAGAGGATGTGCTTGTAGCAACGAAAAAATGCATTGCTTCACTTTTTACTGATCGAGCCATTTCATATCGAGCAGATAAAGGATTTTCTCATTTTGATGCAGCTTTATCTGTAGGAATACAGCGGATGGTGCGTTCGGATCTTTCTTCTTCAGGTGTAGCATTTACAATTGATACTGAGACAGGTTTTGATAAGGTTATTTTAATAAATGGTATATATGGTCTTGGTGAATTTATTGTTCAAGGTAAAGTTATTCCTGATGAATTTATTATTTTTAAGCCGACTTTAGAAAATGGTAGTAAGAATCCTATTATTGGTAAAAATATTGGTAAGAAAAATATAAAACTCATATATGCTAAAAATGGTACAAAGGAAGCAAAAGTTTCGCCACAAGAACAACAAAAATTCTGTATTACAAATGAAGAAGCAGTAAAATTAGCAAAATGGTGTTTGCAAATAGAAAAATATTTTTCCAAAAAACACAACCGTTATCAACCGATGGATATTGAATGGGCAAAAGATGGTAGGACGGGGGAGTTATTCATTGTGCAAGCACGTCCTGAGACAGTTGTTTCTGGGCAGGATAAAAACATATTAAAAGAATATCAATTAGAAAAAACTAGTAAAATTTTGGTAGAAGGAATTGCCGTTGGTTCAAAGATTGGTGCTGGAAAAGTTCATATTTTAAATAGTGCAAAAAATATTTCTTCATTCAAAAAAGGAGAAGTGTTGGTAACTCAAATCACTGACCCAGATTGGGAACCAATCATGAAGATAGCAAGTGCTATTGTGACAGATAAAGGTGGACGTACTTCGCATGCTGCTATTGTGTCTCGTGAGCTTGGTATTCCTTGTATCGTTGGTTCAAATAATGCAACGAAAGTATTAAAAAATGGACAAGATGTGACGGTGGATGCTTCGGGAGGTCAAGTTGGTAAAGTCTATATAGGTATTCTTCCATTTAAAGTAAAAGAACAACGTTTGGATAATATACCTAAAATAAATACAAAAATTATGGTGAATATTGGCTCTCCAGATGAGGCATTTAAGAGTTGTCATCTTCCAGTACAAGGGGTTGGGTTAGGGAGATTGGAATTTATTATTGCTTCCCATATTCGTCTTCATCCAAATGTTTTAATTGATTATGATAAGTTAAAGAAAGGTAAGAAAACAATAGCTATAAAAAAAGTTTTGAAAGAAGTAGAAGATCTTACATCTCAGTATAAGGATAAAAAAGATTATTATATAGAAAAACTTGCTTTAGGAATTGCAAAAATTTGTGCTACTTTCTATCCACTGAAAGTCATCATTCGTTTTTCTGATTTTAAAACTAATGAATATAATACGCTTATTGGTGGTGAATTGTATGAACCCAAAGAAGAAAATCCAATGTTAGGTTGGCGTGGTGCTTCTCGTTATTATGATCCAAAATTTAAAGAAGCTTTTAGTCTAGAGTGTAAAGCTATGAAAATTGTACGAGAAGATATGGGTCTTTCTAATGTTATTCCTATGATTCCATTTTGTCGGACACCTGAAGAAGGTAAAAAAGTGATAGAAGTGATGAAAGAATATGGTTTAGATCGTGCAAAAGATAAAGAATTAAAAATTTATGTAATGTGTGAAATACCTTCTAATATTCTTTTGGCAGATGAATTTTTAGATATTTTTGATGGTATGTCTATTGGTTCTAATGATTTGACTCAGCTTACACTAGGGCTCGATCGAGATTCTGGTATAGTCACTCATATTGCAAATGAAAATAATTCTTCAGTTAAAAAACTTGTAGCTGATATAATACATAAATGCAAAGAGAAAGAGAAATATATTGGAATTTGCGGACAAGCTCCATCTGACTATCCAGAATTTGCGCAATTTCTTGTGGATGAAGGTATAGAAAGTATGTCACTCAATCCAGATACGGTTATTAAAATTATTATGGCACTTGGTGAAAAGAGTAATAAGAAAGTGTAATGAACGTCTATATGCTTATAGTATCTCAGACAATTTTTTATATAGTTTCGTCAGTAGCAATTTTAGTAGTTGGAGTATCGCTTGTAATTGTTATGTATTATTTAATATGTATATTAAGAGATACTCGTAACATATCTAGTGATATAAATGAAACTTATAAAAAAGTGAAAAGAAATATTAAAAAGATTATTAGCTTATTTAGTAAGAAATAATAAATAGTAAATATAAATTTGCAAAGATTTTTGAGCCTTCGCCCTCGGGGACATAAGGACAGGGGACCAACACGACTCTTAAAATCTTTCAAATTTATATTTAAGACTTATATGAAAAAACAAATAAAAAAAGAAGAAAAAAGTAATAAGTTTTTAAGCGGTGCGTTAATAGGGGCAGCGTTAGGGATAGCAGCAGGAATATTTGCTGCATCAAAAACAGGTAAAGATATGAGAAAAGACATTAAAGACAAGATGATTGATTTTTACCAAACTATTGCTCCAAAATTAAAAGAAATGAGAAAAGTAGGAGAGAAAGAGTATAAGATATTTATAGATAAAGCTTTAGCTGATTATAATAAAGATCATAAATTCAATAGAGAAGATTTAAAACGTTTAGCAAAAGAAGCTCATGCTTCTTGGAAACATCTCAAAAAGAATCTTTAAAAGAATTTTTGTGCGGGATGGGGTAATCGAAACCCCGTCTAATCCTTGGGAAGGACTCATTTTGCCACTAAACTAATCCCGCATATATAAAATATATCGTTATTTTATCTTTTGAGCAAGAGATATGATGATACGGAGGAATTGCCTCCGTATTCTCCGTATTTTTGCACAGAATTAGACGAATATAGATATTTTATTGTTTAATAATTTTGTCTTGATTAGTATGCTATAATATAAATATTAGAAGTAATCCCGACACTTATTCGGGGAACCCGGTTTTACTGTCGGGATTATAAAATATATGAAAAATGTAACAATTTATTCAACACCTACATGTCATTTTTGTCGTACGGCGAAAGACTTTTTTATAGCTAATGGTATAGTCTATACTGAATATGATGTCGCTAGTAATCTTGAAAAAAGAAAAGAAATGCTAGATAAAAGTGGACAAATGGGTGTGCCTGTAATCATCATAGACAATGAGCTTATTGTAGGTTTTGATAAACCTCAGATATCAAAGATGCTTGGACTTGTTTAGTAATAATGAAAAAAATATTTTCAATAATTTTTTCTTTAATTGCGCTAGGCGTTGTTATTTTTTTGTTTCAAGAACCACTTTCTCAAATTATTTTAAGTTTACAAAATGAATATTTTCCTTGTAGAAAACCTATAACTTACTCCATTGGTTCTTTTGATAATAGGTTTAATATATCAGAAGAAAGATTTCTTAGTATTATAAATATTGCAGAAGAAACATGGGAAAAATCTATCGATAAACAATTATTTACCTATGCACCAGACGGTGACGGTATTTTAAAAGTGAGTCTTATTTATGATGTACGTCAAGAAGCGACTCAGAAATTAGAAGACATAGGTATTAGGGTAGGTAATAGCAAAGCATCTTATAATGATTTAAAATCAAAATATAATATTATGCAGATTGATTATCTGAAGCTTAAAACTGAATTTGAATCACGAGTTGTTTTATTCCAAAATCGTCAGAATGCTTATGAAAAAGAAGTTATTTCTCTAAATAATCAAGGAGGTGCTTCAGAGGAAGAATTTGATCGTTTGAATAAAGAAAAAAAGTTTCTTGATGCAGAGTTTATAGCAATAAATAAATTGCAAACTAATCTTAATTTTGAAATGAATAATATTAATGCTTTAGTGGTTGTTTTAAATCGTCTTGTTTCTTCACTTAATATAGAAGTAAATAAATTTAATACGATTGGTGACCAACTTGGTGGAGAATTTGAAGAAGGTACATATAAAGAAGGACCTGATGGTAGAGGAATTGATATTTATCAATTTGAGGATGAAGGGAAGTTGGCAAGAGTTTTAGCTCATGAATTTGGGCATGCTTTAGGATTAGAGCATTTAGAAAATTCTAAAGCAGTAATGTATCGTTTGAATAATGGAGTAAATGAAAAATTAACGATTGATGATATAACAGCTTTGAAAAAACATTGTGGTTTAACTCAATAATAACTTTTTGTGCCCTCGACTTTAATAATTAATTCTAATCTCTCTACTACATTCTACTAATGTATTAATTCTAAAAATGGATTTAAAAAAGGACTTCCGAAAATCGGCATCCGCCTCAGGCATTACCACTATGGCTACTCGCTTCTAGGTGCTTATGAGCTACATACCAAACGTCTTAAATACAGGGGAAATGAGTCGTTTGGTATTTAGCGCTTCTTAGGGAGAGGAAGTTTCCTCTCCCCGGGTCGGATTTACTCCTGATTCACTCCCTAGAAATTATTTATTTACACTATTAATTAATTTTTCTTCAAAATTTATTGTTCCACCAAACCCTGTGTCAAGGGTTAGAGAGGACAGTCTTTTATCATAGCCGGTAATAATGGCTATTCCAACAATTAGAAATATTATTCCAAATATCTTTTTTAATTTTGTTGTTCTATTTTCATTTGTAAATATCTTGTGTACAAATTTTTGCCCCAAATATGCAATTATGAATAAAGAGATAGCTAATCCGAGAGTAAAGCCAATAAGATACGTGAAACCATTAATAGAGCTCGCGGGGAGTACTGTAGCAAGGATAAAAAGATAAGTCGGGCTACAGGTAGTAAATATTGGTCCGAGTGAGGCTCCAATAATCATATCTCCATAATAACTATCTTTTTGATATCCAGTACCAAGCACTTTGTTTGAAGCAAGATTAATTTTGTTTACGAATGGAATCTTGTTCCACAAACTAGGGAAAATAGTTACAATTCCAAGGAAAGTGATGATACTACCAGAAAACCATGTCCAAAAACTATCTGGAATCGTAATAAATAATGTTGTTGCTTTCAAAAGTAATGTAAATATTATTACTGAGATAGATAACGACGTTATTACTACTACTGCTCGTTTTGAAACACCTCGAGTTGTTCCATCAGCAGTTCCTATAACTACCGGTAATAACGGAAGTATGCATGGAGCAAGAATAGTCAATACTCCTGCCAAAATTGAAATAAGGAAAAACAACATTATTTTACTTGAGCAACTAAGCTTAAGAGCGTTGGACTTCCACTCCACTTACTAATCATATTTCCGTCCTCATCAACCTGTACGAGTGTGTGCTGTGTCGTTACCCTATATTTTTGTTTTAGTTCTTGTGAGTTATCATAGTCAACATCTAAAATTTTTAAATCTGTTGGAATAGCTGAAAGATTTTCTTTTATATTTTTATCAAGAGCTCGGCATGTAGGACACCACGAAGCTCGGAAGAACAAGACGACATTTCCTGTCTCGGCATATGCCAATTTATCTCCCGCATAAGATTCATAACTTCCAGCAACGACATTTATGGCATTTGAATTTATAGTTTCTTCGTTTTGAGTATTCGTGCTTTCACTAAAATTGTCTTGCGTATTTACTGCCTGTTTTTCTTTACTAGAACCTGATAATGCGATAAATGCTACTATTGCGATAACCACAACCCCTCCTAATACAATGTTTTTATTCATATACTTTATATTTTAATTAATAATAACTAATAACCCATTTTCTCGCTTATTCTTTCTAGCGCTAAAATAAACGCACCTCGTATTAGATCTGTAGAATATTCTTTTGCATTTTTGAATGTTTTTTGCGTAGCATCATTCATCATTGGTAAAAGTTTTTCAAAGACCTCTTTTTCACTCCAATGTTCTTCTCTTAAGTTCTGATCCCATTCAAAATAAGAAACTGTAACACCTCCAGAATTGGCCAGAATATCTGGTATCACTGGAATGCCTTTTTTGAATAATATTTCATCGGCTTCTGGCGTAATAGGACCGTTGGCAAGTTCTAAAATTGCCTTTGCCTTTATTTTTTCTGCGTTAGCTTCTGTTATAACATTCTCAAAGGCTGCTGGAATCAAAAGATCGCATTCTGTTTCTAATAGTTCTTTATTCGTTAAGTTCTTACTTCCTGCAAAGCCTGAAAGTGATCCGTTTTTCTTCTTATACTCGCCAAGTTTTTCTATATCAAGACCATCCGCATTATAGATTCCTCCTTTTGAATCAGATATAGCGATCACCTTATGACCATTTTCTATAAAACTCTGCGCCACATTTACTCCAACGTTTCCAAAACCTTGCACTACAATTTTACACTTTTCAGATAGTCCAATTTGTTTTCGTAAAGAATTAAAAACATAAAATCCACCAAGTCCTGTAGCACTCCCACGTCCCGCCGAGCCACCTTTATCCAACGGTTTACCTGTAAAAGTAGCCCCAGTCTCTTCTTCAGTTATTTTTGCATATTCATTCGCCATCCAAGCCATTATCTCTGGCGTGGTATTTACATCCGGAGCAGGGACATCTTTTTTAGGACCTAAAATATCTGCGAGTTTTTGAACCCACCCACGAGAAAGTTTTTCTAATTCCGTTTTTGATAATTCTTTTGGATCGACCGTTATTCCACCTTTGCCTCCACCCATTGGGATCCCAGCAACTGCGCATTTTAATGTCATCCAAAAAGCAAGAGCCTTTACCTCATTTATTTCGGTATCTTTATGATATCTAATTCCACCTTTGTAGGGTCCCAAGGTATTGTTGTATTCAACCCTATATCCTTCAAAGATTTTCATAGAACCATCATCCATTTTTACTGGTATTGAAATTCTAATGTCTCGATCGGGTTGCCTTAATCTTGCAATAAATTCTTTGCTAAAATCTTTTATTTTAGTAACTTTATCTAATTGCGCCATTCCATTTTGGAAAGGGTTTTGTATATTTTTATTATCCATATCTTTATTTTTAAATTTATCAATTTTTTTAATTTTATTACCTTTTGTAATATTTAAGATACATACGCATTTTCTGAAATAATTTTCTTATCGTGGTCAAAGCAACCGCCAGCAAAATCATCCTCCATCTTACATTTGTCAAAATAGTATAAACCACCAAAAAACTCCATGATTTTTTCCGCATCGCGCATGCCATTGAAAAGACAAACACTGGCACCCGGAGAGGGGGTCATATTGAATATGATATTATCACCTATAATCTTCCCTTCTCCAAGTTGGAGCTCATGTGTTTTAGTGTTGACGCGTTGTAACCTCATCCCCCCGAATCCCTTTGCCTTTCGCAAATTACTCGCTCGAATAGTCGGAACGATTTTTTGCACATTTTTTACAAAGAAATATTTCCCGACAATCGGTATATCATAGAAAGTATTTTTGAGAAGAAATGTAAAACGAACCATATCGCTTAAAATAACCACAAAACTTTTTATAGTCGCAAAACGAAATAAAGAGGCAGACCTAAAATAGTCTAAAGTTGTGCTAAACTTCCGACTTTCAAGTACGGGAGACATTTTGGCGGTTGGTCCCCATCTTGTTTTATTAGGGACATGAACATCGGGATCACCATGCACCGCTGCAAATGGCAATTTTTTGTCCTGCATAGTATACACCTTTCCATTGAGCATTTGTTTGCTGAAATAAAAATTACCAGCCACTGGAATAAGCGAAAACTCTTTTCCGTAACCAAGTAACTTAGCGAAGAACAAACCATAGGCATCAGTATTTACGACGACCGTCTTTGACTCAAATGTTCCGTTTGTCGTCGTTATTTTATAGCCATATTCAATCTTACAAATATTGATTACTTTCGTATTCAAAAATACATCAATATTTCTATTTGGTGGCTTATTTCTAGCCACCTCGTCAACAAAAGATTTAGCTAGAACTTCATAATCAATAGCATAGCCATTTGGAGTATATAGAGCAAGAATCATTTCTTCTTTACTTCTTCTTTTAGTAATAGCAGGCTCTATTTTTGCTATTTCATCATATTCCAGTCGTTTCAAGTCAGGGTAAAGTGTTCTGAATTCAAGATAACGCTTTTCAAGTTGGACAACTTCTTTTTTGCCAACAGCTAAAACCATTTTAGACACCGGAAAGATTATTTTATTATTCTCACCTTTAAGTGAGGAAACGTATCCTGAAACCATTAAGGCAGCCGGCTTTACAATTGAAGCTTTCTCCAGTGAATAGTTTGTCTCAATGTCTCCGGTGTGCAAAGTCTGGCTATTATTACTCCACTTAGAATTTACTTGACCAAAAGATCCATATTTTTCAATAATTGCAATTGATTTTACTGTTGAGTACTTGCTCAAGGTGTAAAAAAGTGCGGTGCCACTCACTCCACCACCAATTACAACTACATCATATATTTTATTTTTAATCATTTTAATGGAATATTATTAACTTGTATATCACTATGACTCGCATCATAAATCGCCTGTTTATTTTTTATCAAAATAATCTGTGGTGATTCATGAGTAATATTTAAAATTTGTTCTATCTCATTTGACAGTTCGCGTTTTTCTTGAACAACAACAATATATACAGGATATTTAATTAATTTTTTTTCTATGCCATGATTCATTCGAATATATGCGCCTGCACTTATCGGACAAGTAAGAGAATGTTTGAAAACAAGCACTGGCTCTTTTACTGAGTGCTCAATTATTTCTAATAGTGTTGTGGGTTTTAGAAAATTTTTCATATAATTTTTAACATTATTTTCAATATTATTTTTTTATCCATTTTATTATCTTAATTTTTTAATAAACTTAATTGAATAATGTATCCGATTATGATAAGTATTATTCCTAAAATTCCGAGCATTCTCTCTTTCTGCATCTCTGATATTACCTTAGTATCAATTTTACGATCTTTGCTCACTCGAGCATGAACACGAAGAACGGTATATGCAATAAGTATCGTCCCTAAAGTATTCAATGTTAATCCGATTATTTCCATAAGTATTTTATATTTTCTCTTCTAACATCGCCTTGTTTTCTTTGATCATTTTTGCATAACGGTAGAGATTTTTAGACATGGTCTTGACCATCATATTGGTTGCCATATTCTTCCTGCGTTTTTCAGCATCATGATCCATAGGAGGCCCTGCTTCGCCAACCCAATACGCTGCCATTTCTGGTGGAAGAATGAACCCAAACCATGTAAGGGCATTGGCGAGGGTACCAACAACATGTTGAACGCCATCTTCATGACCAGTCACAACAATACCTGCAACTTTATGAGTAAGAGGCGACACGCCAGACATCATATATTCATTATCAACCTGATCCATACGCTCAATCACTTTTTGAATAAGCGATGATGGTTGTCCCCACCAAATCGGTGTTGCAAAGACTACTATATCGGCTTCAATAATTTTATTGAGAATACCCACCCAGTCGTCTTTCATATCCGTCTGTAATCCGTGTTTAATGTCGTGATCAATCAGCCTAACAACATCGGTTTCAACATCGTGTTTTGCTAGTTCACCAAAGACTTGCTCGAGTAGCTCCTCTGTATTTGAGGACATTCCTGCATCTTTTGGTTTAAGTGAACCAAGAATCCCAATCGCTTTAAGTTTTGTTCGCATATTTTTGTTTTTAAATAATGATTAATAATCTATTTTTTCCACACAATGCCATCCTTTTGGTGTTGAGTAGCCCATGAAAACCACATTTCGTTATACCCCGGCAATATTTTTCCTAAACTATCCTTGACAATAACTTCTCCGTCAATAAGTGTTGCTATAACTTTATTATCCCCAACAGCTACTGATACGATAAAGCTACCTAATTGTTTGACTGGAAATGCTACTGATTTATTGTACGCATTTACAACATACATTATTTCTTTGGTTGGCAAGCGATTATCTTTGACGGAAATAGGAAAGAAAATATCTTCGTTGTCGTTGTAATCTCTGTACGGATAAAGACTATAATCTCTGCTGTATCCAGTAGCAGTACTCAATACCTGACCACTAGGCCACTTTATCTTAAAATCTTTTAAGGACATTAGTTGGGAACTATATATAGCGAGTTTTTCTCCTGTTCTATCGCCAACTACCGCAGTGCCGATAGATTGTGACCATAGAGACTCAGTACTCTTGTCATACATAAGCAAGTTTGATTCATAGAGTTTACCCGACACTCCAAATTGATCTGTTGTGTCGAAAACAATCGCAGATCCGCAAAGAGGGCAAAAAGTAATAACAAGCGATTTACTATTCACAGTGTCGTTCACTATTTCGTGCCAAACCATAATGTTGAAAGGGTAGAATTTAGTAACATCTCCAACAGAAACAACCATACCGTCTACATCATCTGCAATATTTGTATCTTTGACATTAATAAACTTCGGGTTAGTTAGTGCTGGTATACCATCTTTCCCTGGACCACCATCAAGAATTTTCTCAAATTGAATTGCTGCCTTGGCCGTATTTGTATTCAATCCTTCGTCCTTAAATCCAAATTCTTTAATCTCGTTATCATCTTCAACCAAAGAATTAGATGTAGTATTTATTTTAGTACTTATATCAATATTATCCTTTTTAAAATACAAAAAAACACCAATACTGAGAATAATTAGAATTAAAATAATGATTTTAACTTGAGTGTTCATCTTCTTTGATTGCATACTTTATAATATCCAGATTGCAACTTTTGTTTTTCTTGCACCACTCTTCACACCTCTTGGCAGTTGCCTCATCGTGATATTTCATCTTGCACTCACTACAGGTGTAAACTATTTGATGATTTTGATTTATTGTTTTTCCTATAATTCTACTTAGCGCTACATACTGCACACGTTTCACCTTCCTTGTGATTGTGTTCTGCACTTTCCATTTTGTGATCTGAATGCTCAACATTACAAGTATCGCAAACTTTTCTCTCTCCACCGCAACATGTTCCTGGTGTACCTTCTGATTTTGATCCACACATTCCACACTTGTATTTTTTTTCCATAATATTTTTATGTTAATTTAATGAATAATAATCTAAGAACTACTCTGGCTTCATCATTTTTGCAAGTCTTATTGGCATCATGAAAAGGACAATAAGAATACCGAACAATAATCCAAAAATACCCGTTAAAATTTTACCAACTCCAATCAGCTTTAATTCCATTAAAGAAGAGGGGTAATTTTGAATTTGCACCAACTTTTGGTTCAATTCTGAACCAGTCGACGCACTTTCTCTTTCTACCTTACTTAGAGTAAAGTACTCACTCTGTAATTGATGGAATTTCGCTTCCTCTGTAATAACTTTGTTGTGCATTGTTATTCCTTGTGCTGCATAAATTATTGCTCCGATTACAAGCACCATCATAATTAGCATTACCGGCATCATTGATTTCATATTTTTCATAATGTTTTTTCTTTAATTAATTAATAATTTCATACACTCGACCATAGCTGTCTCACATTTGTCGTAATGACGGCCGTGCATGATACACACATAATTCACCATGAATTTTATGGTCGTTATACGCCGAAGTTGCCGCAACCGCGCCCATCGCGGCCGCAGTAATATCCTGCTTGAATGAACCAAAGTGATTTACCGCATCGCCCGCGGCAAATATGCCGTCAATATTGGTCTGCATTATGTTATCGACTTTGATATAGCCATGTTCATCAAGCTCCACGCCGAGAGAGTCTGCAAGTGCTACATTGGGAACCGCGCCAATTTCTACAAAAAGGCCGTCAACAACCAGCTCATCGGAATTTTTATACGGGCGCGACAAAATTAATTTCTCCAATTTTTTATCACCAACAATTTCTTTCACTTCAGTTTCGAGCAATACTTCAATTTTATCGCCAAGATTTTTCATGCGCTCCAGATTAATCGGTTCTGCCGCGACTTTTTTTCCACGAACGATAAGGAATAGCTTATTGACATACTCGGCCGCAAGCACGGCTCCTTTTATAGAAGCATCGCCACCGCCAGCCATGGCAATAGTTTTACCACTATAAACAGGTCCATCGCAGGTGACGCAATAATGCACTCCTCGGCCTGTAAGCTCTTTTTCATTCGGCAGACCAAGACGGCGCCGTTCGGCTCCCACGGCAAAAATAATCTCGTGCGTCTGGTAAGCTACATTGTTTGCTTTCACTTCAAAACAATGCTCATCCCTCGTGATTTCGGTTACCTCAGCATCCAATGTTTCAACCTTAAGATTTTCCGTCTGCTTTTTCATCGCGTCCATCAAATCAAATCCATCAATGGATAAGAAACCGGGATAATTTTCAATGTTGCCTGCTTTAGCGGTTTCTCCGCCAAACTCCTTGCCAATAACAAGAACTTTCATGTGGTATCTGCCGCCATAAATTGCGGCTCCGAAACCGGCCACGCCAGAACCAATGATTATAAGATCGTAAATCATAATTTATTTTTTCTTTAAAATTGCTTCCTCTAACATTTCCTTCGGAGGGCCCTCGTGCAATTTGTCTTTCCATATATAGAATCTGCAGCCCGATTCATGATAGTTGGTAACTTTTCCGGCCATTGGATCAATATCCTGCCCATCCACGAACACTTGGGGCGATCCGGCAAAATGGCGTTCCTTTGCCTCCGCATCATTAGCTACTGTGATTTCCTCGATCTCCGCCGAAACGCCACTTTCTTTTAGGATAGTTTCTATTATCCCTTTGGTGGTTCGCCAGATGTTATAGGTTTTATTGTGAAGTATCGTTATTTTCATAATTTTTCATTTGATATTAAGTAAGCGTGATAAGCCCTCTCTGTCAAAGCCGACCAAAATTTGCCCATCAATATCAACGACCGGCACACCCATCTGACCGCTCTTTTCAATCATCTCCCGCCGCGCGTCCGCATCCTCGGCGACATTCCTCTCTTCATACGAAACATTGTGCTCCTTAAAGAACACTTTGGTCATCTTGCAATAAACACAAGTCGGGGTGGTATAAATAGTTACATTTTTCATATTTTTTTAATTAAATTTATAATTGTTATTTCAACAACTTGATCACCCCAATAATCTTTTTAGTCATAGGTGAAACAGTGAGCATGTAGCACATAGATTGACCCATGCGCATACTATGAACTACTCCTCTAGCTTCCAGATACGACAATTGGTGTGATGCAAGCGATTGAGAAATACCGACCTCTCCTGCTATTTCACTTACACAGAAGTCTTTTTTAGTGCCTGACAATAAAGATACTATGGCAAACCTGTTTGGATTGCATAAAATCTTTATTACTGTCATTGCTACTTGCATATTATTCATGTTATTTGGTATAATAGTATTATTAATGTATGAAGATGTGTTCATACATTAATATAATATTACGAGACTAAGTTAATGTCAACTAAGAATTACTATTGGTCTACATAATTTTTGGATTGTCAAGAAATCGTAATAATATTTATTAAATAAAACACATAAAAATTAATATATGGATATATTATTACTTGTAGGGAGAATTATGTTTGGGGGGTATTTCGCAATGATGGGTATGATGCATTTAAAAAACTTAAAGATGATGACTGGGTATGCGGCTTCAAAAGGCACTCCTTTCCCAGGTCTGGCAGTTGTCGGTTCTGGGATGATGATTATGTTAGGAGGTCTTGGGGTTGTTTTCGGACAATACATCCAAATTTCTCTTGCGTTCATTGCCGTGTTTCTACTTTTTGTTACTCCTATGATGCATACGTTTTGGAAAGAGACTGACCCAAATAAAAAAATGGCAGAAATGCAAAACTTTCTCAAAAATATGACCATGTTCGGAGCATCTATTGCATTATTCGCTCTATCGTTTGGTCTTTAAAAAAATGAAAGATGAAAATATAAAAAATGCGCCTTCTATCTTCACTATTTTTGGTGTAACCGGAGATTTAGCTACCAAAAAGATTATTCCGTCTCTTTGGCACTTATTTCAACGTGGTCGCCTGCCCGAACGCCTGTCTGTCATAGGTTTTTCGCGAAGAAAGTTTTCGGATAAAGAATTTAGGAACTTGATTTTGGAAGCGGTAAAAAAACATGCGGATTCCAACATAGAAGATAAAGAAATTGACAGTTTCTTTGAACTTTTCACCTATCAAGCAGGAAAATTTGAGGATACAAAAGCTTTTCAATCTCTTTTGGGTCGCATTGCAGAGATAGAAAGCGATTGGAATATATGCGCCAATAAACTTTTTTATCTTGCTGTGCCACCTTCTTTATACGAGAAAATATTCAAAAATCTCGCTGTAGTAAAACTGAATGTGCCCTGCGGAGGAAATCTAGGATGGAGTCGTATTTTGATTGAAAAACCATTTGGGACAGATCTCCGAAGCGCGCAAAAATTGGAATCACTTCTATCTACCTACTTCAAAGAGGAGCAAATTTATAGAATTGACCATTATTTATTTAAAGAAATTATTCAGGGAATAGAAAACTTTCGTTTCTCAAATAATCTTTTTGAAAATGCGTGGGATAACACTATGATTG
>Ga0210057_1002205_pt1 | contig 28117 bp, 35 predicted proteins | sample CryGeyCG2114_010_2_FD_183968 | JGI IMG/M metagenome (GOLD analysis project Ga0210057, IMG submission 183968) | Groundwater microbial communities from aquifer - Crystal Geyser CG10_big_fil_rev_8/21/14_0.10 (SPAdes) (version 2) | ecosystem: Environmental > Aquatic > Deep subsurface > Groundwater ...
CATACGAAGTCATACTGAAAGTTTCCATTCAAGCTTCAAAAGAGTATTTGGAGAAGTAACCAAACGAAGAGCAATGGCTAGATTAAATCAAGTAACTGCTAGAATAATTTTACACAATAGAAGAAGACTATCGTATTTCTCTAAGCTGGATAAATCCAGCTAATATCCACGCAAAGCCTGTGTGCTGAGAAATTTTTTCATCCATATACTTTATATATATACTCCTCTAACCTATTAATATTATATCACAATCGTTATTTAGGGCTGTTTTTGATTTAAAGCTCAAAATTCACGGTTAATACTTTAAAAAAGCAAAAAATTGCATCATTTGTCATAATAAAACAGTTTTATGACGCTTATTGGAAGATAGGGCAAAATTACTTTATTCAAATGGGACTTATAATCACTAATTCATCCAGAAAAGGAGAATTTAAGAGAGCGTTCTATTTGATTAAATCATATTTATAATAGAAATTAAAGCCTTTTTCTTCCCATAAACAAGGTGCGAAGGAGATAAAAATGGGAAAAATAAGTATTGCGTCAGCAAAATATATAGTTCACGCTTCAATAGAAATAAAGGGAGCGGTAGATAAGCCAGATATTATTGGGGCTATTTTCGGACAAACAGAAGGGCTTTTAGGTTCAGATTTAGAACTTAGAGAGTTACAAAAAAGTGGTAGAATAGGAAGAATTGAAGTTAATTCTGAAACTAAAGGTGGGATTACTAGAGGAAATATTATAGTTCCTTCAAGTCTAGATAAATCTGAGACATCTATTGTTGGGGCTGCTCTTGAAGTTATCCAAAAAATCGGGCCGTGTGAATCTAAAATTAAGGTTGAAAGAATTGAGGATGTGAGAATTTCAAAGAGGGAGTTTGTTGTTAACAGAGCCAAACAACTTCTCAAAAAATTATCTGAAGACGTACTTCCTGATTCTAAAGAACTTGCAGATGCAGTTTCTGAATCTGTAAGGGTTATGGAGATACAAGAGTACGGAAGAGATAGATTGCCTGCCGGACCGGAAGTTACTGATAATGAAGAAGTTATCGTAGTTGAAGGGAGAGCAGATGTACTCAATCTTCTAAGATATGGTATTAAGAATGCTGTCGCAATGAATGGGACAAGTGTTCCGGCTACGGTGAGAGAATTATCTAAGAAAAAGATAATTACTGCGTTTGTTGACGGAGATAGAGGAGGAGATCTTATCCTTAAAGAACTTGGTTCTGTTGCTGATTTAGATTTCATCGCAAAAGCTCCTACTGGCAAAGAAGTTGAAGAACTAACAAAGAAAGAAGTTTTCACTGCACTAAGAGCTAAAAAAGAGTTTAGTGAGAAGAATATTATCCCAGACGATAAAAAACCGTCTCCTAAACAAAATAAAGAAGAAACATCTTCTCCAAAGAATGGACCAAATACGAGAAAACCTTCTCCAAAACCTTCTCTGAAATCAAGAGAAGATGATAAACCTTTTTCTAAGAAAGAAGTTAGCTCTCAAGAAAAAGATTCTTATCAGAAAATGTTAGAGGATTTGATTGGAACAAGAGCGGCTGTTATTTTAGATGAGAAACTTAAAGTAATTGGAAAAGTTCCAGTAAGAGAGGTTTCGTCCACTATAAAGAATGTTTCTGGAGTTCATGCAGTTATACTTGATGGAGATATTGATCAAGATCTTGTTAACGTTGCGGATCGGAAGAATGTTAATTGTTTGATTGGGATGGGTAAAAGGTTCAAAGGTTCTCCAAAAACTCAAATCTTAACAATTGAAGATTTGTAGTTGTTTTTGTTTTTTTCTTGTTTTTTATTTTTAACTCAAGTCTGAGAAGTCTCCTTCCTTTAGATGGGAGATGAATCAGACAAAAATATCGCAAGAATTGGTAAGATTTATTTTTGCAGTATTTAGTCAATAATTTAGATGTATGAATGACTGAAGACAAGCCACTAGACAAATACTTTGTCCAGTGGCTCTTTCTTAAATTTAGTAGATAAACTTTCTCTAAGTACTGAATAATTTTAGGTTTTAGAAAACTTCTAAAAGCAAAGCCACTGGACACACTAGACAACCACGCACGCAGGGTATATAAACAAGTTATGTCATATGATAATTAGTGATAAAAATGAAAACATACAGGTTTAGAATATATCCAAACAAACAAATTGAGCAGAAATTACAGAAATCACTTGATCTTTGTAGATTTACATACAACAATCTTCTTTCTGAGTTCAATAGTTGGGACACTATCTCAAAATATGAATTACAGTCAAGAATTGTAGATTTGCAGATATGCTATCCTGAACTTAAAGAAGTATATTCTAAAGTGTTACAGTATGAGAATTATCGTTTGTTCTCAAATTTGAGGGCGTTAGGAGAAACAAAAAAGAATGGGAGAAAGGTGGGAAGACTTAGATTCAAAGGAAAAGGTTGGTTCAAAACTATTCATTATAATCAATCAGGATATAAATTGTTAATGAAAGGAAAAAGATGTCAGACACTTAAACTCTCAAAGATTGGTGAAATCCCTATAAGATGCCACAGAAAAGTTAATGGTAACATTAAACAGGTTGTTGTGAAACGAGAAGCTTCCGGAAAATGGTTTGCTTCATTGATAACTAATGAGAAAAAACAAGTTCATAAGAAACAAATTAAGAAAGTTGTTGGTATTGATTTGGGTTTGAATGATAGTGTCTGGGACAGTGATAATAACAAAACAGAAAATCCTAAGTTTTTGAATAAATATTCTTTACAATTAGCAAAACGTCAACGTCAAATGTTTAAAAAGAAGTTAGGAAGTAAGAACCGAAACAAGTTTCGGATTCGATTAGCAAGGAGTTACGAACTATTAACTAATACAAGAAAAGATTTTATACATAAACTAACAAAATATTATGCTGATAATTATGATTGTATAAGTATGGAAGATATGCCTATCAATAATATGGTAAAGGGTAAGAAGAATAGATTTTCAAAGTCGTTACTTGATGCTTGTTTTGGTTTTATAAGGAGTGAAATGCAACGCAAAGCTGAAAATGCTGGTGGTGTATTTATTCCTGTAAATTATAAAGGCACAACAAGTAGATGTAGCCAATGTGGAAATAATGTGAAAAAAGAGATTTGGGAAAGAGAGCATAATTGTATTAGTTGTGGTTTTTCTGCACCGAGAGATTATAATTCTGCATTGGAAATCAAGAGATTAGCACTCATAGAGATAGGGATGGGACGTCCCGAATCAACGCTTGAGGAGATGGAAGCTCTACACTGTAAAGTGCAACTTCCGTCAATGAGTCAAGAAGCCACGTCGTTCACGGCGTGAGTAGTTCACTATCTCTTTTTTGAGATAATATTATCTCATTTTTGAGATATAGTACCCAATTCTAAAACAATTTTATAAAAGAAAACATTATAAAGTAGTTAGCTATTTTATTACTATGCCTACATTAAATTGGATTGGAAAAGAAGCGGTTGTAAATCACGATAAAGAAGTGCCTTTTAGATTACTGAAGAAAGTTAAAGCTCACTCTGTTGGAGATTCTCAAAACCTAATTATCAAAGGGGATAATTTAGAAGGGCTTAAAGCACTTATGCCTTATTATATTGGAAAAGTAAAATGTATTTACATAGACCCGCCGTATAACACTGGAAATGAAAATTGGGTGTATAATGATAAAGTTAATTCTCCGAAGATAAAAAAGTGGTTGGGAAAAGTCGTAGGAGGAGAAGCACAAGATTTATGCAGACATGATAAATGGCTTTGTATGATGTATCCAAGATTAAAACTTCTTAGAGATTTGTTAAGTGATGACGGAGTTATTTTTGTTAGTATTGATGATAATGAGCAAGGACACTTAAAATTATTAATGGATGAGGTTTTTGGAAGTGAAAATATAATTGGAAATTTTGTTTGGAGAAAGAAAGCAGGAGCAGGAGCAGATTCTAAATTAATGTTTAGACAAAATGAGCACATAGTTTTTTATGCAAAAAATATTAATTTACTTACAAATTTATATGAGCCTTTAAACGAGAAACAACTTAAAGAATATAAAAATCCAGATAATGATGAACGAGGACTTTGGGCTCCGACAGATTTAACAGCTCCTTCTTCTGATTTAGATAATTCCCGTCTTTATGAGATTGTTAGTCCAACAGGAAAAAAATGGTTAAAGAGATGGTCTTATACTAAAAAAAATTTAGAAGAATTAAGAAAACAAAATTTGGTTTGGTTTGGAAAAGATGGAAATTCTATGCCTAAAAGAAAAAGATTTTTATCCAAAAAAAAAGGATTGGTTCCTCGTTCTTGGATTGATTGGATTTTAACTTCTGAAGGGAAAAAAGATATTGAATTTTTATTTGGAAAAGAAAAAAGAATTTTTGATTATCCTAAACCAACAAAATTAATTTCCCATTTTGTTAGAATCTCAACTGACAAAAACTCAATAATCTTAGACTCCTTTGCAGGTTCAGGAACAACAGGACACGCAGTTTTAGACTTAAATAAAGAAGATGGTGGAAACAGAAAATTCATTTTAATTGAGATGGAAGATGATATTGCTAAAAAGATCACAGCCGAAAGAATCAAAAGAGCAATAGAAAAATATGGTTATAAAGATGGTTTTGAATATTGCGAATTAGATAAACCTTTATTTGACGAAAACGGACAAATAGAAGAAACTTGCGACTTTAACCAATTTGCAACTTACATTTATTTTACAGAAACTCAAACAAACATAGACAAAAAACAAATAGATAAAAATTTCATTGGAGAATCTGGAGAAACTGACTATTACTTAATCTATAAAGAGAAATACAAAAATGTTTTAGATAAGAAGTTTTTGAGCAAAATAAAAGAGACAAATAATAAAAAAGTTATTTATGCCGACTTTTGTATGGTTGATGATGATATTTTAGAAAAGTTTAATATTCAATTTAAACAAATTCCCTATGAGGTTAAGGTTTATTAAAATGAAAAATGAAGTTGAAAAAAAGCTTATTGAAGCAAGAGAAAAAATGGACTGGAAAAATATAATTATCTCTGCAATTAAAAATCCGCAAGATCAAACTGCAAACTTTGAGGAATTAAGTGAAAAAGCAATTAAAGAAAATAAAGGTTTTGGAGAAAAGATTTTTTACGAGAATGATAAAGTTAAGGCTATAAGTAAAATTAGATGGGATAAGAACAAATTCTTTTTCTCATATGAATCGGTAGTGATAGACAAAATATCTAATAAAAAAAATAAAAGAGTTTTAGGAACGGATGATGCCGATAATCACAGACCTCATAGGCATCTTCATTCGGGTAATTTTGTAATCCCAAATCCTGAGACATTAATTGAGAAAATAGAACATCCAATTCTTTCTTTAATTATTACTTCTGAAACAGAGGAGAGAAAATCCGAATGGATAAATAAATTAGCAAACGAATTAAAAGATTCACAAATAAATTGGGTTAAATATACATTTAGTAAAAAATAAAATGGAAAATGAAATGGATAAAGTGGAAGTAGAAAAGAGATTTGTAAAAAATATCTTTTTTAGAGGTTATTCTATAATTGTTCCAGCGAAGTCCGAAGTAAAACTAGACCCAGAAGGATTGACAGACCATATTCTTCAAACACATGACCTTAAGCTGATAAGGGGGCATTTTTTGGACTTAATTATTGAGGTTGAACTTATAATTGATGTTTTAATTGAAAATGGAATCTTGCATAAAAAATCAAAATTGTGGAAAGTTTTCAGAAATAATATTACAAATAATAGAAATTTAACCTTTAAACCCAAAATAGAGATTTTAGTGGCTATTATAAAAGAGAGAAAAGAACTTAATGAAAATGAACTGGAATTATTAAAAAAATATTTAGATACTTTAAGAGATGAAAGAAATAAGTGGGCACATGGAACTATCCGTTTTAGGCAAATTAAACACAATGGAAAATTAAAACTTCAATCTTATTTAATTTATGTAAATTCTAAGCGGGAGGAAGGAGAGATAACTTTAATTGATTCCTATTTTGATGAATTGACAAAGAAATTTAACACAATCCAAAGCCTTTTGAATAAAGTTATGGTTAAGAGAAGACTTCTTCCAAAGGATTATCTTAAGAAGAAAGTCCAGCAAGTAACAGAAGAAAACTTAAATAAAGATGAGATGAAAAAATAAAAATGGTACAACTCAAAAGATATCAACAAAAAACAATATATGCACTAGTAGACTACTTAGATGAATTAAGAATTTCTGGAAGTAAAAGAGCTTTCATGTATATGACAGAAAAACCCTATAACTCTGGATTTTTTAATGAAACTCCTTTTGTTTGCATAAAAATCCCAACAGGAGGAGGAAAAACCCTTGTTGGTTGTCATTCTGTTGTTGAAATTATGTGCTCTTTTTTACAACATAAAATGGATAGGGGTATTGTTATGTGGTTTGTTCCATCAGAAGCAATTAAATCCCAAACATTAAGAAAATTCAAGGATAGAAATGATTGGCACAGAAAAGTTTTAGATGAAGCATTTGATAACAATATAAGAATTTTCTCAAACGAAGAAGCATTAAGGATAAGAAAAGAAGATGTTGAAGATAATGTATGTATAATAATCTCAAGTTTAGAAGCATTTAGAAAAGAAAAGACAATACAAAATAAATACAAAGTTTATCAGGAAAATGGGGCATTGTTAAGCCATTTTGAGAATTTAGAAGAAAAAGAATTTTTAGAAAAAGAAGAACACAATACAATAATAAATTCTCTTGCTAATGTCATAAGATTATCAAATCCTTTAATCGTAATAGATGAAGGACACAAGACGAAAACAAAACTTTCTATTGAATTTATGAAAGATTTAAACCCTAGTTTTATAATTGAATATACTGCAACACCAAGACCTGAAAGTAATGTTTTAGTAGAGATTCATTCTTCTGAATTAAAAGAAGAACAAATGGTAAAACTCCCTATTGTTCTTGAAAGCACAGCACAATGGCAAAATTCAATTTTAAGAGGAGTTCTACAAAGAGAAGAATTAGAAAAACAAACAAAAAAGAATAAATCTGAATACATAAGACCAATAGCACTTTTACAAGCAGAACAAGAAAAAGAATCAGATAAAAAAGTAACTGTTCAACAAATTAAGGATTTTTTAATCAAAGAAAGGAGAATCCCTGAAGATGAGATCGCAATAAAAACTTCAAGCACTAATGAGTTAGACGGAGTTAATCTTTTTAGTCAAAAATGCAAAATAAGATATATAATAACGGTTAATGCTCTTGCAGAAGGTTGGGATTGTTCTTTTGCTTATGTTTTAATTTCTGTAGCGAACATTGGCTCAAAAATAGCAGTTGAGCAGATTATAGGAAGAATTGTAAGAATGGTCAATGCTCAAAGAAAAGAAAATGAAGTATTAAACAGAAGCTATATTTTTGCATCGGCAAGAAATTTCCAAGAAGCAAGCGAGCAGATAATTTCTGGGTTAGAAAGCAATGGATTTAGTAAATTAGATTTAATCAATGCAACAAGCAAAGACCCAACCTATGAATTAGATGTTGAAAGAGCAGTAAAAGAAGATTTATCTGTTCCTCTTATGTCTTTTGGAAATGAAAAGCTATCTTTTGAGGATTTAATAGGAGAAGATTTTGAACTTTCAAAACAAAATGCAGAATTTGATTTTACTATTCATTATGATAACGATGGACGAGCATTAATAGATATTCAAGACCAAGACAAATGGGTAAAAAGTGCCCAGCAAATCTTAAAGATAACCTATAAAGATAAAAATTTCTCAAAAGAAGAACTTATCCAATGGTTAGACAAAAAATTAAGATTTACTATGTTACAAAAGCCAGACAAAATCAAGTTTATACAAAAAGTTATAGAATATCAATTAAAGAAAAAATCGCTTTCCGAACTTTCTGTAAATAGATATATTTTAGTTACAAAATTAAGCGAAGTCATAAACCAAATTTTAGAAGATTATGCTAAAAAAAGATTTGACAAATTCTTAAAAGAAAAAAAGATAAGTGTTAAAGAATTAGAAAAATTCCCTGAAAAAATCACACTTTCCCAAGAAATCCCCCAAGAATTTAATAAAAACTACTATTCAAAAATAGACAAATTGAATAAAGAAGAATTAAGATTTGTTGAAAGATTGGATTTAGAAACTCTACCAAATATTAAATTTTGGGTAAGAAGCAGAGAGAAAAAAGACCCTTTCTTTATTCAAGGTTGGAAGAAAAATAAGTTTTATCCCGACTTTATCGCTGTTACAAAAAAGAATAATATTGTGGCTTTAGAATGGAAAGGGGGAGACAGAGTAAGCAATGAAGACACACAATATAAAGCGGAAATTGGAAAGATTTGGGAATCAATGAATAAAAATCTAGAATTTTTCTTAGTACATAATGGAAATATTGAGGAAGTTTTAACAAAATTAAAAGAATTATAAAACCACAAACCACCAACATTTATATATTCTTAAGTTCAAAAACTAATAAAAGAGGGATTTAGATGTATGATGTAATTCTTGGGAGAAAGGAATCTGATAGGCAGAAGTTTGGTACGCGAGGTTCTGTACTTATAGGTAAACAGTACGTTAAGATGGGGCAGACCACTTCTCTATCAAATAATATTTACTTAGACGTTTCTAACTCTCACAAAATATTTATTGTTGGTAAGACTGGTACTGGAAAGTCTTACTCACTATCAGCGATAGCAGAAGGAGTGATGGACTTAGAACCAGAGATTGCACAAAATATATCTATGATTATGTTAGATACTATGGGAGTATTCTGGACAATGAAATATCCTAATAAAAAAGATGAAGAATTGTTAAAGAAGTGGAATATCAAACCAAAAGGAATGGATGTACAAATATTTACTCCGATAGGAATGTATAAACAATATAAAGAAGAAGGAGTGCCGACAGATTTTCCATTTGCTATCCAACCAAATGAACTTGATCCTGACGATTGGAATCTTACTTTTGATGTTGATAGAAATTCTGAACTTGGGGTATTAATTGAACGTGTTATTAATCAATTAAGAGAGAAAGAAGAAAATTATTCTATACAAGATATAATAGATGTTATTGAATTAGATAAAGATGCGGATAAAAATGTAAGAGATGCAGCCAAAAATAGATTTATGAATGTTTCTAGATGGGGTGTTTTTGATGAGAAAGGCACAAAACTTAGTGATTTGATTATTGGTGGGAAAATAACTGTATTAGATTTGAGTGCATACGCTACAATGCCAGGAGGATGGGCAATCAAGAGTTTGGTTACTGGATTAGTCGCGAAAAAATTATTTACAGAAAGGATGAGATCTAGAAGACAAGAAGAATTCCACGACATAAAAGAAAGTATGGACTATTTCAAAGAGGAAGTTAGCAAAGAAAGAAAAGAACCTTTAGTATGGTTGGTACTGGATGAATCACATGAATTCATGCCAAACAAAGGAAAAACAACTTCATTAGAACCACTAATTACAATTCTTAGAGAAGGAAGACAACCAGGGATATCACTAATCATGGCATCTCAACAACCCGGAAAAATACATACTGATGTTATGACACAATCGGATATTGTTATTTCATTAAGATTAACTGCAAAGATAGATACCGATGCACTTCAACAATTAGCACAATCTTATCTTAGAGAAGGTTTAGAAGTTTCTATAAACCAATTACCTAAAGTTCCGGGAGCTGCGGTTGCTCTTGATGATGCAAATGAGAGAATCTATTCAATCCAGATTCGTCCTAAGATAACATGGCACGGAGGTCAGGCACCTTCTGCAATCGTTGAAGAGAAGGAAGAGATTTGAAATGATTACTAAACCAAAAGCTAAGAATATAGTTGAGAGAGAATTAAAAACAAAAGCAAATTCTTTCCCTCCAAGCCCAACTCCTTCTTAATAATATCCTTATTCCCTAAAACTATAAAAGATTATCTATAAAACGTACGTATTACGTACTAGGGGGAGATCTTAAGTTTCTTGTATGAATTATATCTATTCAGATTACATACTTGAAATAAACTTAACATTATTTCAAAAGAATACAAATAAATAATGTGTTATTTAATCTCCATCATGTATCTTATACAACATTTTCATATACTTAGAATCAATAAAGATATATTCTTTCAGCTCTTTCATCATTTTTTCAACATCTAACAAAATCCAATCATTACCATTCTTAAACTGCCATTCAACTTCATCCATAAAGTATTTCCAATTGAAATCCTTGTTTTTCCCCAGTATCATCTTTATATCATCAAAATCATTCTGTCTTTCTGTAACTGACTTAAGAAGAACTATATGTTCGGAACGGAAAACATTGACTTTAAGAACAAAATTTCCTCTAAATTCATGTACTGCAAACAAATCATCTTTCATCGATGGACTTATAACTGTCTTAAATATTTTATTACTAAATAAATCAAATCTTGTATCTTCATTCTTAAACATTAATGGACGGTTAGGATCTCTTAATTTTTCAGGAATGTATACAGTAATTGGGGATGTTTCATTAAAACCAAGTTTGTCAATGGATTTTATAAATTCTTTTCTATCATTTATTTTATTGAAAAACAAATCAATATCTTTAGTTTCATCTTTATATCCATAAAACATCATAGCAGTTCCACCAAATGCGTAACATTCTATATTTTTAGATATGTTTTTACTTATTATCTCAAATAATTTCAATTGATCATTATGTGTAATCATATTTCACCTTCATTATATCCCCTATTCTAAATGGGATTGATACTTTCCACTTTTTCTCTATAGGAAGATATATCTCTTCTTTTGTGGGATATTTATTAATTAAATTTATCTTTTTCTTAAATTTATTATGTAAATCTGCCAATTTCATCCTCCTAATCTTGAAATGTAATCTTGCAACATCATATAATGCACCAACTTTCTGCCAGCAATCTTTCTCATTAGCTAATTTGTAAACTTTTTTCCAATCTTTTATGTGAGCAAATAATCTGAGGCTTGCAAGAATTACTCTGAAACTCTCTGTTTGTATAGCATCTATCAAAGCTTCTTCTGGACCATAAGTTCCGTGAACTTGATGATCGTACCAAGGAGATAGTTTCATAGGAGAATATTTATTTAATACATCAAACATCCCATTACATCTTGGACGTTGTTTTCTCATTGTGATTTTGTATATCTTTTTTTTACCATTGCCTCTAGCCCACACTGTAAGGTTTTGATTCTTTCTCATCAGAGTAATAAGATTAATTGCAGATTGTTTTTTAATTGATAATGTCTCCATAATAGTATCTACAGTATGCAATCCATCAAGTTTTCTTAATTTCTCTTCATATTTGAGATAATGTTCTTTTGAGACCATATTTAGTATATATGTATAAGTATTATATAAATATTTCTATTTTTTGAGTATATTATTTGAGAGAACTATCTATATCTCTTTATTTCTTGATGATAAATATTGAATTGAGAACATATCAGAAAATAGATAAACACAATCAAAAAACCAGAGGAATCCAAATAATCATTTCAAAAAGATATTGAGAAACAATGTGTTATTTAATCTCCTTCATACTGAACTTGAGAATAGAATGGTATTCTTCTTTCTATAATTCTTCGGCTTCCTCCTAATTCGGGAAGATCTACAACACACGCAAAAGCAGTTATTATTCCTCCTTCTTGTTTCACAAGATCTGCACCTGCCAATGCAGTTCCTCCAGTTGCACATAAATCATCTAATAATAAAACTCTTTGTTCAGATTTGAGTATTCCTTCTGGAATTTCCAATGTATTTTTTCCATATTCCAATTGATAACTTGCACTGATCACTTTGCCAGGAAGTTTTCCTGATTTTCTTAACGGAACCAATCCCACTCCTAAAGCATAAGCAAGAGCTCCGCCAAAAATTAAACCTCTTGCATCATATCCTGCAACTACATCTACCTGTCCATTATATCTTTCTTTAAAATCATCTATAGACTGTTTGAAAACATTTCCATTTGCAATAAAAGTAGTGATATCTCTAAATTGAACTCCCTCTGTTGGAAAATTAGGGATTGTTCGTATCACTTCTCTTAATATTTCAGATAATGTATCATTTGCCATTTTACTTAGAGAGGATTATTTCTCTTTATAAAATTGATTAACTATAACTAAGGAGTTATTTTAGAATCTAAGGAGTTTAACTCTTAATTTTCTTTATGATATATAATTTCGTGTAAAAGCTCAAAATCATATTCTTTCAGAAGCTCTAGGATCATTTTGTTTAATTCCTCTCTGTAATCTTTTGATTGAGAAAAATAAAACTTTTCTAAGAAGTCGTTATCTGCATCTTTTAATTCTTCTATCATTCTATCTTTAATGTATTTGGAAAGATTTATGTGTTCAACAAATAATCTTCTAGTTCCTGTTTGATAAATTGCATCTAACACTTTTTTTATTTCTTCTTTATTCGCCACAAAATGAGGTAGTAATGGACCAAAGAATGCATAAGTCTTTATTCCTTCTTCATTTAGTTTTTTAAGAGTTTCAAGTCTCTGACTTGCAGAAGGAGCAAACTTTTCAAAATATCTTGATATCTTATCGTCTGTTGATGTTATTGTCAATCCAACATCCACATTTTTCAATTTTTTAAGAATGGGCAAAGATTTCATAACAAGAGGGGATTTTGTTAATATGGATACTTCTCCTTCAAAACCATAATCTGCCAATACTTTTAAACATTTATATGATAATTTATATTTTGCTTCAATCCCTTGAAAAGGATCAGTAACACTACTTAAGAGAATAGTTTTCCCTTTTCCTTTATCTTTAAGTTTTACAATTTCCTTTTTTAATAATTCTGGTGCATTGATTTTTGCATAAACATAATCCCCCCAATCAGAAATGTTTTTGTTAACAAATCTCCCCATAAAACTAGCATAACAATAACTGCAACCAAAACGACAACCAGTATATGGATTAATTACAAAATCACATTCTGGAAGTTTGGAAGTAACAAGAATACTCTTAGCAATTATTTCTTTGATTTCTAGATTTTGGATAGTCATAACATGAAATAATTCTTGATAGGATTTAAACTTTGCTTAATCTTCACCAGTATATCCACACATCCCCATTCTAGGAGAATTTACAATTGGTAAAAACATCTCCTCATCACACGTATGATTTTTTGCACATTTTTCGCATAAAAACCCTTTTCCTTCCCAACTACATTCTGTACATATCTCTTTTGCAATTTTTGTACAATATTCACAAAGAATTTCAGGGAGATCATTTCTTGCTAGAATAGAAATCTTCTCTTTTAACTCTCCTTCTCTTTCAGAAATACATTTAAGATTAAGTTGTGTTGTTGTACCAAAATCATATTCGTGAGTAAATGAAAGATTTATCTCAAATATTTTCTTAAGTTGTACATTCATATCATTATCGTGATAATCCTGATCTGGGTCACTTGCAAAATTTGTCCCATTTATTGTGAACATACTTAAATGCCCACAACATTCAAGCCAGAGATCACGCAAAAAATTATCCACATCCCTCAATGTTGATGTTTCTTTAATCTCAAAATATACCCAGAAAGGATCATTCCATGCTTTGATTAATAATGTTCTCTCTTCTTTACTTTCATTTGAATACAATTCTTCTCTCTTTTTACATGATTTTAAGTGCCTTGAGATAACATTACTAGAAAATTTATTCCCACAAAAATTACAACTCCCTATTGATTTTATTTCCATTTTCCCTCCGTATTATTAAAATATGCCTCAAAATCTAATAAAATTCAACTTATTTATATTCTTTTTTGCTTTCTCCAACTTAGTATTGAAGTCTTTCATGAATATTTCCATCTTATCACAAGTTATTTTCTTAAGTTCTCCAGAAGTCATTTTTCCAGACTTATACTCTTTGTAAATTTTATTTAATTCTTTATCATCCTCAACCAAATGTTGTTTCAATAATTCAAATGCCATATCATTTTCAGGGATTCCTCCTAACTTTCTATGTTCTTCTAATGTATCTCTTCCTCCACTCTTAGCTTTTATTATCTTTTTCTTAACTTCATTAATATCCTCTGGAAGTTCAATGTTTCCAGCAGGTTCAGATTTAGACATCTTCAAATCTCCAGATAATGAAGGAGTATATTTGTGATATATTGAAGATGGTGGAATAAAATTATACAAACTCTTTGTTCTCTTCACTACATCTCTTGTTAGTCTCATATGAGGGGATTGATCTAATCCAACTGGGACAATTCCAGGAATTGGTTTCTTGAATTGAGGATATAATATATCTGCAACTTGTGTTACTGCACTCATTATTCTGGAAGGATCAGCATTTCCATAAATCGCTTTGAATTCATTTAGAGTAATTTTTTTAGCAAACTCATATCCTTTATTCATAACTTCTTTATTTTCAGATTGGAAATAAAATATAGTTTTCTTAGGATCTAATCCTAGAGCAATATATGCAGGGATGTGGAATTTCAATGCTCTTTTTTGAGCTTCCTCTAAAGGCACTCCTCTTGCAGCGGCACTTTCTAAATCTGCAATTAACATATATGTTAATCCTCCTTGTTCTTGGAAGTATCTAATATTTTCTACAACTATCTTATTCCCAAGATGTAATTTTTCTCCAGAGGGCATTATCCCTGACAATACATAAAACGGTTTTTTCTTCTTTATAGCTTCAGAGATTATTTTCAAATCTTGTCCACAGAAAACAACTCCTCTCCTCATCAATCTATTAGGATTAGGGAATAGTTTAGAATCAAATAATTCCAGTCCAAAATGTTTGACTATCTTCTCATAAGATTCAGGAAGAGCAGAACCCCACGGATCTATCACATTCGTCATAAATTTCTCTTGTCAATTAATTCTTTTATCACGTTTAAGGATTTTTTTTGTGTTTCATAATCAATATTTCCTTTTATTTTATATTTCATTGTTATATCAATCATTTCTCTTAAACTTACATTACTTAAATCAGCTGCTTCTCTAAGTGTTATTTTACCTTCAGAGTATAAAAATGTTGCATATTCTTGTACTCCTATATTAAGTAATTGTCGTAGAGCAGTTGATTCATCTACATTTTCTTTTTTAGTACGAAACTTTATTGCATTTAATAAATTCTTTGGTAGTCTTGTTGTTTTAGGTATAGTTTCCATCTTATCCTCCTATTTCAATTTTACATAACTCATATTCTTGATCACTAATAGAGTAGACTACAAGACTAATTACATATAAATATTTGTTAATTATACACTGGATAATTCAAAATAGATAATTTTAAATATCAATTGATATTATATAATATCAAATGGTAAAAAAAGATATCAAACAAACAATAAAAGGATACTTCTTTATTAATCCTAATTCTAAACTTAGAGTGAGAGAGATTGAAAGAACACTTAAACTTTCTCTCCCTTCTGTCATAAGATATTGCAAAGAATTAGAAAAAAAAACAATTTTAGCAACGGTAAAAATAGGAAGTGTTAATTTCTATACAGCGGATAGAAGTAGTGAGAAATATATTTTAGAAAAAAGGTTATTTAACATAAAGAGTATATACGAATCTGGAATAATAGAATATCTAAAACACGAATTAAGTAACCCTTCAATTGTTCTTTTCGGTTCTTTTGAAAAAGGAGAAGATACTGAAGAAAGTGATATTGATCTATATATAGAAACTCCCTCAAATAAAAAAATAAGTCTTGAAAAGTTTGAAAAATGTCTTCAGAGAAGAATACAAATATTTAAACATAAAAATATTAAAGAGATACCAAACCCTCACTTATCAAATAATATTATAAATGGGATTACTCTTAATAATTATATAGAGGTTTTCAAATGAAAGAAGTAAGTTGGGGGGATTGTTTGATAAATAAGAAAGCAATAACTATTACTCCTAATATAAAGAGGGCAGAATCATTAATAGAAACAGCAAACGAAAGGATAAGTTTAGTTAAAGAGATTAACGAAAGAAACTGTAATTTTGTATTTGAAGATTATTATACTTCTCTGCTTGAGATATTGCAAGCAATAGTTCTTAAAAAGGGTTTTAATATTCTAAATCATATATGTTTAGGTTATTATTTAAGAGATGTTATGAAAAGAGAGGACTTATATCTTTTATTTGATAGTATGAGATACAAACGAAACTCTCTTACTTATTATGGTTATAGAATGGATTCCGAAACTGCAAAACAAGCAATAGAGAAATGTAAAAAAATTATTAAAGAATTACAATAGAAATAACTTTGTAAAAAATAAAATATAGAAAATCACAAGATCTTCCAAATCGTACAACTCTATTATAAACAGAAATATTTAAATACTATAACAAACTATAATGCACTATGGCAACGACAATACAAGTAAGTGAAGAGCTTAGAGAAGAGCTTGAGAATAGAAAATTATACGATAAAGAAACTTATGAAGAAGTTATTTGGGATTTAATAGAAGATACTTTGGAATTAAGCGAAGATACTAAAAAAGATATTGAAGAAGCAAGAAAAGATTTCAAAGAGGGGAGGACTGTTCCATTTGAGGAGATTAAGAGAAAAGCAGGGTTATAATGTATTCTATTATATTTACTAAGAAAGCAGAAAAACAACTCTCAAGATTAGAAACAAATATTAAGAATAGAATAATAATTGCCATTGATAGAGCCAAAATAAGACCTGAATCTTATTTTATTAGATTAGTTGGTGAAGATTTATATAAGCTTAGAGTTGGAGATTATCGTGTTATAGCAGAAATACATGGAGATAAATTTATTATTTTGGTTGTTAAAATTGGTCATAGAAAAGAGGTGTATAAAAAATATAGGAATGTTTAAAAGTAATAACTCCAAATATTATTAATTATGATTAATGATAATTTTCTAACAAAATATGAAGAGAAGTTAATGGAAGAGGCTCGCAAAGATGCAAAGGAAGGCAAACTAAAATCTCTTTCTCAGATTAGGGAAGAATTATCAATATAGGTATTAATGTTACAATAACAAGAGTAAATAATTATGAAACATCCTCTAACAACCACATTCATTCTAATTCTTCTATTCTTAATCTCTCAATTAGTGGGAGTGTTTGTTATATATAGTTATATTGGAAGTTTAAGTGATAATGGAGAGGTAGAATACTCTGATTTGCCATTCGATCAGCAAAGACCAGAGGTGGAGAACAAATCAACTTCTTTCCTCTACATAATTATTCCAGTTTTGATTGGAACATTGATATTGTTGGGAATCATAAAGTTCAAACTCTATAAAGTTTGGAAAATATGGTTTTTCTTAGCCATATGGATGACTTTGTTAATCTCGTTTGCAACTTTCTTGAATGAATGGATAGCTCTATTGTTAGCTATCTTGTTAGCTTCATGGAGGATATTGAAACCTAATGTTATTATACATAATTTAACTGAGATATTTGTGTATGCAGGAATAGCTGCTGTTTTCGTTCCTATCTTAAACATATTTGCATCTTCTATATTGTTAATATTAATTTCTGTTTATGACTATTGGGCTGTTTTTAAGTCAAAACATATGGTAACATTAGCAAAAGCTAGCACGGAAGCTAAGATATTTCCTGGATTGCATGTTGGTTATGATAAAAATAAATTTGGAGAAAATAATGATATAAATAAAATAAATAATATCTCTAATATAACTCAAACTAACAAGACAAATAAGATACAACATACTAAAGTGTCAAATAAAGTATCAAATCTAAAAAATAAAATAGGAAATAAAAAAACACTCTCTCATTCAGCTATTCTTGGAGGGGGGGATATTGCATTTGCATTACTGTTCACGGGGACTGCATTAATTAGTTTTTACAACCCTTCAAATTTAACATTAACTTTTGCTAAAACTTTGATAATAATATTATTTTCAACAATTGGTGTTTCTACCATTTTGTTATTAGGTAAGAAAGGAAGATTCTATCCTGCAATGCCTTTTGTGACTCTCGGTTGTTTTATTGGATATGGGATTGCTTTGTTGGTGTGAGGTAATTTCACTCTTTTTAAACCGAAAGTTTTATTAATCAATGAACATATTGTTATGTTCATCTGACCATATTAATATGTTCAAAAGAAAATGCTAACAAAAAATCAAATCAAAATCATGGAATTATTCACATCTCAAATGACTGAACTATTCACAATGAGAGGCATAGAAAGAGTCATTAAAATGAGATTTTCATTAGTTCAATATGCTATCAAACCCATAAAAGAAAGGAGGCTTATAAAAGCAAATAAACAAAATTTTTTATATCTAAATTACAAGGAAAACCATGATGTGTTGGCATATGTTGAATATATTGGGCGTAATAAGTTCTTAAGCAAAGCAAAAAACAAGGTATTGGCAATGTTCCTTAAAGATTTTGTCAATAATTTCAAAGAAAAATCATTTGTTCTGCTTATCTTTGGATCTGCAGTAAAATCTGGAAATCCAAATGATATTGATATTTTATTAATCGTAGATGATGTTAAAAAAACTGACTCTAGTGAGAAATTTATATACAATACTTCACGAAATTACAATCTTGACAAGGATCTTCACATAACAGTCATCTCTTATGAAAGTGTTTATGAAATGCTTTCTAAAAGAGAAAAAGTTAATATCATGAATGAAGTACTCAACAAGCACATTATTATATATGGCGCTGAATTGTTCTATAGACTAATAACAGGAGCTAGAGAATGAAAACCCTTGATGAAAAAAAACTTAAAGAGATTGAAAACAGAGTAAAACAATTTATTGCCGAAGGAATTGTTAAAAGTAAACAAGCAAACAAGTACGCGGAATTCTTTCTCGCAAACGCAAATGATTCCTTAAGAACTGCAAGGTGCATTTATGACATCTCAACAAACAAAGACTACCAAGGATATACAGGGTATGAAGGACTTAAGGGATTCTTATGGGTTATTAATGCAAGTTATTACTCAATGTTCTACATGGCTAGGGCACTTCTTGAGAACGAAGGCATAAAACTCAAATCAGACCTCTCTATTCACTCATTAACATTTGACGCTTTCATATATTACTTTTATCTGCCAGGAAAATTACAAAAAAGATTATTTGAACAATACATTGAAGCTCAAGAAGAAGCTGATGAATTGTTAGGTAAACAAAGAGCAGATGAGCTTATAGAAGAATACTTTTGGGAAAAAGGAAAGAGAGGAAAATTTACTTATGAAACAGAGGAATTTGCGATCCAGAGCAAAGCTAAAACTTCCCTTGAGAGAGCAACCAAATTTAACACAGAAATAAAGATGATAATAAAAAATCATAGAACGAGGGATTTCAATTAATGAAGTTGAAGAAGCTATTAGATTAGGGGCAAAGGAACTCCAAAAACGAAATTATCAGCAATCATTTCTTTGCTCAAATTTTATCCCATAGTTTTAATCCAAGATAGAGGAAAATTGGAAGGGGTAATAACAAAAGCAGATATAATTTCTCATATCTAACCTATTTATCTTGGCAAAAGTTGACAAAATATTAGTATCAAAAATAAATATGTTATCATATCTACGCATCATCCCCCTCTAAATAAAACTTTTTACCATTTTCAAATATCTATGAACTCTATAATCTCTAAAGTGTTTAAAATAGAAATTTCATCTTGTTTTTTCATATCAGAATCATTTGACCATATTGGACATAATTTACTCAATGCCAAAGCAAAAAAATCAACATCATTTTTATCTGGACAGATATCAAAAGCTTCGTGAAGATACTTATCATATTCATCTAAAGGGATAAATTCAACAATAGTTGTTAATTCTTCTCTTAATTTATTAAATTCAACTATAGATACTTTTGTTCTCTTGATAATATCAGATTTATATCTATTTATTTCTTCAAGAGCAAATTCAGGAGATATCAGATTAAATATTTTAGATTTTATAATTTCCCTTCCCGTACTTTTTTCCCAGAAAAAAGTGAATAATATGTTACTATCAATAACAAGGTTCATATTAATTCTTTCTTTTTTAGTTCATCAAATCTGCCTTTCTTAGCCTTTCTTCCAAGTTCAACAGTCCAATCTGTAATCTCTTTTTCTTTATTCCATTTATCTAACATTTCCTTCTTCCAGTTCAATGTCTTAGTTTTTTCTAATATGCACTTTCTTACAAATCCGGACCAATTAATTTCATTAAATTCATTCATAGTTTTTTTTACATCTGAGGGTACAGACAATGTTATACTTACCATTTTTACCTCCCATATTAATATCTTAACATAAATACGTTTAAATATTTAAATGTTGTTGTTTTATAGCATCGAAAATAATTTAATTATCAAATCTAACCTATTTATCTCGGCAAAAGTTGATAGAATATTAGTATCAAAAACAAAACTCACTTTTTCTTTCTTAGTTTCTTTATTAACTCCCTCCCTCTGTCTATATCTTTTTTAGTGGTTTTATGAACTTTAACTAAACCTCTATCCGCAAGCACTTCTTTAAAATCTAAAATATTCATTCTAGAAATTTCTGCAGCTCTCCCAAGACTTATCTCCTCTTCTTTGTATAATTGTATAGCTACATTTACTCTAAGATCTGGTTTATGTTCTAATAAACATCTCAATGCGTCTTTTGCAACATCAGATTTGGAAGTATAAAATCCAGCTTTCACTAATGCACGAATTTCTTGACTGTCATTCTCTGACAAACTGAATGTTTCTGCAACTGCCATATTAGTATATATTAATTATTATGATATATTAATATATAAATCTTTCGCAGACCAATTATCTTTTGAATGATAATTATATAATTTATCAAATTATATCTAATCTTGAAGAATTATGATATTCTATCTCACTTTTCATGTTGATAGAATCTTTCCAACTGTTCTTGAGTTACTATTCCTTTTTCTAATGCTTCTTTTTCTATTCCTTGTTCCGAGAATCCTAATTTTACCAATCCTCTTTCAGTTCTTATTGCCCATTTGTAATCATTAACTCCATTTTCATGTTTTGTTCCTTCAAGTAAATCATAAAGTCTTTTTCTGGGATTGTCTCCAAATAATTTATTAATTTCTTTAGGATTCCCTCTAAATAGTATGAGTCCTAATCTGTAATCTTTTTCTGCAGATTCATTCTTATTCATTAATCTATATGTATCCCCTCGATTGATGTAAGCTGATAGTTTTTTAGGACGCATTTCTATTACTTTAGTATAATCCTTAATCGCTTCCTCAAATCTTCCTAATGAATTCAATACATCTCCACGATGTTCATAAGCTACTTGATATTTAGGATCTAACTCTATCGCTTTAGTATAATCCTTAATCGCTTCCTCAAATCTTTCTAATGAATTCAATACATCTCCACGATGTCTATAAGCTGCTGGATGTTTCGGATCTAACTCTATCACTTTAGTATGATCCTTAATCGCTTCCTCAAATCTTGCTAATGAATTAAATGCAAATCCACGATTATTGTAAGCTAATAGATCCCTTGGACTAATCTCTATCGCTTTGGTATAATCTTCAATAGCTTTCTCGAATTTACTTATTCTGAAATATGCGCTAGCACGATGAGTGTAAATAAACGGGGGCAAGGGAGCAAATTTTGTTGTTTCTATCCCTTTAGTATAAATCTTAATAGCTTCCTCAAATCTTTTTAATGAATCAAGTGCAATTCCACAATTATAGTAAAACATTATATTCGTTGGATCAATTTCTATAGCTTTGGTATAATTTTCAATAGCTTCTTCAAATTCGAAGGATTGCTCATGTACAAATCCACAGTCATTATAAGCTATTGAATCTTTAGGATTAATCTTTATTGCTTTTTCTAAATCCTTCAACTTTTTTTCTTTAATTCTTTTTAGAATCCCACCCCATTTTCCATAATAAGCTGTTGTTTTTTTCGGATCTAAGTCTATCGCTTTAGTATAAATCTGAATCGCTTCATCCAATCTTTCTAATGACTCGAGTGCAAATCCACATTTATAGTAAGTTGCTGGATTTTCAGAATCAATTTCTATCGCTTGTCTATATAGATTTATTGCAATTTCAATCCTGTTGTTGTCATAATCTTCTTCACCTTCTTTCAAATGTTCATCTGCAGATTTTAATATTAGTTCTAAATTCATTTTATTTCTCCTTCGACAGGCTGTAATAAAACTCGGTTTTTTGTAAATTTTTGAAAATTTTTTGCCTTTTTAGATGCTATAAAGCCTAATTAGATTTTTGAATTTGTATTCCTTTACAGCCTGTCAAATCACCTGAAAGTATAAAAAATCCCACACTATAAATAATCTCTTGTTAAAATTATTCTTATAGGAATATTTATATATTAGAACTTGTTTTAGTTATTATTATGGTATTTGATATCACTCAACTAAAAAAGATAAGAAAGCAATTGGAGCTAACTCAAACAGAATTCTCAAAAAGAGCTAACATCAGTCAATCTATGGTAGCTAAAATAGAGTCTGGGAAATTAGATCCAACATATACTTATGTTAAAAAAATAGAAGAAACCATTCAGACATTAACTAAAAGAGAAGAAAAAGAAGCTAAAGATATTATGCATAAAGGTGTGATAAGTATAAAAAAGAATGAAAGCGTTAATAGAATAGTTAATATGTTCTTAAAACATAACATATCTCAAATCCCAGTAATGGACAATAATCATATTATTGGTCTAGTAACTGAATCATCTCTTGTTAATCATACCGAAACTGGCTTATATAATAAAAAAGTAGAAGATATCATGGAGGAAAGTCCTCCAATAATTACTCCAAAAACAAAATTATCAGCAATTATTTCTTTGCTCAAATTTTATCCCATAGTTTTAATCCAAGATAGAGGAAAATTGGAAGGGGTAATAACAAAAGCAGATATAATTTCTCATATCTAACCTATTTATCTTGGCAAAAGTTGACAAAATATTAGTATCAAAAATAAATATGTTATCATATCTACGCATCATCCCCCTCTAAATAAAACTTTTTACCATTTTCAAATATCTATGAACTCTATAATCTCTAAAGTGTTTAAAATAGAAATTTCATCTTGTTTTTTCATATCAGAATCATTTGACCATATTGGACATAATTTACTCAATGCCAAAGCAAAAAAATCAACATCATTTTTATCTGGACAGATATCAAAAGCTTCGTGAAGATACTTATCATATTCATCTAAAGGGATAAATTCAACAATAGTTGTTAATTCTTCTCTTAATTTATTAAATTCAACTATAGATACTTTTGTTCTCTTGATAATATCAGATTTATATCTATTTATTTCTTCAAGAGCAAATTCAGGAGATATCAGATTAAATATTTTAGATTTTATAATTTCCCTTCCCGTACTTTTTTCCCAGAAAAAAGTGAATAATATGTTACTATCAATAACAAGGTTCATATTAATTCTTTCTTTTTTAGTTCATCAAATCTGCCTTTCTTAGCCTTTCTTCCAAGTTCAACAGTCCAATCTGTAATCTCTTTTTCTTTATTCCATTTATCTAACATTTCCTTCTTCCAGTTCAATGTCTTAGTTTTTTCTAATATGCACTTTCTTACAAATCCGGACCAATTAATTTCATTAAATTCATTCATAGTTTTTTTTACATCTGAGGGTACAGACAATGTTATACTTACCATTTTTACCTCCCATATTAATATCTTAACATAAATACGTTTAAATATTTAAATGTTGTTGTTTTATAACTTTTTTAGAATATAAAAAATAATCAATCAAATGGACTTTTCCCTAAATTATTTTTAAATTTATCAAATATTTTTATTTCATTTTAATCATCTCTCTTAACACAAAACCAACCACAACTCATATAAATCTAAAACAGATATCTCATTATATGGAAAGATTTCTTCAACTAAAACAACAATCTATTAGAAACTTAGAGATTGCAGAACATCTTTTGACCGTAACTTATCCTTTATTAAAAGATCCTAAACTCTTATTGGGAGTTTCTGAAAATATTTTCTTAAGTTTAACTAACTCAATGTCTTCGGTTTTATATTATGAATACACTTTCAAAAAAATCCCTGGATTCAATGATGATTTTGATTCAAAACTAAGTGTTTTTACTAGACGGATTATCCCAAGATATAATATTGGAAGAGATAGATTACAACTATTACAAGATATGAGAGATTTAGTTCTAAAACATAAACAATCTCCCGTAGAGTTCACAAGAAAAGATTCTTACATTATATGTGATGACGAATATGAAGATATACAAATATTGGAAGCTCCTAAACTGAGAGATTTTCTTGAAAAAGCTAAGAAATTCCAGTTAGATATGGCTCAGATTACTGAAGAACATGAAAACCTATTTAAACGAAGAGCTATTTGAATAATAAAAAGAGGGTTAATAAAGAGTTAAGAGGTGTTATAGGTAGATGACTCGTTTTATAGGTATTGCTTCCGGTAAAGGAGGAGTTGGCAGGACTACAACTGCACTGAATCTTGCATTGGCACTACATCAGTTAGGAAGAGAGGTTGTATTAGTAGATTGTCATCTTTCTTCCCCACACATAGCATTACACTTAGGAGCTTCTAAGATACCAAGAACTATCCATCATGCACTTGAGAAAGATGTTAATATCAAAGATACAGCATACTTGCACGAATCTGGGCTAAGGATTATCCCAGGAGATATAAAAGCAGAAGAATGTAATCTTAAAGCTGTGAAAGAAACATTATTAGATTTGATTGGTACCGGAGAAGTTGTTATAATAGATATGGCTTCTTCAGGGCAAGAAGCATTAGAAGTTATGAAAAGTTTAGATGAAATGTTTATTGTTGCAACCCCTGACTTGCCTTCTATCGCAGAAGCTTACAAGATTGCAAAGAAAGCAAAAGAGTTTGGGATTACTATTCTTGGAATCATACTTAATAGAGTTAGAGATGATGATTTTGAGTTAGATATATCTAATGTTGAGACATTAACTGATACGAGAGTTATTGGAGTTATAAAAGAAAATCAAGATTTTAGATCCGCATTAAAGGAGAGACAACCTTTGCTTTACTCTCATCCTCAATGCGAAGCTTCCAAAGAATTTAAGAAGATTGCTTCAAGACTAATAGGGGTAAGCGTATGACAGATTGGGAAAGATTGAAGGAGAAAGGATGGACTTCTGAAGAGATTCTCAGATCTAAGAGAATGATGGGAGATGAATCAAGATCTAAATTAATGAACAAATGGGTTTATTGGATTGCTTTGATATTTGCGATAATTGCCAATTTCCTTGTGAATGTTGCACTTATCCCGGTGTTAATAACTTTTGATAGTTTGGCATTATTCGCAACACTTGTTTTAGTCGGTGTTTCTTTTGGGATATTATTTACTCTTATTTTAAGAGATATAGAATTGGTCGATCCAAAACATCACGTGATCGCAGGGATATTTTTACCTATATTAGCAGGGATAGTTTCTTATGTTACTGTTAGATTGAGCAATCAATTAGCTCTTGCGGTTAACACTGATTTATTAGTTACTCAAAGTACTTTATTTGTACCTGTTGTTTACATATTAGCATTTACATTACCTTATCTGATTTCAGTAAAGAGAAGAGTGTTTTTTTGATTTAGATTGGGTAATAGTCTAATTTTTCTTCTTTGAGTCTTAAGATTTCGTATGTTTGTATGATGTCTCCGAATCTGTTTCTTATTTCTTCTATTATCTTGAATAATTCTTTTTCTGAGGTTACTTCTAGTTCTAGTTGTATTTCCCATTTTCCTATATATTTGATGAATTGTATTATGTTTGGGTTTCTCTTGCAGTATTCTTTGAATTCAATTTCTTTTTTAGGAGTTATATCTTTAAGTGTGAATAATAGTTTGTAGTAGAAATATCCGAGTTCTTCAATGTTTAAGGAAATTCTGAATCCTTGAATGATGTTGTTTTTAACTAATTGATTTATCCTATAACGTACAATATCTTGAGTTAAATTAAGTTTTTGTGCAATTTCAACAACATTTAATTGAGCGTTCTGAGATATTAATGATAAAATCATGTGTTCAGTTTCATCAATAGTTGTTTTAGTGCTTGTTTTATATTGAAATTCTTTACTTGTTTTGCTATTAATAAGATGGTCTCTCGTGTATGTCGGACTATCAACAACTAAAGAAACAGTTTTCTCATGAATGTTGTCTCCAAATTTGTTGAGAATTTCTTGAATAAATACATGATATTCGTTCAAGTCTCTTGCTAGAAAAGAAACTCCAAAATCCCAACTTCCATAACAATAAACACACCAGATTATTTTTTTATGATTTAGACAATACTTTGAGAATTCTTCTTTAATTGAAGTATTAATATTTCTAAATCTGAATAAAGTATTAAAATGCATATAACCTAACTGAGGGGTATTAAGAACTGTGTAAAATCTTTTGATAATCTCTTCTTTTACCAGCTTATTAATTCTATAGTTTACTGCATCTTTGCTTAAACCTACATTTTTTGCAATTTTATTAGAAGATTGTTTAGCATTAATATCTAGTTGATACAATATTTTCTTATCTTTCAAGTCAAGCTTCATAATACTATATATTAGGATTATATATTTAAATTTTACTATTTTGAGGCATATTTTAAGAGAAAGTAATAAATATTTGTAAAATTTAACTACTATCAAGAAACTAAATAACGTGTTAGAAGGAGTAAATAAAATGGAAAAAGAAAAAGAACAAAGTAAAGTTTCAGTAGGAAATGCACTAGTATTGTATACCTCCTCATCCTTGGATTTAGCGAGAACTATTGTACAACTCAAAAAACCAATACGAATGATAAATCCTGAAAATAGAATTCTCCTCGATGGTGGAATGTATGTTGGAGGATTTCATAACATTGAATTTGATAGGTATGGAGTCAATGGAACTGCATACGTAAAGTATTTGGGAATAGTGAACAAGAAAAAAGAAACACAACAAACAGAATCAATCTTAGAAAGAATAGTGACTTCACTTTTCGGCGAGGAGCAAAGAGTGGATGATTCTTTTCTCATAAAACATAAAGAGCAAAAATACGCAGTACATTGGATAGTCAGCACTGATGAACTCGCACGATTATTGTGGGTGCAGCTAGGAGAAAGATGGCCTAAAAATGAAGGGTTCAAGGTGCAACTAAAAACAAAAATTGTGAATGAAAGAAGAACCCTCATCTCAAATGAGTTCATATACGAGTTATTTGAACCGTTGTGTGATGCTCTCAACCAGATTTATATACAAACTATAAGGTTCTGATTGCAGAATAGATGAGAGGTTATACTACCTCAGAACTATTTATATTCAACTAATGTTTTTATTAAAATATACATGAAAACAAAACCTAAAGAAAAATCTGTAAAAGAACTTATTGAAGAATTTGAGGTATTATTTCGTAAAAGTTTGCATGAGTTGGAACATCATAAGATAGTAGATGAACACGTTCCTCGTTATAGTTAAAGTTTTAAATTAAACTTTTTCTTTGTTTTTTATGGGATTAGAAGAATTATTTTATGTGAAAGAAGCTCTTGAGCAGAATTCAGAATCTATTAGAGTATACAAAATTCTAAACCAAAATCTCTATTTTTCCCTTCTCAAGATTAGGATGGATTTTAAGTTCCTTATTCTTATTTCCTAATGAAAAAGATTTCACAATATCTTTAGGGAATGTTATCCCCCAACTATGTCCTACTTTAATTGGATTTTTAAGATATTCAGACTTTAAATTCTTTGCTTCTAATTTATCTATAGCCTTCATTACTAAATCTTCTGTAAATATTTTATCTCCACATTTAGGGCACTCTCTAGCTTCAAATTCTTCTCCTCTATAGCTAACAAATGTTTTTTTCATAGGTATATTGCACTCCATACATAATCTTTTATTAGATTTCATCTTACTCCCTCCCTTGCTCTATTATTACTGTTTTTATTAATGATTTAATATATGTTTCATACTCTTTTTCTTTACAAACAACAAAAAAAGACAAATGTAAGTAATAAGTTAGTAAGCTACTTTTTTTAACCCTTCGAATAGATTCTTTCCTTGTAACTTCCATGTATGTAATACTGAGATTACAACATCAATCCATCTCTTTCCTTTCCAATTCCTATAACAACCTATATTTTTGCGTAGCAAAACTATTGGTCTTAGCTCTCTTTCTGCCC
>Ga0210057_1002206_pt1 | contig 28114 bp, 30 predicted proteins | sample CryGeyCG2114_010_2_FD_183968 | JGI IMG/M metagenome (GOLD analysis project Ga0210057, IMG submission 183968) | Groundwater microbial communities from aquifer - Crystal Geyser CG10_big_fil_rev_8/21/14_0.10 (SPAdes) (version 2) | ecosystem: Environmental > Aquatic > Deep subsurface > Groundwater ...
GTTAGCTTATTTTCTCCTTCACCTAAGATTAATGCTAAAACTGGTTTCTGTTTTGTGAGCGCGTATACAATAATTCCACCACTATCCATTGTCGCAGAGGTAATTTCTGCTATAACGCAGTCTGATTCATCGATAAACTTTTTATTGATCTCAAAAAGTTTCTCGCTGCTTACTTGTTCTTTTGGTAGATACTCATACACAGTATTTTTATTACTACGGACTGTTTGGATAATCTTGTTCCTTATGTTCTTTTCTACTTCTTGAACGGAGAGATAAATTTTCATGCTATACTTGAAAGATCAAGTATTAGTGATGGGCTCATGGCAGTGCATACAAATGCTTTGCGGATATTCTTTATCTCTACAGCATGTATAAAAGCAGTGATATTCTCAATAAGCTGTTTCTCTTCAAATGATGCCAGACCCACCACCTGATGCATAATAGGAGCCTTAGCTTCGGTCTTATAATGAACCGCGCCTTTCTGAAACTTCTTTAATGCTTTTTCCGGTGTATCACTTACTGTTCCCTTTTTTGGTGATGGCATGAGCCCTTTTGGCCCCAAAAGACGAGCAAAGGGAACTAAACGCTTCATATCGTCAGGACGAGCAATAAGAATGTCAAATGAAATGGTTCCCGCTTTGATTTCTTTTTCTACTGAGTCATCAAACAGTAGTACCTTTAAACTCTTTCCAGTACCATGTGGTAGCGTTACTTCACCTCGTAATCCTATACTTTGAACATTTATATGTAATTCAACTGGTGTGGCAAATTTTTCATAAACTATTTTTTTAAGTAGTTTAACAGCATCTTTGACGTTATATGATGTTTTTTTTATGGTTTCAAGTCTGGCCTTTTTATACGATGTTCCTCTTATTTTAGCGGCCTTCTTAATCATTTTGTTCGGTTTTTTTGTATTCACACTCATATCCATTACCTGAACTTCTTTCTTTTTTTCCTGCGCACCGACAGTTATCTGTTTTTTCTTTCCCATGGTTATTTAATTTGAATTCCCATACTACGGGCTGTGCCCTCAATAACTCGTATTGCCTGTGCTATAGTACGTGCATTTAAGTCTTTCATTTTTGCCTCTGCTATCTCAGTTACTTGCTGTTTAGTCATTGTCGCTACAACTTCCTTACCTGGGTTGACCGCTGCTTTTTGTAAGCCTAATTTTTCTTTTATCAAGGCTGATGCGGGTGGCAATTTAGTAATAAACGTGAACGAACGGTCGTCGTATACCGTAATAACAACAGGAATAATTTTTCCTTTGTCCTGTGCTGTTCGTTCATTATATTGTCGTATAAAGTCCATAATAGGAACTCCATGCTGTCCTAGAGCTGGACCTGCTGGTGGTGCCGCGGTAGCCTGACCCGCCTGTAAATTCAATTTTATGAGTGCTTTAATTTCTTTTGCCATTTATATCTTTTCAACCTGTAAAAAATCTAATTCAACGGGAGTTTCACGGCCAAAAATTGAGATAAGCACTTTCACTTTTCCTTGTTCTGAATCTACTTTTTGAATCGTACCAAGAAAGTCTGAGAAAGGTCCATCGACTATTTTAACGGCTTCAGATACAGAAAACTTAGTTTTAAACTTAGGAGTTTGTTGTGTTGTGAATTTGAGTATTGCCGCAACCTCCTTTCCAGAAATAGGTGTTGGTTTATTACCCGCGCCAACAAATCCAGTAACTCCCTCTGTCGTTCTCACGACAAGCCGACTATCGTCATTTAAAATCATGCTTACAAGAAGATATCCTGGAAATAACTTCTCTTTTATCTGTTTCTTCTTGCCTTGCTTTATAGTAATAACATTGCGCATTGGGACTATGGTTTCAAATATTTGATGAGCATATCCCAAAGTTTTTACACGTTCTTCTAGCGCTATTTTCGTACGCTGTTCATATCCAGCTTGTGTATGCACAACATACCACTTAGCATCTGGATGTGTTTCTTTACTTACCACCTCCTGGCTAGTATCTGTTGTTGTTGTCACTGCCGTATCTGTCTGATCCATAATTAACTCCTAAAACTAATGAGAAAAGCAACCAATTTTGCAAAAATATAATCAAAAAAACCAATATAGAGGCCCAGTAGAACTGAAATTATAACAACCACGAGTGAAAGATGCAAGGTTTCTTTACGACTTGGCCACGCAACTTTTCTCAGTTCGCTAATGACACCTTTAAATATGTTAGGACTTATAGCTTTATCTGCCATAATCACATTATAGTCTACTCATTAACATAAGACAATACAGGATAATACTCCTAGAGAGTTACTGTTGGTTTAGGGTCGGTTTTTACACCAACGGTGAACTCCTGTTTCGACTCATTTCCTGCTTCATTTTTTGCAGTAAATGTAAATGTGTATATCCCTGGATCTTTCGATATAGTTACCTGCATTTTTTTATCTCTTGTCTCTTTTTCTAGCGTATTATTGATATGAAAACGAAAATATTCTATATTTTTATTGGATGAAACGCTTGCTGTTATTTCAAAAGGAGAGGTGTCAATTCTCTCTTGATCGGATATACCTGAAACAGAAATTGATATCGCGTCTTTGTTATTCTCAGAAAACTCTGTAGGTGGTTTCCAGCGATCCTCTGACTGTTCCCGCGCCCATGCGTCAATACCTTCCTGCCATCGGTTACTTCCATCAAGAGATAATGGATCTGTTTCATTGACGACAAAAAAAAGCTTTTCCTCGTAATCATTGTGGCTTATCTCAAAGTCATTCGCAAGTTTTCCTGTAGATTTAGAAAGTTTCAACATTGTATAACTTGATGAAATATCCGTTGGTTCCGTACCTTTTATAAAGTATTCTGATCTCGTTGGAAAATCCTCATTAGGCAAACCGCCAAATCGCGAATCTACGGTAAGTGCGTCAACAGCTGCTGGCTTATCTATAATGCCGTCTTTATAGCCATGTGATAACGCATAGATGAACACCCTACGCCATATTGGTGCAGCACCACTGACCCCAGAGGCAAGATTAGGGTTCATTTTTGAGTTGTCATTATTACCTACCCACACACCAACAACTATGTCTTTCGTATATCCAACAGTCCAGTTATCTCTTTTATCGTCTGTGGTGCCCGTTTTAGCCGCGACAGTCTTACCGGGGATAATCAAGTAGTTATTAGGACCAAATGTTATATTGCGGGCTATATTATCTGAGAGTATATGAGAAATGAGAAAGGAAACATCTTGAGAATAAACTTGTTTTTTTTCTGTTTTTGGTTGAGTGTAGAGCTTCTTATTTCCATATGTTTGTACATCTACCAACCCTATTGGGCGTGCGGAAACTCCGCCATTCGCAAACGCAGTATAAGCACTCGTAAGATCAAGAAGTGTGACTTCCCCACCTCCGAGTGTCAATGAAAGTCCAAAGCGCTTCATGTTTTCACTCGTTGGCTCAAGTGATTTTAGCCCAGCATCGTATAATTTTTGCAGCAAATTCTCTATTCCAACCGAAGCAAGCGTTTTAACAGCTGGTATATTTAGGGAACTGCCTAAAGCAAAACGCATTTGCACTGGACCGTGATATTTTCCATCATAGTTATCCGGCTCGTACGGCTTTTCATCGGGGTTTTGACCTGATTTAAATGTAGTTTTTACATCCATTATGGTGCTCGCGGGGGTATAGTTATTTTCAAACGCGAGCGCATAGGTAAATGGTTTTAACGTTGATCCCGGTTGGCGCAAACCCAAGGCCGCATTAAATTTACCGAACTTTTTATCGTTGTAATCATAGGAGCCAACCATTGCTAATATTTCACCAGTTTGTGCTTTCATAACGACCACTGCGCCGTTTGATATATCTAGGTCTTTCGCATTTTTTATTTCGTCTTTTACTATATTTTCTACTTCTTTTTGCAAATTGAGATCCAAGGTTGTTCGGATTACCAAACCTCGCTGATAGAGAGCATTGTCACTGAGCATTATATCTAGTTCATCTTTTACATAAAACACAAAATGTGTTGCTTGAATGGCATCTTCAGAACTTCCGGCAAACGTAACTTTTCTTATTGTAGTTCCTAAATCCAACTCCTGTTTTTTGGTTATATATCCATCCTCTCTCATTCGACGTAATACTTCTTTTGTACGTGCTATGTATGCATCTTTAGAACCAAAATAGGGTGAATATACCGAAGGACTTTGTGGTAAACCAGCCAGGATTGCACTTTCTGGTAGCGTTAATTCTTTAGGAGTTTTATTAAAGTAGTATTTTGCTGCTGAACCGACTCCGTAGGCAGTTCCGCCATATGGAGTTTGATTAAAATACATTTCAAGTATCTGATCTTTACTGTAACGACGCTCTAGCTCAACCGCGAGTATAAATTCTTTCAATTTTCGTGGAATACTTTTTTCAGAGGTAAGAAGCGTGTTCTTTACTAACTGTTGCGTTATCGTAGATCCACCTTCCCTTCTATGGAAGAGGATATCTCTGACACCCGCACGAAAAATTCCCCACAAAGAGAATCCTTTATGCGTGAAGAACTCTTTATCCTCGATGGCAATTGTCGCTTGTATAAGGCTTTTTGGTATATCTGAGAACGTAACTGGCACTATATTTTTTTCTGTATATACTCGATAAATAACTTTATCATTCCTATCGAGCAGAGTTGTGCTGTATTTTGTATTTTTAATTATTGAGTCAGGAGTGGGAAGATCTTTCGTTATCCAAAATATAAAGCCAACGGTAAAAATTAAAAAACCACTAATGAGCAGCACAGTTCCTTTAACCCCAATAGTAATAGGCTTTCTTCGTCTTGTGCTTTTTATTGAACGCGCGTAATCTCTCATTTGCTAAAAGTATACTCATATAATACACTATTAGCATGAAATACATACGTAAGAGATTATCAAAGATTATCATTATTGCTCTTTTTCTTATATTGCTTATTTCATCAATAGTCCCCTATTTTCTGTATTAATGCATGCTGGATTTACATTCAAATCTTCTAGAATTAGCGGGTATTGGTCCTTCTACAGCTATAAAATTAGCTACTAAAAACATCAATACCATAGGCGATTTGTTATTGTTCTTTCCAATACGCTATAAGGATTTCTCACAGGTTAGTACTATCGCGTCTTTACAACCCGGAGACGACGTAACTATCCGCGGCAATGTACAATCATGTCTATCTATGCGTACAAAAAAAAGAAACCTTACTATGCAGAGAGTTCTCATAGAGGATGATACAAAATCTATTACGGCACTATTTTTTAATCAGCCATATATTTGTTCAACCTTCTTGAAGGGTTTAGATTTTTATTTCAGCGGGACCGTTGATAGATTCACTAACTCTCTGGTTTTTAAAGTCGCGGAATATGCAAGGGCTCAGGAGACAGGTTCAATTCATACATCAACCCTCGTTCCATACTACAGTGCTGTTGATAAAATGAGCGTTCGATTTATTCGCTCACTTATTCAAAAAACCCTCAAGCTCATACCTAAATCATTTTTTACTGAAACGTTACCGGAATGGATTGTACATAAAAACAGTCTTCCGACACTTCTAGACACGATACATACTTTACACCATCCTAATTCGATAAAATCTCTTGCGAAAAGTAGATACAGATTAGTATATGAAGAACTTTTTCAGCTACTGCTGACAAATGTGCGGATAAGTAAAAAACGCAGAGATAGTTTTTCCTACTCTATTTCTATTGCAAAATATAGGGAATTGTTTGAAAAAACACTACCATTTGAACTCACGAAGGATCAATCACAAGTCATTGATGAAATAACGAACGATATGAGTAAACCAAACCCTATGAGTAGATTGATTATTGGTGATGTAGGTTGTGGGAAGACTGTCGTAGCCGCGTGTAGCGCGTTTGCTGCAGCAAAATACGGCTTTAAAACAGTATTTTTAGTACCGACCTCTGTATTGGCGAAGCAACATTTTGAAACGCTCACACAAAACTTTATAACGCAAGATATAGAGATTGGACTTCTTACAGCCTCTGAACAAAAAACAAGCAAGAATGGCACGATAACAGATGGCGTACAAGAATCTGCGCAAGTGTTAATCGCGACACATGCTTTTTTTCACACAAATCTCAATTTTAAAAACGTAGCACTTGTCATAGTAGATGAACAACATAAATTTGGTACTAAACAGAGAGAGTTGCTGCTCGAACGCACAAAAGACTTAAAACATATACCACATATGATTTCTTTATCTGCAACACCAATTCCAAGAACACTCGCGTTAACACTCTATGGTTCGGTTGATTGTTCATATATACACACTATGCCAAAAACCAAGGCATCGGTCGTAACAAAATTTGTCGAACAAGTAAACAGAGAGAAAGCATACGTATGGATTTATGACAAAATTAAGAATAACAAAGAACAAGTATTCGTTGTTTGTCCACTCATTGAAGAAAGTGATAACCCTCGTATGTCTGTTGAAAAAGTATTTGAAAGTCTAAAAATTAGATTTCCAGACCTCATTATTGATTACCTTCATGGTAGATTAAAACACAAAGAACGCATATTACATGCATTTAAAGAACACGCGATCGACATATTAGTATCAACAACAGTTATAGAAGTAGGTATAGATATACCAAACGCAACAATAATGATGATCGAGTCTGCGCAGCAATTTGGGCTTGCTCAGTTGCATCAACTCCGTGGAAGAGTAGGTCGAGCTGAAAAAAAAGGATACTGTTTCCTATTTACAGATGACGGCGATACATCTACTCTAGACAGGATAAAACTTATGGAAAAGAGCTCAGATGGATTTTATCTTGCTCAGAAGGATTTGGAATTGAGAGGTCCGGGAAATTTAATTGGACTTCAACAAAAAGGATATATATTACACTATGCGAAAGGTGTGCTCAATATTCAACTATTGGAGGATATTAGAGCCGATGTTGAGAAAGTGCTTGCAAACAACCATTCGTTTACCTATAATTCACTTATAGCTCCAATTGAGACAGAGTCGGAGGATATACAATATTTGAACTAACATGGCGGCACTACCTAAAAAAAAGGGATCAACTCAGAGAAAAGGAAAACGTTTTGCAGAACGCAAGCTTTCACTACCGGGTGTGGTAGTCTGCGCACATTGTAAGAAAAAGAAAAGACCACACTATCGTTGCCCACATTGTAAGAAGTAGCTGTATGAAAAAATCTACAGATCCTCGCCATACAAATAGGCAAAGAATTCTTGAAGCATTGTACTCTCGTAAGTTTGATGGAGCAAAACCTCCACGTTTAAATCCCGATCAAAAAAAAGTACTAAATAGCATTGATACGGTTGGAGATCAAATTGATGCTATTATAGATCTATACGCTTTAACATTCAGTCATAGTAGAATGTCAAAAATCGACTACAGTTTACTCCAGCTCGGTATTTATGAGCTATTTTTTTCAAAAGAAAAAATTCCTTATAAAGTGAGTATTGATGAATGTGTTGAATTGGCAAAAGAATATGGCAGCGAAAAATCATCTAAACTTATAAATGGCATTCTTGCAAAAGCACAGGAAAATGAACAACAATCTCGAAGAGCTTAAAGTTAAGTTACAAATAGAATCGGTAAATGACGAGCTATTCAATCAGGCGCTCACACATCCTTCTTTTGTGAATGAAACACCAGACGCGCAAACTTCGTATCAGCGACTTGAATTTTTAGGAGACTCTGTTTTATCACTTCTTGCATCTGAATATATATTCTTGACATTCACAACTATTGATGAAGGTTTACTTACTGATATTAGAGCTGCATTGGTGCGTACAGAAGCACTCGCGAAGATATCTAGGAAATTAGGAATTGGTCATTATATACATTTGAGTAAAGGAGAAATGAGCAATGAAGGATATGAAAACGAAAAAATACTTGCCGATGTATTGGAAGCTATCATTGCCGTAGTTTATCTGGATAAAGGGTATGAATCTGCTAAGAACTTTTTTCTAATGCACATTGCGAGCGAATTAGAAACTATTATGAAAAACAAGCTGTATGTTGATCCTAAAACAACGTTTCAAGAGTATGCACAGGCAAACTTTAAAAAAACACCACGGTACGATTTGTTGGCATACGATGAAAAAAGGAAACATTTTACCGTTGGGCTTTATCTTGGATCAAAACTTTTCGCCAAGGGTGGCGGTAAGAGTAAAAAAAGTGCACAGCAGGAAGCAGCAAAAAAAGCCTTGGCAGACAACTAAAAGTGTGATAGTATATACAAATGTCAGTAAAAATAAGATTAATGCGAGTAGGAAAAAAACATTCGCCAAAATACCGCATTATTGTTATCGATGAGAGAAAAAAAAGAGATGGGCGCTATATAGAACAGGTAGGTTTTTATGATCCTTTTACACAACCACACACAGTGACTGTAGACAATGTAAAAATCAAGTCTTGGATTGATAAAGGTGCGCAATTATCTGAAGGCGCACGTAAACTTCTTGCACACAAATAAATTTATTCAAAAGGATCTTCTCTATTTGAGTATGTATCGGATATTGATGTTTCAGATTGTTTTTGAGTAGCTGCATTTTTTTTCATAGATTCTAAAGCTAGTCTATCTGATGCGTCTAGATTGTTTATTCGCAGATTCTCTAAGTTCACCGTTGGATCGAATGCATAAATAGTTGCTGTTAAATTTATATTTTGATTTTTCAGTGCTTTCACGTTTATATATCCCACGTCTAAAATTCTACTTGAACTATACTTATACTGTTTCAGAAAATCAAAGAACTCATCAAAAGTCATATTTGCGGTAAGAGATACAGCTTTACTACTCATTGTATCTTTGTTGAGATCTTCTTCTGAAATATTGAAGCTACCAACTTTAAAGCCTGCCCTTCTGCCGATAGAGTTGATAAAACTGACAGTGGAGAATAAATCAAATTTTGCAGGCAAAAATGCTTCTACAAAATCTTTGTGATCCTGCAGTGTTTGTACAGTATTTGGGCTTAAGCTTTGAATTTTTTGCTTTAAATCTTCTATCTGCTGAGATTTTTCCTTCTGAGCAGCATAACTCTGGTACAACACATAGCTAGAATTGATCGCATATACAATACTAACAGCGCTCGTTACTATCGTTATTATTAGAAAAACGCCTAGTTTCTTAACGAGCGCCTTTAAAACAAACGTGTCAATTGGTATTTTCATTGAAAATATTTGTGAATTGAAATACAAATGAAGCCGTATATATTTTTGATTTATTCTCTTTTTTATCACTCATTTGAAATGATGAAAGAGACACTTTAGAAAAAGTTTTTTTGCCAATCTCATTCTCTATGCGACCAAGAACAATTAATATTTCATCCACACTTGTACTCGAAATGCGTAATGTACTACCGCTTTTTCCATCGAATGAAAGATCTTCTATTTGAACATCTGCGTCTGCAAGTACAGTGCTGAGAAGATACTCATATTGTTGATAATATTGTGGACTACTAGCAACAACTTCTTTTATCTTTTGTAATTTAGTATACGAGTACGCGACTTTTGCAGTAGATGTTGTTAACTTATTATTTGCAGTTAGAAAAGTTTGGTATTGCTTATTCAGTTCTTCGACTCTTTTCAGTAAAGTTGTTTTTCCAATAAAGAGAGCAAAATTAATTACTATTAGTACAAATAGCACTACATAGGACACTATTTTTGCAAAATAGGTATACTTTGCGACTTTCTTATAGCGTTCGCTATTGTGGATAAGATTGATAGTTATTGCAAACATGTCGTAAGTGCTGGAAAATATAAGAGTAATTCTTCCGACTTTATAGCAGGAGCGAGCTTTATTACTCCAGATTTTTTCATATCTTCAATATCTATGGTTGTCGTCTGCGGCAAGATAGACGCACTGTCGTTCGTAAATAACCACTGGAATGCATTCAAATATTGGCTATATATGATAATGTGTTTGGGCGTTGTACCAATTTTTTCTGTTGAACTTAAAAAGATTTTTCTTATTTCCTTACTAAACTCTGCAAATAGTGAAGATGTAATGGGCTGAATCTTAGGATTCTCGGCTATCTTCATAAATTGATCCGAAGATTCTTTATCACCAATATTTTGGTAACTTTGAATGCCCCTGAGAAAAAAATCATTACCAATGCTAAAGCTATAGGTCATAAGTAAGAGTTGTTGTGAAAGGTTAATAATTGAGGCCTGTGTAGACCGGTTATCTATATTTAAAAACAAAACAATATTTTCCTTTTCCTTCATGTATTTGCCAAATAAGAGCCTATAGAAGGATGTAGTTACTGGCTCAACACTCAGAGGATACAACCCAATGTCTAAAATAAATCCCTCAATGCTATTTACCAACTCTTTAAGCATAACCGCGACCAACACTGACATGCTATTCTTTTCTTTATCAACAGATAAAACCTGATAGTCGAATGTTGCCTTCTCTATTGGATACGGAATAAATTCATCTGCCTGTAATTCTATGGCCGATACAATTTCTTTTTCTGTAATGAGTGGAAGGCTCAAAATTTGAGTTGAAGACGTATGATCTGGCAATACGATATGAGCTTCAAGTTCACTCATACCTTCTTTTTTAAGAGTGTCACGAATAATATTCACGGCTTGCGTAGTCTCCTTCGATTTTGCTTTTGTGATTTGCTCAAAGAAATGTGGTATCTTGTTGTCGAAATGCACTATTTTATCTATCATATATGGCTTAGTATCGTTTGATAAGCGCACAAAAACGATATTGTTCTCATATATACTTACACCTAAGACTTTGCTCATACTAATGAGTATACATAAAATAAAATTATTTTCGAAGCGTAACGTAAAAAGTATAGGTTAGACTTTGTGTGGCGGAAATGTTTGTCTTAGGTACAAAGTCTATAGTGTAGTCCAATATCACGGTTTTGTTATTTGGCGTAACGTGCCTTACAAGGTTGCCTTCTGTGCGTGATTTTAGGGGAAAATCTGTATTACTTGATGCGTCGAGTATGAATGCTGTTGTTGTTGCGCTTGTTACTGTTGGATAGTTATTATTTTCATAATAGTAGACATTTCCATTTGCATCTGTTTTATATCCAAAATACAACTTGTTTGTTGTCGATTGAAAACAAGGAGTGCTACCCATTTCAGATATAGTTATCTGACAGTCTGATATAACTCCGGTCGCAGTGTTACGTATTTTATTGATTATAGAAGTTCGCATATAATCACCTTGATCTTTCACTCTCTGCAACGCATTTGTCTGAGTATAAAGTGTAATAGTCGAAAAGAAAACTAGGAACAAAAGCGGTACAAGCATCGCAAAAATGCCCATAGATACGACAAGTTCGATAATAGTAAATCCCTTTTTCATTTTGTTAGTAATCCGCAATATATATTTGCACACTTGAGGAACTTATTGCAGACATGAAAGACCATGAAGATACAATATTGATAACGACTGTATCTGCCATAGTGAATACTGCTTCTCGTTTAAATAGATTCTGCAGATCAAATCCACTGCACGTACCCTCAGAGTTTGGCCACGTGGCATATTCATCTAAAACATCATTAAAACAATACGTTTTTGCGTTTTGCGTATCACCAGCAGGCCAAATTTCTGCCACAAAACCATTATATGCTAATACATTTTTATTATAAAGCAGCCATTCAACGAGCTCTCCGTTCTCATGATTTGCAATAGTTCTCATCTGCGATTGTTTCATGCTATTTGATGTAGAAATCATTGCAGAAAATATATACACAATTGAAAATGAAAATAGTGCGACAAATACGATAATCTCAATTATAGTAAATCCACTCTTATGTTGATTCATGGTGTGCAATCTGATTTATTTTCTTTTAATGACAGGGCCCAAGAATCTGAAATGCTGATTAATGCGTAGTTATTTGGTGAATATGCACTAGATGTGAGGCATAGCGGGGATCCACTAATATGAGCTTTGCCATAGAATTTGTCAAAGTATATAATTGTGCCTACTGATCCAGAATCAAATGATGTGTGAGGAAATGTAGATAGAGACTCTGTGCGAATAATTTGTGAAAGTGGAGGGCACAGAATTATGACATTAAACGCATCTGTAGCAGTTACCTCAATTCCTGATCCTACGTACGCATCATATGCACATCCAGCAGGCAATTCTATATTCACCGCTTGAGACCGTGCTTGCTGCAGCAAATCTACGATGTGCCTTGCACCGGTTGATAACCGCAATTTTTCTTGATAAGCCACATAGTTTGCGAATCCAAACCCACTCATTAATATAATACTGATAACAATAATCAGCTCTATGAGAGTGAAACCTTTTTTCACTCTCCAAGAGGGGATAATTGATAGGAACAGTACGCGGTTGGGCTTGCGACCGGCAGACAATTAATATAGCATTCGGAAGTAGTGACAACCGGAGTTGTATTAAGCTCCCTTCTTCCACAGACTTTATAGTCTACTACACTCCCAGCAACAATCGCACTGGTAATTGGAATGTATCTATACGTCCAACTCAGCGGATCTGTTGGCCATCTATTAATATACCCTGTTAGAAGACTGTTGTAATCAGTTGGATATGCATCATTTCTCGTCCTATAAAGTTCGAGCGCAGATCGAATATTTTGGAGATCAGATACACGTTTAGCATCGCGTGATTGCTTTGTGAGCGTTGTATAACTATTGACACCAAGGGCAAACAACAGAGTAATAATGCCAACCGCTACCAGTAACTCCAATAAAGTAAACCCCTTTTTCATTGTTGATTTTGTACACAATAACTTGTAGCATCTTGTTCCAAGGCAACACAAATCCTATACTCTGAACTTGAGCAAGCTGTACATATGTATCCCGTCGCATTGGGGTCCTTCGGAACGGTCGGAGCGACAGCAACAGAAGGATTTGTACAAAATATAGCCGTTGGGATAGTTCCAGTGGTATAAGGATAGCTATAGCCACAAACACTAAAATACTGCTCTGCTGCATCTTGTAGATACTTTAAATCACCTTTTCTTCGCGCGTCTCTCGCGCGCGCTTGAGCAGTAGAGTAACTAATAGTGCTTATTCCCAACAGAATACCTATCACAGACATGACAACAAGCAGTTCGAGCAATGTAAACCCTTTTTTTTTAATTAGTAACTCTGTAACATTCATGTTGATTCTATGGCTGAGTTAAATAATACCAATTACCCGTACAATTTGTAGTATTCCATGAAACACCAACGGGAGCAACTTTTCTATCGGGATCAGCAATGTTTTCTAGACATGCTCCTATATAGTAAGTGTTCGCATCAATATATGTGTAATAGTAGCTATATGGGTCTGGGCTAGAAGAATGTAATGGATCAGCAGGAAACTTATTCATATAGGTTATTGAGTTTTCAGTCCATGCAGTTCCTGGGGTAATGAGAATCATTTGTGGGTCACTGAGAGTTGGATATGAGGGTGGTGTATGATCCATTTTATACAATTCCAATGCTTGGCGAATTGCGGCTACATCTGCTTTTCTCCGCTTATCTCTCGCCTGTTTTCGAACATCGTTCAAGTTTGGAAGCAATAGCCCAATTAAAATAGACAATATAGATACTACGATTAAGAGTTCTATTAATGTAAGACCTTTTTTACGGTGTTGTATTTTCGCTTGATATTCCATAATGGCATACTCCTAAACACCCAACTCCACAATCTGCTCCTTCAGCAGTCCCAATACTTGCTGAATAGGCAGAATCAGATGCGTTCTCTAAACAAGTGTACAACTTATACGATTGTTTATCAGCAGAGACGTAATAAAAATAGTTCATTGTGCTTACAGGATCTCGTGGAAGTACTTGCATGTACGTCTTTGACGCAGCTGGGTGAACAATATTTCCACCCCACATCATACCCATCGCTGACGTCACCGTAGGGTAGCCTTCAACATCAGAATAGTAAATCTCTAATGATTTTTTTACTGCTTCAACATCTTGTTTCCTCTTGATGTCTCTTGCGGCAGGAGATGCATTTCTGAGCATGCTAAATATAAGCCCAGCTAAAATACCAAGCAACGTTATAACAATGAGTAGTTCCATTAGTGTAAAACCTGTTTTTTTTCTCATTTAATTACATTTTACTTCGCACAAACTTGCGCGGCAATACTTTTTGACACTTGCTTCAAAACACGGCCCCGAAGTCCTTCCAGAACAAGTGTTACATAGATTGTAACCACCTTCCGATTGACAATACCACTGATCATCTAGCGCGCAATTTAAATAATCCAGTGACGTATAGACTGCATAGTTAAAATAATTTGTAGATATGCTATCCGTGGGGTTCTCGCTATTAGTAAAATAACTACAACCACCACTACACCCGCTAGCCTGAATTGCTTGATCGTCAGATCTCTCGAGCAAAGCAAATAAGACAAAGTCTTGATTGTTATTATACGCAAAATACACATAATCTACAGTTGGTGATTGAGAACTACACGGCAACTCACTCACATACTCTTTGAATAGATCATCGGTATAACGCGAACCACACATCTTTCCAGCAAGGGCAGTATCGCTTTGAATATCATACGTTACTTCAGCTACCGTTGGATACCTGCCGTTTTCTCTGTGAAAAGATTCAAAAATGCTTCTGGCTTTATTCAAATCTGCCTTATATACGGTATCATGACTCTTTTGAATATACGTCAATATATTTGTATAGTTCATAAGAGTTAATAGCACTATAAGAATAGTGAAGGTTATGAAAACCTCTATCAATGTGAATCCAGAGGTCCTTTCTTTACCTTCCATAGCTCACAAATGTACTTATAAGAAAACCAATGACAAGAAATGGACCGAAAGGTATCTGAGACGTCATTTTCTTTTTACGCATAATAAGTAAGGACACTGAATAGAGTCCACCTACTATAAACGAAATATATAAAGAAATAAATAAAAATGGTAGAGAAAGTATCATTCCTTGAGCAGCAATCAATTTTACATCTCCATATCCCATCGCTCTCCCTTGGCTTAGATGATAAATGATCCACAAAAAAAAGACCCCAATCAATGAACCCGCGAAATAATAAAAAATTTTGTCTACATTACTCGAAATACCAATGAGAAACAGCAAAACAACTGCCCAATCCGGGATTATCTGATACTTCATATCGGTAATTGCTATTACGACAGATAAGGTGACTATGCAAAGCATTGAGATAAAGTAAAACGGTTGTGCTTGCCAGAATACAAGGAATACCAATACATAGAGTAACCCTGTAAGGGTTTCGACTAAAGGATATTGTAGCGACAGTTTTTTGCTACAAAAACGGCATTTTCCACCTAAAAAAACATAAGATAACACAGGAATAAGATCAAACCAAAGTATAGTATTGTGACAAAATTCACAGGAAGATCTACCACCCAAACCTTTATTAGATTGTACCCTATCTATGACGACATTCAAAAAAGACCCTACGCCCAACCCTAAAAATAGAAACCAAACTGTTATAATCCAATTATGCATAAAAACAGTATATATCATTTTCTACAGAAGCATGGATGGGATATAATGGCGATAGTTTCTCTCATTCTCATCTTTGTTATTTTTTTCGCGCGACTATTTTATCCACACGTATCGGTGTTTTATATTCCAGATTCAGTCAATTCAGATGTATTTCATGTCAATCTAAGCCAAAAAATATACCTTTCAGAAATATTAAAATCTGGACACCTACCGTTTATAACACAGGATATAGCAAATGGCTTTCCACTGCTTGGTGAAAGTCAAATCGGAGCCATAAGTATTTTTAATCTACTGTTGTATCGTTTTTTAGATCCAATCATTGCTTTTAATTTAACCTATTTGTTGGGATTCATTTTTATGGGTCTATTTTTATATCTTCTTGGGAAGCACTTATATCAAAACCGTTTTCTTGCATATATTTTGGCAATCTCCTATTCTTTTTCCGGAATAGTCATAATGAAACTGACACACCAAGGTATCCTACAGTCAGTTTTTCTTATTCCAGTTGTTCTATATTTCTACATTCGAGGAATAGGCAATTTCAACATTCGTAGCGCTTTAATTGCAGGTTTTTTTTGTGGCCAACAATTTTTGTTTGGACATTTTTTTATTGCAACTGGAACAAGTATAAACATACTTATTATGTTTCTATATTCATATATTACGAATAATAAAGATAGACGAAGCGAGTTTTTATATTTTGGTTTATTTACATTATCAACCATACTTGTCTCACTACCTCAACTTGTACAATCGTATATTTTTTACGCACATTCAGCTCGATCGGCTGCTTAAATATCGGAACGTTTGATTTAAGATATATTTTGACACTATTGGGACCAGACTTTTTTGGCTCACTGAAAGACGGATCTATTTTTAAAAACTCACGCGAATTTCTGTCTAAAATCTGGGAATCAAACTTATTTATAGGGTATGCTCCTTTATTGCTCTTGGGTATAAGCGCAAATATACACAAAAATTTAAAAAAAGTACCACGAATTTATATGCTATTACTTCTAATATTTACTCTTCTCATGCTTGGTAACTATCCCCTCATAAATTATCTGGGATATTTACCTGTACTTGCTGGTTTTAGAGCACATACTAGATTTGTACTTTTCACTGCGCTTTATTTAATAATTATTATTTTATATATCGCAAAATACGGCTTAAAGTTTTCAAGTAAACTACATGAGAAATATGTAGTTTCTGCTATTATTCTTGTTCAGATTATTTCGTCATTTTACTTATTCTATGCACTTCATCCTGTTGTGGAGACCAATAAGCTTCTCAAATTGTCTGTTACTGCGCGTGTTTTACCACCAGACTCATACTATTACTCTTTGAATTCTGCCAAGGAATACTATGACATATTTTATTCTGAAGGTTACGCAGCGACAAATAAGTACATAGCATTACATACATCACTGTATCCGTACTCGAACTTTATATACAATAAAAAAACCTGCGGGCTATTTTTATATTCAAACTTTAATCCAAAACTTTATCAGGATATAGCATTGCAGATCTATTTAAATCTAAATAATGAAAGTGAAAATACAATTCCAAATACATTGAAAACGAAGCTTGGTATCCTTGGCTGCACACATATTATTTCCTCAAAACCTTTATCGAACAGTTCAAAAAAAGTAAGCAATAAAAACTATATCACAAAACTTAAGAAACAGATTCCAACACATACATTATTTGCCTCAAACGTTATGGCTTTTGATAGTGATAGTCTTTTGAAATTAATTGAGAACAATGCGTACGACCTCAAATCCCTCTACTTATATGCAGACACGAACACAGTAAAGAAAAATACAAATGAATTTTTTGGTAAAGTTAAACAAGTAAAACAATCAAATACGGAAGATACATTTACTGTTCAATCGAACAAGAGTAGCTTCTTCTTTTTAAGGATTTTACATTATCCAGGCTATCATGCATACATAGACGGAAAGGAAACCAAAATTCTAAAAGCAAACTTACTGTATATGGCTATACATGTGCCGAAAGGTGAACACACCATTTTTTTCAAATACGTACCACCGTACTGGCACGAAACAGTAGCATTAATGCTATTTATTTACTTTATTCTGATTCTGGTTTTAATTTTTTATAAACCGAATCCCAATACGAATATTGAATAATATCTCGTGCGCAAATTGCATACACTCTGGAAAGTGCATAAGCCACCTTATATGATTTCGAGTATTCAAAGTAATTGATGAGTATAGGTGCAGATTGCATGCATTTTCCAGTCTCTTTCAGCGTTAACGTATGCAAAAAGACAATTTCAGAATCATATGGATTGAATTCATACGCTATACGTGCAACAGCGTTTGCATTTTTGTATTTTTTTAAAGAGTAATATTTATCTGCAATATCTAATAAGCCCTTTGCATATTGGTTGCGCAGTTCATAGAAAAAAAATACCCGAGGCTTATAGTCAAGAAATACGGTTGGAGGCAAATCACTAAATTTTTTAACTGAAGATACGGGAACTTGGGATATACGCACTGTTTTTTCGTTTGACTTATACAGTTCAAGCACGTAACTTACCCTGCGAAATGAATAGTTGACAGTTGTAAACGGAACATTCGTATAGACGTCAAATCCGTTATTTTTCATTTGTTTAACAAAGTTATCTACAATTTGAAGTGGTTCAGTAGTTAACATGGGAGCATAGTGCAACTGTGGATAATCATGTGCTATAAGAGTATGATAGTCTGGATTATACATATTCCGGGCTGATAGAACTATAACATCTTTGCGCGCGCTACGAACAAAATGTACATATTGAGTAGTAAAAAGATCTAAATCACCCTTCAGTATAAGTACAGATTTTTTTGGCAGTGAATTTAAAATATTTTGAGCATGTCTTTCAAAAATGGGTTCACTGAGTACTTTTCTGACCGTAGCATAATTTTTAGTAAATATGACAAGAGGATACAGTACAAAAAAAAGCAGAATAATTCCACGAAAAAGAATTAAGCGTATGCTCTTGCTTGTTATAAGTTTGGTTCGTGCATATACATCCTCGAGCTGTAAAAATAGGGCAATAAAAATTATGGGTAAAAATACATAAGAAAACATATAGTAACGCTCTAATACTCCCATATTTTCTGCTAGTTGACCACCTGAATTTGCGTAAAATATAAGCAACGGACCAAAAATTATAAAACCTAAACCGCAGATATAAAAAACTTTTTTATACTTTCTGTACAGTGCGTAAAAACCAATCAGACTCAAGGTAATAAATACTGTGTAGTTTATAAATAAGTGTTCTAAATATCGATACACATGTTCAAATTTTTGAGAATAATTACCAAAGTCTCCACCTGTATTGAATGCGCCATATCTCAATCGCAAAAAAGTTCTCATAAATCCATCTATTGTTTTTGGCTCCCAGTAAACGGAAGAAGATTCATGAACAAGTGCATATTGTAAAACATACGGTGTGAATGCTATTGCAACAAATAAAATCAAAAGTGACAGATGCTTTTTAAAAAAAAGTAAATATTCCCTTCTTTTTAAGAAAAAAAAGTATATGTATACACCAAAAATTAAGACTAATACAGTGTGATGCACAACTGAAACACAGAAGATAAGCCAAAATAATGTATGGTCACTCTCTTTCTCATACAATATAAATTTAAATAAATAATACGTTGTCAGCGCAAGCAAAAAAATAGAAAGTGTATATACCTCTTGCACAGAACTGTATAAAAGAAAAACAAAGGACGAATAGACTAAAACCACAGAGAAAAAACCTACTATTTTATATATGAATGAAGTTTTTTTAATAAATTTCAGAAATTCGTACACGGTTAATATAGATACAAACATTGATGCCATGCCAAAAAACATTGACACAAACGATGCTCTTAAAGCTATAGAGCCAAATGGCAATAAATATGCAAAGCGCAGTATAAGCCAATAGACTGGAAACGCTGGTGGATGCGGCAGTAGGCCCAGAAAAGATGAGGTAACTAGGTCTCCTGCATCGGCTCCCCAAATATATTGATACATATTGGCATTGTACTGAAATATTGTGTAAATACAATAAGCACATGAGTAATATATTCAAGAATAGTCAAAGGATTGTTTTGCCAAACCTGAACAATCACGTACACTAAAAATCCCGCCTTTCGGCGGGAATTTACTTAAGTGTTCAACGTATTAATAGACGCACCAATAGCAGCTGCCTGCGGCAGCACAATCACCCGTATCTGTATTGGGAACTGCTGAGTCGCTTCCATTGCTAAAATTAGGTGTACCATACTTAGTATTTTTATCCGCCTTTTGAAACGACTTCGAATCAGGTTTGAAACAGATTAGCAATCGAGACGTCCCCGCACGTGCTACATATATATAATCCAACTGATCTGCTGCTATATCCAAAAAATTTGTTTTCAACTCACCAGCTTCAATCACTCCCGTAACATAGTTATAATCTGTCGCTAGTGGATACCCAAGACCATTTGGAGTTTCACGTTGTGGCATAGTAGTTGGCCATGCGCTTCTTTGCGCGTAAAAACGAATGAGTGCATTATAATATTCCATAGCAGTGTTTCTGCGTGCAGTATCAGTACCTTTTTTAAATTGTTCAAAAGGATCTATAGCAGCTAAAAGCGCAACTGCTAATGTACCCAACAGCGCGATAACTATTAGAAGCTCTATAAGAGTAAACCCTTTCTTTTGTTTTTGTATTTTCATAGTAGAATAATAACTTTTCTAAATTTGTATTGTTACTTAATGGTGCTTATATAATCAGAATAGAATATGTTTACTATTTTGTCAAGGGCTATATGTATAGTATTTAGAAATTGACATTCCTACGCTATCACGTATACCCCTCTGCTTTCAAATTATAAGGGTATAATACCCAACCCTCCTACGCAAAGCTACGGAAGGGCACAGCGGAACTTTGGCTTGTGCCTCCGAAGCTCAACAGAGCGAAGGGTTGAAAGCTACGGTAGGTATATACCAAAGGTTGCAAAATCAAAGCAAAGTGGTATAGAATGGTTATATGAGCAGCTATTCAGCACAGCGTTTTTTTAGTTATATTGAAAAAAACAACCTACTCGACGCACAAACGCTCGAAGCAACGAAAATAGGCATTTTGAAGTCTGAGGAAGACCCAGAAGATTATTTCAGACAAAAGCACTTACTGACAGAAGAAAACTTACTGCAAGCTAGAGCATTTGCCATGCAGGTTGAGTATATTAATCTCTCCAATAGAGCAGCCTCCCCGCAAGCACTGGCACTCATTACAGAGGGTGTTGCACGACAATACACTATTTTCCCTTTTGAATTCGACCCAAAAGAAAACTCTATAAAAGTTGCTACAGATCAGCCACTCAATCTAGAAAATATAAGTTTTCTAGAAAAAAAAACAGGGAGAAAAATTATACCTTACCTTGCAGCGGCAAACGATATAGTTGAGGCAATTGACATACAATATAGACAAAACATATCCCCTACGGTAACAAGCGCGCTTGAAGAGTTCTCAACACGGCGCAAAACTGATGCATTTGATGCCCAAAAGAAAAAAAAGATCATAGTAAAAGAACCACCAATAGCAAAAATAGTAAATACTATTCTTGAATTCGCGGTACGTTCACGTGCTTCTGATATACATATAGAGCCCCAAGATAGTAAAACGAGAGTACGGTATCGTATAGATGGTATTTTATACGAGAAACTTATTTTACCAAGCTCATTACATGAATCACTCGTATCGAGAATAAAGATTCTATCACAAATGCGTATAGATGAGAAACGTATACCTCAAGATGGTAGATTTACCTTTACAATCGGAGATCAAGAGGATGATTTGCGCGTCTCTACACTACCAACTGTCCATGGTGAAAAAATAGTAATGAGGTTACTAAAGAAAACTGGAGGAATTCCCTCTTTACCAGACTTGGGTTTAAGGGATGTTGCGCTAAAAAGTCTTGAAACTGAAATAGCGAAGCCGTATGGAATTGTACTTATTACAGGGCCAACTGGATCTGGTAAAACAACGACACTCTATTCAGTACTCACACGTCTCAATCAGGCAACGGTCAATATTATGACTCTCGAAGACCCGGTAGAATATGAAATTGCCGGTATTAACCAAGTTCAGGTTAACCCTCAGGCTGGGTTAACGTTTGCAAATGGATTGCGCTCTTTTTTGCGGCAGGACCCAAATATAATTCTCGTTGGAGAAATTCGTGATCAGGAAACAACATCGCTTGCTATTCAAGCTGCTCTCACTGGACACTTAGTTTTCTCTACCCTTCATACCAATGATTCGGCAACTGCAATACCTCGTTTACTTGATTTAGGCGCTGAGCCTTTCTTAATCGCATCCATATTAAATGCCGCCATAGCACAACGTATTGTGCGAAGAATCTGCTCTTCGTGTAAATACAGCTTTGCACCCGATAAAGAGGTTGATAATGCTATTAGAACGACTTTAGGACACTATTTGCCAAACATCTACAGGGACAAACCGTTGATATTATATAAAGGCAAAGGATGTAGCGAATGTCAAGGAACAGGATACTTCGGAAGAATAGGAATATATGAAATATTGGTTGTAAACAATGCCATAAATAAACTTGTACTCCAGCGTGCGAATGCGGCTAATATTTCACAAGAAGCTAGAAAAAACGGTATGATTATCATGCAACAAGACGGTTATCTTAAAGTACTTGATGGATTGACAACAGTTGAAGAAATTTTGAGAGTATCAGAATCATAATATGGACAGCAATCTAAACAAACTTCTTCATGAGGTAATTCAAAGAAGTGCAAGTGACTTGCATATTAATGTAGGATACAAACCAACCTTAAGAATCAATGGTGATCTATACCAGCTTATTGATTACAATGTGTTAAGTTCAGACACAGTTTCACAACTTTTCTTATCATTTACCACAAAAGAGCAACAAGAATTTTTCTTTTTAAACAAAGAGCTCGACTTTAGTATCGACTATAAAGAACAACGTTTTCGTGCCAACGCGTATTATGAAAGGAATGCCATTGCGCTTTCACTTCGTCTCATTCCCAAAAAAATCCCTACTATTGAACAACTTGGGTTGCCAAGCATTTTACATGATTTTACCTCCTTGAGACAGGGGCTTATTTTAATTACTGGCCAAACAGGTGAAGGTAAATCCACAACGCTTGCTTCTATGTTGAACGAGATAAACGAAAATTCTGCAAGTAATATACTAACTATTGAAGACCCGATTGAGTTTACCTACCCACGATCCCGCTCTATAGTAGCACAACGTGAATTGAAAAGAGATACTTTATCTTTTCATAACGCGCTTCGAGCAATTTTACGTGAAGATCCAGACGTTGTCGTGTTAGGCGAGATGAGAGATTATGAAACAATTGCCTCAGCAATGACACTAGCTGAAACAGGGCATCTTGTTTTCTCAACGCTTCATACAAGTAATGCTTCACAAACTATTGACCGTATTGTTGATGTATTCCCTGAAGAACAACAAATGCAGATAAAAACACAACTTTCAGCCGTGTTAAAAGTAATATTTAGCCAAAGACTCATTCCCCATGCTTCTGAAAGAAAACGGATACCAGCGTGTGAAATTCTCATAAATAACTCTGCAATTTCTTCACTCATTCGCGAAGGAAAAACACATCAGATAGACAATGTTATGCAGACAGGCGCGCAGGAAGGTATGGTGTTGTTCGAATCACATTTAAAAGATTTGGTACTTGCAAAATCTATTACATATGAAACTGCTATAAAATACGCCTATCGACCACATCTCATTAAAGAACTTTTAAAGTAACCGATGAACTTCGAATATACAGTCTCAGATCAAGTACACAAAAAAACCGCTGGAATGCTCGACGTTTCTAGCAAAAAGGAGGCTATCCGCATTTTAAAAGAAAAAGGTTATTTTATTATCAAGCTTAAAGAAAAGGTGACTTTAAGCGATATGTATTACAAATATTTCCCACAAACAAAGCTAAAACTCCCCTTCAATAGATTAGTAGACTTCACAAGACAGCTCGGTATCATGGTGAATGCGGGCTTGAGCTTAGTGGACGCGCTCAGCATCATGATTAGACAAACAAAAGACCCATCTCAGAAGCAGCTTATAGCGGCAATCCTAACCAAGATAAAAGGAGGTGAATCTTTTTCTGATGCGTTAGAAGACTATCCAGATACATTTCAAAACTTTTATATAGCGCTCGTTAAAGCAGGTGAATCTTCTGGGAAACTAGATGAGGTATTACTTCGTCTAGCGGAGAATTTAGAAAGAGCACGCGAGTTTCGAGGAAAAATAACGAACGCTCTCTTATACCCACTGACTGTTATTGGAGCTATATTTGTAGTCGGATTTATTATGGCTACCTTTGTACTACCGAAACTTCTCGATTTGTACAAAACATTCAAGGTTGATTTACCTATGTCTACAAAGATACTGATAGCAGTATCAAACTTTTCGTCACAGTTCTGGCCATTAATCATTGTAGTCGTCGTTGTGTTTATTATATATGTTCGCATCATGTTGACTAACAAAAAAACTCGAGAAAAAATTGATAGATTTCTACTAAAATTACCTGTCTTGGGTGATGTTGTTCAAAAATCTGTGCTTGTAGAAACTACTCGTACGTTAGCGATATTGCTCCATTCTGGTGTACCTTTACTTGAAGGTCTAGAAATAGCCACAAAAACCACAGGTAATTTGGTTTATCAACGCTCACTTAAAAGCATACAAGAGCGTGTAGAGCGTGGGACATCCTTGGGGGACGCTCTATCTGAAGAAAATGTATTCCCAGAAATATTTGTACAAATGACTGGCGTTGGTGAAAAGACAGGGAAATTAGATGATACTCTTCTTCGTCTATCTCGTTACTTTCAAATGGAATCAGAATTAGCAATAAAAGCTGCTACGACGCTTATTGAACCTCTCATATTAGTAGTCTTAGGTGTTGGTGTAGGATTCCTCGTCATTTCGGTGTTAACACCTATCTACAGCCTCACTGGTTCTTTTGGTGCGGCTCAATAGTAAAGTATTCAGTGAAATATGAAAAATAGTATATCTATCTGAATAGCAGGTTATTTGTTAGAGAACTGTCCGCAGCGAGATTTTGTTCCTCATTTGTCAATACATACTGATATACGCGTATTGCTTGTGGATATTTGGTAATATTTTGAGGTCTTTTAGTAATACGTACCATGTTTTTTCTCCACCAATTAAAATCTAACGAAGGATCGCTCACGGGCAATGCAATCAAAAAAGTATATTTCTTTTTAGTGTTATAGTGTACTTCCACATTGTACTTTTTAGCTGCATATTCCATCGCATAGCGAACAGTATACCCTACCAAATCGGTATTAAAGACAAAATAGCCATTCTCTTTACCAGCTTGTTTGAGAGTGTTTTCTCCTATAGTTCGATACAATTTCCATGAATTTGGAGAAGTATCTGAAAACAGGTATGCATCATGTGCTGTTTGCACCTGACGCATCAAAACAACTATAACAAATGGTATCGCTGCCATCCAGATGTATTTGTTCGTATTACTCGTCACTATGCCAGTAAAAACGATAATAGCCATAAGCGCTATTGGCCAGTGGTAAAATGGCCACATCATGCCGCCATAGGCTAATGTTATAAGCCAAAAACCAACGTAAAAAATACAACTCACTTTTAGAGCTGAATATATATTCGTCTGTTTCTTCCCTTTCAAAAAGTACCAAATAATAATGAGCAGTACTAAAACCGCAAGCACAATGCTTCCCCCAGTAAAATCATAAAGCCCGTCTGTCAAAGCTAAATTCAATCGAGTAATCAAAAAACCAGTATAGGTAAGTAATGGTCTCTCACTCCCAGCATGAAATAAAAATGTTAGGAAACCCTTCGACTGAAGAAATCCGTGGGTTATATCAAACAATATGAATGTACTCAAACCAGGCAACATACCAAGAAAAGCAAAAGGAATAAGTTTGTAGTTTTTTACTTTTATAGCAGTCACCAGACAAATGATGCATGAAAGAAAAAGTATAGGTATCGCGAATGCCATTTCAAATTGGAAAATGAGCCCTAAAAAAAAGAAAGAAAGAAATGCAAGTTTTGTTGTATGTTTCCTTACAAACGCAACAAAATAATAAAAGAAAAGCGGCATCATTAAGAGTGCGCCATGGGGATTATACATAAATGGTACGTGATACGCATACATACCCGAAACCAGAAAAGCAGCAAGTAAACCTACCGTTGTTGTATACATCTTCTTGGTAACCCAGTAGACAATGTATACCAAGACACAATATAGAGAGAACCAGAACCACCCCATAAATACTGGATTGCCTCTACCCAATATAAAAGCTGGTACATTGAGATAAAGCCATAAAGGGCCATGATATATGCCAGATATGCCAGTCCGTTCACCAATAAGCATAATCGGATTCACTGTAATTATCTCTCGGAGTAGTAAGAAGTCGCGTGCAACATCTGGATAATATACTATGTTCTGTTTAAAGAGGATAATAGTAGCAATACACGCATTGAGTACTATCCCTACCAAAAGTATTACGTGCAATATTTTTTTGTTCATGGTAATTCCGAAAAATAAAATTTAGACGACCTTAAGATAGTTCAATAGTATGTATAAACTAAACCCTCCATAAAAACAAATTGCTAGTACTAACATACTTATTCTAAACATACTTGGCTTGATGCTCTTGTTTAAAAGCGTGGTATTGACCCACAATGTCAAACATGCGTGTACAAACATAGCAAATGCATTAAGAACCGCAGATATGATTAAGAGCTGTAACGGCTCTGTAAAACCTAACATAAATACCGTTATGCCACTTATTATTTGAAACCACAATAACAGATAATACATTTTTGATGTACTCAATGTCTTCAGTTTACTTCTAAGAATAAGTACGTTTTCCGTCAAAATTCTACTCGTTGCATCTAATACAGTCAGTTGAGTCCCAAAAAGCATTAGTCCTACAAGTATTAAAAACAGAACCCCAAAAAATTCAAATGTTCTAGAACCTATAACTGCGGCCTCGCTAATAACAAAATTTATTCCAGTAATGTTTGACTTCAACCCATACGTGGTAGAATAGGAAAGCAAAGCAAGTAGTAGAATTGTTATTGCGCCAGTTAACCAGAAAACGACAAAATGTTCCATATTTATTTTATTCCACCAATTTTTCATCTTTGATCTGTTTTCAGGAGTATCTTCATAGGTTGAACCGGTAATTGAGCTCTCGTGAGACTTTCCAGTAATCAGGCTCGATATTTTCCCAGAATATTTTCCCATACCGTATTCCTTCTCTTTGATATAAAACGACTGCGCGAGATTTAGGTTTCCGCCTGCGCCAGAATATGCAAAGGCAGCTAAAAAAGTAGCAATCGAGATACCTTCGGGTAAAAACATATAGTTGTTACCTACTCCAATTACTCCTTTTGCCAAAGACAAAAAATCGGTCGCAGATGCTATATATAAAGCAAGTAACGCGATTATAGGCACGCCAAAGCCTATGAGGATCTTTTGAAATTTCTCCACAGTTTTATACAGCGTTGGACCAAGAGATAAAAGCAATCCTATTGCTATGAGTTCTATAATTGCAACCTGAGCTACTGTTCCAACATTCAATACAGTTGTGATAACTTTAGCACTTGATGCAATTATACCGGGCCAAATCCATGGTAAAAAAGTAGATAGTAAAAACCACACAGGTAAGTATTTCAATTTACGTGCATAACCTACAAAAATACTCTCGCCATTAACAAGGCTATACCGGCTTATTTCCATATTTATAAAAAACTGAAATGTTATCCCTATTACTGCACCCCATATAATACCGAGCCCGTAATTACTTGTCAGAAATGGCCACAATATCAATTCCCCACTTCCCAAACCTAAACCGAGTAATATAAAGCTTGGGCCAAGTAGTTTCTTAAATGCAGGTGGATTGTCGAGTGTATTGCGTTTAAGCTCATCCATGCACTCCATTATAGATAAAATTCAGATAAGAAACAAACGGGAGAATTTACCGTATCCAAACAATATAATGTAAGTCGAATAATGGCTCTCCCACCAAAGCGTTAGCGAAGTTTGGATATTGGATATTTGATATTGGATATTCCACTATTGCAAAAATGCAATAGTGGTGGTGGGTCTGGAGGGGCTCGAACCCTCAACCAACGGCTTAAGAGGCCGCTGCTCTACCATTGAGCTACAGACCCAATCAATCTTATATTTCTTTGTTATTGCTCTGTTTTATAATACTTCTTATATATCGAGAGCTTTTCATCCTCTTTAAATATCTTTCTCTTTTTATTGCGTCAGATTTATTATTATATTCTTCTTTGTGCAAAAGTATCCACGGTCTCTTTCTTTTTGTATATCTTGTATTCCCATTATTATGCGCATACACCCTTTTTTCTAAGAAAAGCGTGTATCCAATATAAAACGTCTTATCCACTTGGCTTTCCAGCACATATATATAGTACATCTCTGATAATAACCCTCAACCAATCCCGACAAAAGTCGGGACTGCTCTACCCGCCTGCGCTTCGCTTGTCGCGAAGCAATGGCGGGCAGGCCATTGAGCTACAGACCCACAAACACAAAATCCATTATATCATTCTCAAAAACCCCAATCCACGCAATGCAGTTTACATACTATAGG
>Ga0210057_1002207_pt1 | contig 28111 bp, 16 predicted proteins | sample CryGeyCG2114_010_2_FD_183968 | JGI IMG/M metagenome (GOLD analysis project Ga0210057, IMG submission 183968) | Groundwater microbial communities from aquifer - Crystal Geyser CG10_big_fil_rev_8/21/14_0.10 (SPAdes) (version 2) | ecosystem: Environmental > Aquatic > Deep subsurface > Groundwater ...
TCAACAAAAAGTTCAGGTAGCGGCCAATTTTGATCAAAAAATAATTGAAGTGAATAAAAAAAAGATGGAAGCGCTGGATTCACTTGCGGCAAAAAAGAAAGACCAACTTTTGATTCAAAAAGGATTGGTTAAAAAGTTGGATGAGATCGATCGAGATATAGATTTTTATCGTATTGAAAAAAAAGAGTTGCTGGTTGATCGCTGGAATAGTGATCATGATTTAGGTTTACCGGTTGGTCATCGACCTCAGCCAATGAAGCCGATTGATTAATTCTAGTTTTTTTCTTTTGGCCAAGAAACTTTAAAGAAGGCCACAATCAGTACTTGAAAAAATTGAATGCTTTTGTAAAGGTGATAGCTGACAAGGCCTAGAAAAAAATCCGTTCCATAATGGCCAAGACTCTCATGTGTGATGGTGCTACAGCGTGGCATAATGTAGTCTCCAATGTAGTGACTAAATTCTTGGCATACCTGAGGTATGGTTGTTTCAACATTCGCCTCAATATTTCCCCAGGTACTAGTATAATGAAGATTATATGAGCCAATTGTTAGCCATGTGCCGTCTACAAATAATGCTTTGGCATGCAGTATGCTGTCTCTCCACTCAAGAATTTCTATTCCATGCTTGATCAGTCGTCGATACAGATAGGTTTGGGCCAGATGAACACTCCTGACATCAGAGTGGTGAGTGAGGAAGATGCGCACTCTTACGCCATTTTTTTTAGCTCGAATGAGCAGTCTGACTATCAGGTTTTCAGGAACGAAGTAACCACTCATGAGGATGATTTCACTTTGCGCTTGATAAAGAGCAGTTAAGTAGCGTTCTCGGATTGTAAAATTACCTTTGAGACCATCATGCAATAAAAAGCGATAAGGCTTTTTGCAGTCGCAGGTGAATACTCCTGGCAAATGCATTTGTTCCCAATCTCGGTGAATTTCATCATGTTTATAAATTTCAAGCAAAATGGATTGGATATGGAAAGTGGACGGACCTTTAATATATATCGCTAGATCAAGCCAGGGTAGACTAGGTCTGATGTTAGGCGGGTTGGTTTCTTCTTCTATATACTCACGCGCGATATTAAGGCCGCCCACCAGTGCAACCTGATTGTCGGCGCAAACTACTTTATGGTGAGCGCGACGGGAGAAATCAAAAAAATGTGTTTCAAGCGATGAGTTAAAGCTTTTAAAATGAATTCCTTCTTGCTTAAAAAAATTTGACCAGTCTGGATCTGGCCAAGGACTTCCCACTGCATCTGTCATAATGAAGACTTCAACACCTCTTTTTGCCGCTTGCAAGATATGGCCTAAGATTTCACGTGCACTATCATCTTCGGCCAGGATGTAAGTGTGTACATGCAATTGCTCTTTAGCATTATCAATTATTTTCAGTAGAATATTTTTAAATGAATGACCTGAGTAAATAATTTGTAGGTCCTCTGCTTGACTAAATTGTCCGTCGTGAGGGAAAAGAACATTCTTTTGATATGGCCAAAGCCTCAACCGTGGAATTTGTTTAGTTGACTTGGACACAGATTAAACCTCATGCTGATTAATCGCACATCAGCTTAATGATCAAAAATTTAATGAGCAGAAGGCCGGTTTTCAAGATAAGACTCAGAAATTTTAGCTAAAGCGTTCTCACTATAAAGGAATTGCAACGATTTATCTTTATAGGGAGAGAGATCATAACTAGGGGCCACTCCCATCCATTCTTTTATGACAGAGTCGGGAATCTTTTCTCCAATCCATTTAAATACGCAGGCCTGGCGCAAAGATTTTGGTGTGGTTTGGATCATAAGTTTTTTTCTATATTCTTCGAACACAATCTCAATACCACGGGGAGATAGCCCGCCAGAGAGGATCTTATAGGGATTGGCATTAAAAAAGGCTTGATCAAATTGAATGTTGAAGGCCGCCTTAAGTTGTTCTAAGTGCTTCAAATAATCGTCAATAATGTTTGAAAAAGACGGGTGTAGAGGAATGCTATAAGGGTCTCTTTTGGCAGGTTTAACCATGACTCGCGGAGATTCACCTAGAATCAGATCGCGCAGTCCGAGAGGTGATACATCTGAAACTTTAAGTCCAGCACCGAAAATCAGAATAATTAATATTTGGTTACGTTTTGATAGCAGTTCGGATATTGAAATATTTTGACCCGAAAGGCGTGTCATCTTGGCCTCATGCTCTTCTTGCAATAAGCAATGCCAAAAAGTTTTAACTTCTGAGAACGGAGCTGGCCTGGGTTCATCAACAAATTTAGGTGAAGAGGGGATTTTGCGTACAGGATTGCTTGAAAAAATATGCTTTGAGACCAGGAAATCAAAAAATATGCGTAGAGTTTGTACCCTTCGTCTACGAGAATTGTCCGAAGTATACTTAACTTGTAGGTATTTTCCATAGAGCAAAATTGCTTCAAGATCAAAGGTCACAATCGCGTGGGGAGGATATTTATCGCTTAGATATTGATTAAAGCAGTCTAGGTCAGTTTTATAGTTCTTTAGGGTATTGAGACTACGGCCCTTACCATCAAGTTCTTTTAAAAAATCGTCTTGGAGGGTAAGCAGGATAAGCCTGCCGAAGCTAGGCATGGTTCCCGCCTGAGGGCCGGCGTGGGATTCGAGTTCAGAGATATCGGTAGTTAGACTCATGGCGCGCTGCATCCAATGGTTGATTTTTACAATTCTGGTCAGTCTAGCTTGGACGTAAAGAATTCTCAACAAAAAGCATTGGCCCTTGCAACGTATTGCACCCTGTGTTAAATGGAGCAGACAATTGAAGAGTGGGAATTATGCAAAAGACGACCTTAGGCCAATATGAAAAGGCCCTTTCCGGGATTTTTTATGAATCGGATCCATCTGATAGTGGCAGCCGTTGGCCAAAAAATGACCTTAATCCCGCCAGCTTTTTTACTTGGTACAAGCAACGTTTGCCATTTCAGATGTTTATACAGAAGATTGGCATTTCTCGACCGTTAGATATTTCATTTTTAGATGCAGTCTCCCATACAAGCTTTGTGCACGAAAATAGATTTTTGAATCTTTGCGGGCATGAAAGACTTGAGTTTTTAGGCGATTCCGTTCTTTCAGTCATTGTTTCCAACGCGCTTTACGATTGGCATCCCGAAATGGACGAGGGCATGCTTTCCAAGCTGCGAAGCGACTATGTCAGAAAGGAGTCACTGCTTGAGCTGGCGCGAGCTATCGAGCTCGAAAATATAATACTACTAGGAAAGGGTGAGTATCTTAAGTGGCAAAAAGATGGGGAGCTGCCTTATTTAGCAGATTTTTTCGAATCGATTCTAGGATATTTGTTTTATTCATTTGGATTAGCAGAAGCGCAAAAGTTTTTTTTCAAAAGTGTCAAAAGTTACCAACAACAAATGGGTAGCGATTTCTTCGCTATTCGTTCTCGCTGTCATTTAGATCCCAAGACTCAGTTGCAAGAAACGCTGCTTGCTCATTATAAAGAACTTCCTTCTTACAAAGTTGGGGCGATAGATAAAAATGAAGAAATGACCATTTCGCTTATATTTCGTGGCAAAGAACTGGCGTCGCTGACGGGAAAAGGACGCAAACACATAGAAAGGGAACTAGCCAAGCTAGTTTTGGACGAGAAAACGTACTTAAAATAGGAGGCCTTTGTGCTTATTAACCATCAACATCCTCACAATAAATCAATTATGTTGGCCATTGTTGGCGCACCTAATGTGGGTAAGAGTTCTCTGATTAATTATCTTTTAGGAACCGATTTATCAGTGGTGACGCATAAGCCGCAAACTACGCGTAATAAATTTCATTGTGTTTTTACCGTTGATAGAACTGAAGTCATACTTGTCGATACTCCCGGGATTCACAAAAGTTCGTTCGAATTTAATAAGCGATTAAATGAACAAGCGCGGGAAGGAACAGAGGGAGTAGACCTCAATTTACTCTTGATCGATTTATCTCGCGATGTTCTTCCGCAATTTGTCGACTTTCAAAGCGTCATTGGTAAAGAATTGGGCCGGACATTTGTGGTTTTTACCAAATCTGATTTGGTAGAGAGCCCGGAATTGCTGCCTCTGGCAGAAGTGATTGAAAGCGCCAAACAGGTTATCCCTCAGATTGAAAAGTACTTCGTTATTTCTAATAAGGACGGCAGCAACATCCATGATTTAATGGGCGCGATTTGTGATGCCGCTCAGTCGGGGCCGCACTTATATCCAGGCGGCGAAGTCAGCAACATGAATGAAAGATTTTTTGTGACTGAATACATTCGCGAACAAGCATTTTTACTGCTTAAAGAGGAGTTGCCATACGAAGTGGCGGTGACTATTGATGAGTACCGTGATTTAAATAATAAATTTGATGAAAATAGTGACGAACCTTCACCCTCTCCGGAAAGGAAAAAAAATGCTAAGGGTGAAGAAAAAGCACCATTGGTGTCGATGATCTCGGCCTCGATTCATGTTAATCGTCCTAGCCAACGGGCGATTGTCGTCGGTTCGCGCGGTGAGATGATTAAAGAAATAGGTACGCGCGCTCGCAGAAAAATCGAGGATCTTCTAGGCGGCCAGGTGCATCTTAACCTGCACGTCAAAGTGACTCCAAAGTGGTTTAAAAATAATTATATTCTAGAAGAGATTGGACTTCCTCGCGCTCATGACAGTGCCCGTGTTTGGAGAAAAAAATGAAAGACAAAAGATCAATGGTAGTGTCCTTAATTGGACGACCTAATGTAGGCAAAAGTTCTATTTTTAATCGCTTGTTAAAACGAGGAAATAAAGCACTAACTTTGGATATTCCTGGCGTTACGCGTGATCGCCACTATGACATTATGACAATGGAAGATGCCCTGAATCTTGCCCCAAGAGATATTATCTTGGTTGATACAGGCGGTTTTTATCCTGAAAAAATTGATGAAAAGGAAACCTCTGCAATTCCACGTTTTTTTAATCTAATGATGGAGCATGGTAAGCAGGCGATCAAGGAATCTGATCTTATTCTTTTTGTTGTCGATGCCAGAGAAGGGCCAACTCCTTACGATAAAATTATTGTGGATCATTTGCGAATGGCAAAGAAGGAATTTTGGCTAGTCATCAATAAATTTGATAGTGGCAAACAAGATGGCGACGAACTGGAGTTTTATTCACTTGGAATTGGTGAAGAGCAGATGTTCAAAACTTCGGCCGAACATGCATTGGGGCTTGGTTCCTTGCGTGAAGAGCTTCACAAAAAAGCGCATCAATTTGCCACTACGGCTTCTTCTGCTCATCAATTACAGGTTGGAGTAACACCAAAAGAGCAAGTTGTCGGAAGAGTGGCCATCATCGGCGTACCGAATGCTGGCAAATCAACTCTTTTGAATCAATTGGTCGGTAGTAATCGCGCCTTGGTAAGCGACATCCCTGGTACCACCGTTGACCCTATCGAAGCGTATTTTGATCTATACTTTGGTCCAGGAGTGGCCAGTCTGGAGGGAGCACCGGCCTTAATGGGACGTGACCTGCTCTATCGCGAGTATTCAGAATTTCAAAGAAATAATCCAGAATTTATTCAGGAAGAAGAATTTTATTCCAATGACAAAGAAGATTTTGAAGATATGTCACAAGATGATTTTGTCTTGCAGGACGAATATCAGCAAGATCAGGAAATACTTGAATCGCAAGAGTCTAGTCAGGAGCAGGAAGAGATTTATGCCCAACTTTTTGATGGAGAAGATACTCAAGCTTGTGAACATGAGGACGCTGGCCCAGAATTGGCAATAGATGAGGTAGCTGATACAACAGAGATTGATACAACAGAGATTGATACAGATGATGAAGTTGAAAGCATCCCTGCCGGTAGCTATTGGCGCTCCGTTCATTTAGTTGATACCGCAGGTATCCGTCGCCAAAAATCAATCTTGGAAGAGATTGAAGCTCCCAGCGTTTATCGCTCACTTCGGTGTATTACTGAATGTGATGTTGTTATCTACTTGATTGATATTAGCAAAGGGCTGTCACACCAGGATCGCAGACTTATAGATATTGCTCTTGAGAAAGGTAAGTCTCTTCTGATCGGCCTGAATAAATTTGATCTGATCAAAAAGAAATTAAAAACAGATAAACAACGTAAAGAATTCATTAAAGATCTTCGCGCCGAAATTCCCTGGATTGATTATTGCGAGTTGATACCCATGTCGGCCAAACATGGTGAAGGATTGGGGCGCTTAAAAAAATCTTTGGTAAAAACTTTCTTCATACGTCGACGTCGTATCACTACTGGTGAATTAAATCGTGCTTTGACGACTTTGGTTGACGCTCACCCGATTAGCGTTCAAGACGCTAGTAATGGACGTTTTAAAGTTAAGTATGGCGCAATGATTAGATCAAACCCTCCAACTTTTTTGCTTTTTACAAATCGATCAAAAGGTATTCCAGATAATTATCGCAGATATTTAAAAAAGGGATTGAGGCGTCAATTTCGTTTGGACAACACTCCTGTACACATTATTTTTCGATCGGGTTTGGACTTGGAGCGAAGAATGAAAAAAGTCTCAAGCGGTGCTACCAGCTAATGGTATAACTAACCATTGTGGTATAAACGTTGCCGGTTAAGTCTTCATAAACCGGCCGAAACTTTTGAGTATATTTATCGTGAAAATTTACGGTGTGGTAGAGTAGCTCAACCCCAATGTAGGACTCGCGTAGTTTGATGGGAAACTCAAGCCCGGTTCCAAAGCCAAAGCCCAGGCCCCCCCCGGTATCATTCCCCAGGTTAGATTGATCAATGAATTTGTTGGTTAGGTACCAATACTCAATTCTGCCAATAAAGTAGGGATTGGAATAAGTCAGAGCAGTGCCAAGATTGGAAGTGTCTATGTAATAGCGGTAAGAGAAAAAAACTCTTAGGGCATTAATGGTAATAAATCCGACGGCATTAGTTTTAAAATTGAGAGTTGGCTCGCCTATAAACATACTGTGACGGCTATATTCCACACCCAATCCAAAAGAGGTATGAAAATCACTGAACCAATAAAGTGAAATTCCGTAGCTTGGTGGATCATTTTCATAGGCTGCTCCACGATTGCCATCAAAGGAGGTCATACCCAGTGAAAGTGCAAAAGAAAAGAAGCGGCCATAGCGGTAAAACCGTTCATCCTCTGCCATATGCGCGCCGAGGACATCCTCATTAAAATCACTAAAGATGTCTCCACCTGTGTCTAAATCATCATCTTGAATTTCGGGTCCAATTCCAATGTCTTGCGCCAGGGCGCTTCCTTGCTGGATTGGCGCAAGCGTATAAGCTAGACAGAACAGGATTAAAAAAAGTGGCCCTTTCCAGTTCACCAGGTTTTCCTTGCTAGATGTAGAAATGAATCGCCGCCTTGATGATGTGATAGCCCACAGTTTCCAAAACAAATTCATCTATTTTATTCATACTGACGCCAAATTCAAAACTAAGTCCGATACTTTCGATACTTTGGAAGGCAAACTCCGACCCAAGTGTGACATCGAGTTGAAAGCCGCTCTGAGATCCGGCCGTAGTGTTACGCTTTAAAATAGCACCCATGCCAGAAGCGTAAAATTGTAGATGGGGTTCATCATAGATGACGCGGTAAAACTTGAGTCCCGCAGCATAACCGCCCCCAGAGTTATTACTTGAGAAGCCTAGCAGTCCACCCATGCCAAAGTCTGGGCCATTCATAATTTTAAATGAAATGGAGGGTAAGTCGGTCGCCACTTGGTTAGATGTTCCAACGCCTAAGCGGCCAGAGATGTCTCTGGCCTGGGCCTCATGTGGTGCAAAAGAAATACATACAGTAATGAGCAGCAGTAGTAGGCTTGCCATCATGAGTAAAGGACTTGAGGCCCTGTGCAGTAATGGGTCGGTATTGTTTTGCAAAATATTTACTCCCGCATAAATGGTATATTTCTAATCTTATATCTCCACTCTATTTTTGACAACTTAATGGAGTGTTTCTAAACTAACTTTGCAAAACTTATAGAAGTTTGAATAGTAATTGATTTACATCCGTAATAACAACCAGGAATAATTAATTTATGGCCACAAAAACTGAAAGCGCCAACAGCCTTAGAAATGCTCCATCAACTCCGGTCGACGAAATTTTAAAAGAAACTGAAGTCGGAGTGTTCATTGCTAAATACAAGGGACCACTACTCATTGTGACTGTCTTGATTATTGTCTCCGTCATCGCCTGGGGAATCTATTCTAATCAAGTTAATAATGTGAACGCTAAATCTTCTGACCTTGTCTACGGTTTTGAAAAGAGCACAATGAGTGCCTATCAAGAGGGTAAAGTCTCAGACAGTGAGCTTTTGCAAAAAACTAAAGAATTGCAACAACAAGTAAAGAATTTTGATGGTGCACTCCCCACTTTCATTAAGGTTTCAAGCCTACTCCAAAGCAAAGGCAAAAGCGATGAAGCGCTTACTGTACTTGATGGAGTAGAGGATAATCTGGGACGCAATGCCTTTTATTCGCGCTATTTCTTATACAACCAACTTGCTGCTCTATATGAGGATAAAGGCGATTTTGACCACGCCATTGCATACTCAGAAAAATTGCGAGCTTTGCCTGTCAAATCCTTGGAAGGAAAGGTCTATTTAGATTTAGGTCGGCTTTATTTAAAGAAAGGCGATAAGGAAAAGGCTAAGTCATCTCTTCAATATATTATTGATAATCAAAGTGATCCAGAACTTACTAAGTTAGCTAAAATCTATATGGAACGTTTGTGATTATTAAGCATTATCTTTGGAAGCAAGTTTGTCTATTCATGTGCATGCTTATTCTTAGCAGTGGATGCTCCTCCTGGCGTATGGCCTGGAATAATCGCTTGGGAGATAAGTTGACCTGGCATAAGGCGACACCAGTTGATGATGGAACCAGCTTGCACGCATTATGGATAAAAGATCTCGATCCTTCTTATGAAACAGGCAACCTACCGATTGCATTAAATTCGCCCCTTATTTATCGCGGCAAGGTTTTTATCGGCCATAACAGCGGTAAGATGCAAAGTTATGATTTGGAAAATGGCAGACTGCTTTGGAGCGAAAATGAGAGGGGAACCTATCACTCTGCCCCCGTAGGATACAACGATCTGATTCTTTATGGAACAGTACAAGGTCGCTTTAATGCGCGCAATTATCTGACAGGAGAATTGGTCTACTCAGTTGATTTGGGTGCTTCTGTTGAGTCCGAGGCGACTATTTCCAATTCGAGAGTCTTCGTTCACTTGCGCAATCATAAGATTTTTTCCTTAGATGCGGAAACAGGCAAAGTTCTCTGGTCATACCAGCGCTCAGTGCCTTTTCTTAATACCATTCAAGGGGTCTCCAAACCGGTTGTCTATCAGGGAAAAGTTCTGGTCGGAATGGCAGATGGTCAAGTTCTGGCCTTAGGCTTTGATGATGGTGCTTTGCTGTGGGAGCGACAGCTTTCTTCCGGTGGCAAATTTGTAGATGTAGATGCTGCGCCCTTTGTTTATGGTGATAACGTATTGGTTGCCCCAGAGATGGGGCCTTTATTTTTACTGGCCTCCTCCACTGGCAAGGTTATCCGGACAGTGGAGTACCCAATATCTCGTTCCCCCATACTATTGAATGACGGGCTTGTTCTCGGCACCAGCTCAGGTGAAGTTCTCTTTGTGACCAAAGATTTAAAGGAAGTTTGGAGAAGAAAAGTTTCTGATGGAAATATTACGGGGTATCATTTGTTTAAAAATCGCTTGGTCGTAACTGATGTGACCGGAAAGGTATCCATTCTAGATCCTGTCCTAGGCAAAATTCTGTTTCAAAAGCATTTAGGCCATGCTTCCTCTGCCATTTTTGGTAAGATGTCGGTTGAAGGCAAGCATCTCCTGATACTTTCATCTCGCAATCGCTTGTATGATTTCAATTAGGTTATGGCAGTAACGTTTTTCAATCAGACCTATTTTTTTCTGATGAGAGATTTTTTTCAGCTTTAACTTGGGAAGCGGGAGTTCGATTGCCAGCCTGGTCCGTGGACCCGCCTCTTTTAAGTAAGACATCGCTGATAAAATCCGGGTTAGAGCTGCAACTTTCAATTAAATCCATGTCTTCCTCAAATCCAGTTCCAATTAAGGTAAAATAGCGGCCACTAAAGCGGTCTCTTTGGTAAAAATTATAGTGTTGTCCCGCTGGTAAATAGTAGCGGATAGAAGAAATACGATGGTTGTACTCGATGTCTTTGTAAGGGCCTAAACTTTCAGTCAAAGAGAGAATGCCAGACTTTCCCAGACGAGTGAAGAATTGGGGAAAGAAGTTACACTCCTGATAGAGATTTATCCATCCTTGGGATAGATCATTTGTGTCTAATTTATTAATCAGTCGTGCAGACCCGATGTGTGGCATTGGAAGATTTCGTTTTCCATTTCCCGCCAGCGTGATGCTGGCCCCATGGGATGCATAGTAATTATAGAATTTAAATTGAGATTCATTCAGAATATGGTAGCGAACAGACTTGATGGCCTGGTCCATGCCAAGCCTATGAATCAGTTTAACAAAATTGTCCTGCATCTGAGTGTTTATCCATGGCGTGAATTGTTGTAACAGGACACTTTCACCACTAAAATTGTCGCCCGAGAATAATTCAACATAAGGGCCTTTTTCATTCAAATTGAGAAATTCGCTAACACCAATTGTCTCCATACCTTCTTTTTTGGCACGATAAAAAGTAGTGGCATAAAGGGAGAGGTGACCATTAGAAGCAATGTGTATCCCCGCGCCGGCAGAAAAATTGGGGAGATGCAGATTAGAACGTTCGGTTGAATTTAGTTGATTAAGGTCTTTAAAAATAAGATCTAAGTCCTTAGTTAGCAAGTCTTGAACAAAACTGGCCTCATTACGTTTAAAACCTTGTGGAAAGAACTCACGCCTTTGCTTAAAGAAAATTTGGACTTGTGTTTTGAGCGCTTGATCCGGTCGAATTTCAAAAAGGTCGGCATAATTATTGCTAGGAATAGGGATGAGGTGATTAGATGCTCCAACTGTTGCAATGAGGAAAGTCTTGCCATCACATTGGGTAACGAGAGAGGTATTTTGATAGGCCGAAAGTGGTGTTGCCCAAAGCGCACTCTTTTGGTCTTTTGCATGCCCAAGTTTATCAGGAGTCCATGCCGTAATCAGTTTAAAATCGGGGGCCTTAATGTCAGTGCCTTGTGATAAATAGAAATTGAGCACATCCTTACCATGAGCGGCCACCACCATCAGCATTTTATCTTTTAATGCTCCTGTTATGAGACGAGTGATGCCGACTGCGCCAGCACTACGATCATGCCGGTTGGTGATTTCATAGCTTAATTTTTTAGGGGATTCAGGATTAGAAACATCCCAAAAAAGAATTATCGAGGGTCCATAAAGACCTTTTTCAAGGGGCAGTACTAAGTAATCTCCTAATAGTTGAATTCCTCCTGGGTGATAGTATGATCGGCTATCAATTTTTTGTGATTTCACAACCTGCGAAAGGACCAGACGATCGCGCTTTTTAAAAAGATTGGGACGCTGATATTTTTCTAAGATATTTGTACCCATGGGGCCATGCTTTGGCCGACTTTCCATCTTGGCAACCATTAGAAGAGGGGAGCCATTTTTGACATTGCCATCGGGGCCTTGTTGATTGCCGGTTAAAAAAAGATACTGACCTTTTCTGCTAATACCTTGAATATGACTTGAGACGCCATCTGCAATGTCACCTTTTAGCATCCAAAAAATATTTTCAGGAAGTATAAAGTTGAAAGATGAAGAGTCTTTTGGCAAACGAGATTCTGAGTCATAGATATTTAGGCCATCTCCATTACTGCGAAGAGAGTTAAACTCAGATTCAACATCACTGATACATGCATTATCTTGGGAAGGTTGGTCGTAAGCAAAGGCGTCGGAATATGGCCATAATAGATGGACTACAATTGTACATAAAGTAAGTACAAACACAAAACGTTTCCTTTTTCATCCAGAAGTAACGCCTATTTCTTGTTTTTGTCGAAGTAGGCAGTTAAATATTCCATGGCCCAAGTGGCATCTAAGCGGCCTAATCCAGGATAGAGATATGGATTGGATCCACTTTGAGAAGCTGGGCCACGGCCTTTATCGTATTGCCCAAGGATGGCCTTTTCGAGAAAGAAATTTGAGACTAGAGTTGTTCTTAATAAAACCTCAAAGGATTGTTGCGAAGGTACTAATTTGTTGTTTTGTGAATATGTGACAAGATTTTCATAAATAAAATAATTGTCACTAGTCCCATATTCACATAGTTCTTCAAGTTCAGAATGAGTGTTGTTAGCATGCAGGAGTATGGCATCATCAAAAAGTTTGACCAATGAATCATGCTTTTTTTGATAAGTATCGTAGACCGTTGCTGACTCAACCGTATTGTTGATTGGTAGAGATAAAATAGGAAACTCTTGTAAGGCCACATCGCCATCATTTGTGATTGCCTGTGTTGCTTTTTCTGCCAGTTCTTTCATCCATGCAGTGTGTGAGGACGACTTTTGAATTTCGTTTAAATAGGAGCGATTTTCAACGATACCGGAGTGGAAGTGTGGACATATTTTGATATCTTTAGTCGTCTGTGAAGTTAGCTTTCTCATGCTCTCATATTCAAAATAGAGTGAGAGAAAATAAAGGCGCTTATTACTATACTTGGATTCCGACTTTATATTGCTTTGAATTGAAGCGGGATTTCTGGCCGCTGCTGTTTTACTCATGGCGACCTGTGCGCTTTTATTTGAGATGGTAAATTTGGGAACTTGGTTTTGCCCTTGCATCTTTGCTTGGAAGCGGTCCATCTTGTCATCGAAGCTCTCAGGCGCTCGATACGAACTACAACTGACTAGCAATGCAAGTAAGATGGTATAGGCCATACTGCTTCTAAAGTGGTGATGAATTCCTTTCATATGAGACTCCTATAAGCAAATAAAGACAAAGGTCAGTTTTCTGTGAAGGTTAATTCCAGACACCTTCCTAGACTTGTTATCGGAGGATTTAGAGAAATGAAAAATTTAAGAAGATTTTGTCCGACTAGCGGAAAAAATTGCGTGGCCTTTAATCAATAAGGTAGTAACCGGCCTCAAATTGATCGGCGGGGGAAACCCTGACCATTTTAGTTATCTCCGGGCGGTTTTGTCGGGTTATACTGACCTGATAATTCCCTTGGGGAAGAACTCTATAGAATTCGCCTTTATCAAAAGAATAAGGGCCCCATTTTTTACCCTGCTCATCAGTCAAATTAATTTGCCCTGCCTGAGTGGCATCGGAGAAATAAAATCCCACACCTTGCTGGACGTCTTGAATCATATCAAGCAATGCTTGGCGATTTTCATTGTAGTAATAGCTAACTTTAGAATAATCAGGCCATTTGGTTCCAGACAGTTCTATCGTGACTTGTAAATCTCCATACCAGTAGTAGCTCCAGTCTTGCATGCCCCCGTTGACTTCGTACCAGGCATAGCCATTGACAATGCCGCGGTCAAATTCTCTCGAATCTCTAATGTACGGAACGCTCTCTGCATAATGCAAAGATAAATCCATGACTAATTTTTCTAGTGGATGAGCTTCGGCGATTGTATCCCATGGGTAGTTGACCACTTCGGCGCCGCCGTGAAAGTTGGCAGATAGTCCAAAGTTATGATCTTTTTGAAAACCCATGACAGCCTGTGTTTCAGGCGCACGGCCATTAGGACCGTTTTGATTATCAGAGGTGCTAAAATCAGGAAAGTTGCGATTAAGATCAACGTAACGAGAATTACCACGTTGTCTTTTTAAGGCCCCATCTGGATTCATAGATGGCATAATATAAATTTCGCTATTGTTAACCAGTTTGTTAATTTGCTCGTCACCTTGGTGATAGCCCTTACCCAAGTCATCAATTAATTTAACCATCATCTCGCGTCCAACAATTTCATCTCCATGCATGTTGGCAATATATTTGAACTCTGGTTTTTTCTGATCTTGCTCGGGACGATTAGAAATTTTAACGACCCATAAATCGCGTCCTTCAACACTCTTGCCAATAGAAAAAAGGCGCATGATTTCTGAGTTTTGCGCCACAATTTGTTGCAGTTGGCGTCCAATCTCTTCTGGCGCTGGATAGCCACTTTTTTCACCTAGAGCTTTAAACATCTCTTCTTCAATCTGATTGAAGGGAATGTGTTGGTTTTCGAGAAATTCAGCCGTACCTTCATCTCCGTATAATTCATATCCTTGAGTGCTGCGGTGATCAACTGTGAACTCACCTTGGCGGTTGAGTTGGGCCAGATAGACACCTTTAGGGTCTTGAATGAAAAAACCTTCTTTCACAATATTTGCAAAAGACTGTGAGCAAAAAGTCAGGCCCAAGAATAAAATAAGAGTCGCATTGCCTAAGTTTTTCATCTTGTGTGAACCCCTTAACGTATCATTACCTTAATTGGTGAAATTAGCGTGGTGCACGATTGTCGCGATAATGTAGACATTTCGTCAAGCGTAAAAAAACAACAATTAGTGACAGGCGAAGGGAAAGAGCAGGGTCGTTCTCTCTTGAGTCTTTTCATTATGATAGCTTCGGCACAAATGGCCTGAGTAGACTTCATTTTGGTATAGAGAGGCATCTAGTTTGGCCAACAGCTCTGGAGGACAGGGTATTGTTTCAAAGGCGCCGGCACGAGCAGTTGGCGCCATCATCTCGATTTTTCCCTCAACCGATATTTGATATTGATAAATGACACCTTCGTCTTCGGCCAGAAAAACTAATTTCTGTCCTTGGATTTCAATGGGATACTCATCTCTTGGAATGGTAAATGGCACAGGGGCATTGTTGCCTTTAAAAAGATAGACGTGATGAAATTCGATGGTATTTTGATATTTTTTTAGAATGTGACTAACCGAATCCTGTGTCACTTGTGACAAAAAAATATAACCTATATAGCGTGGGCTGCGTTTGTTGCGATGGAGATCACAAGGGGAGTCCCAAAGTGCGTAGGCCTGTCCTTTGGGAATGCCTGGACGAAACCAAAGATTAAAAGGGATGCCATAGTTTTGTTGAAACTTTTTAAGTCCCGCCAGGGAATTCTTGTTGGCCTGAAATTTTTTAAGCTCTTCAATCCACATTTTTCGCACTTTGCCTAAATCTGCAGTGCATTTAGAATTAGCAGGACATCCATCAATGGGGTGAAAAAGTAATTGTGGATTGCTGGATAAGTTTGCTGATAGTGATGTTTCAGTATCTTGCGCCCAAGCAACTTCGATTGCGCTATGCCAGCTAAAGAAAATAAATAAAGTGATTGCAAGAAAAGTTGATTTGAGGATAAATTCTCTCACATCAAAAAATTTGAAAAAATTTACTAAATTTAGAACATGTTCCATCTGTGGCCTTCTTGCCTTCTTAAATTTGATTTTAGGATACTGGCAGGAGTTACCGCAGTCTAGCACCAGATAAAAAATCAAACATTTCCTAACTTTGGGTATACAAGATATAGTGTCAAAAATTTGAAAGTCGCTAGGGATATACTATATATTGTGTTTTTTCTTTGACAAAAAAATACTCCGGAGGCTTAATTTAAAAAAGATCAAAATTTGGGTAAGGAGGACCAATGAAAGTAAAGCGCCTACTGACTAAAAAAGGTGTTTCATCCTATCACGGGATTGAATTTGAGAAGCGTTCAAGCTCAATTAAGCACTTAGATGGCAAGGGAAGCAATTCTATGGACGTTATCGTTCCAAAGTTTTGGTCCGAGGTTGCCAGCGATATTTTAGCACAAAAATATTTTAGAAAGTCAGGTGTGCCGCAATTTGATTCTAATGGTAGGCCCATTATGGATAAGGACGGCGATGGTAAGCAACTTTTAGGTTCGGAAACTGATGTTAGACAAGTCTCTACTCGCTTGGCCCATTGCTGGAGAAAGTGGGGTGAAGACTACAATTATTTTTCCTCCAAGGCCGATGCCGATTCTTTTCAGGCCGAGATTGAATTTATGCTGGCACATCAAATGGCGGCTCCCAATTCCCCTCAATGGTTCAACACTGGACTACATTCAAGCTATGGTTTGAGTGGCAAGGCACAAGGTCATTTTTTCGTTGATGCCAAAAGCAAAAAAATGAGTAAGTCGACCTCTGCCTATGAAAGACCACAGCCACATGCTTGTTTTATCCAGTCTATTAATGATGATTTAGTCAATGAAGGTGGCATCATGGATCTTTGGACCCGTGAAGCGCGCCTGTTTAAATATGGCTCGGGTACTGGTACTAATTTTTCCAATATTCGCGCCAAGGGTGAGAAACTTTCTGGCGGTGGAGCTTCATCTGGTCTTATGTCCTTTTTGAAAATTGGCGACCGCGCTGCTGGCGCCATAAAATCTGGCGGAACCACCCGTCGGGCCGCCAAGATGGTTTGTCTTGACCTAGACCACCCGGATATTGAAGAATTTGTTAATTGGAAAGTAAAAGAAGAACGTAAAGTCGCGGCGTTAGTAACCGGTTCTAAAATCTGCAAAAGGCATCTTACCGCAATTTTTGATGCCTTAAGTAGTGGCGAGGGCGATGATCGTTTTAAGGCCCGTAGCAACCCTGCTTTGAAAAAGGCCATTGCCGAAGCTTCGCGCGATCAAGTTCCCATGAACTACATAAGCCGCGTGATTGAGTTGGCAAAACAAGGCTTTAATGGATTTGAGTTTGAAGTCTATGATACAGACTGGAACTCTGAGGCCTACGAAACAGTTTCAGGTCAAAACTCCAATAACTCTATTCGTATCACCAATGATTTTTTCAGCGCACTTGAAAAAGATGCCGATTGGGTACTCAAGTATCGCTCAAGCGGCAAAGTCGCCAAGACGATAAAGGCGCGCGATCTGTGGGATCAAATTGCTGAAGCGGCATGGAATTGTGCTGACCCTGGACTGCAGTTTGATACTACTATTAATGAATGGCACACATGTCCTGAGGATGGTCGCATCAATGCCAGTAATCCTTGTTCCGAATATATGTTTCTAGACAACACTGCCTGCAACTTGGCCAGTTTAAACCTGGTTAAATTTATTGATCCAGTAACAGAGCTTTTTGATGTAGAAAAATTTGTTCACGCCTGCACTCTGTGGACTATGGTGCTAGAAATTTCTGTCTTGATGGCGCAATTTCCATCCAAGGAGATAGCCGAGCTTTCCTATAAATATAGGACGCTGGGATTAGGCTATGCCAATATTGGCGCTCTTCTTATGATTATGGGAATCGCCTACGATTCTGAAGAGGGGCGAAATGTAGCTGCTGCCATAGGAGCAATCATGGGTGGTACTGCTTATAAAGTATCTGCCATGATGGCGGCTGAACATGGGGCGTTTGATGGTTATCTTAATAATCAAGCACACATGCTGAAAGTAATGCGCAACCATCGTCGCGCGGCCCATGGTTTTGCCGATGGTTACGAAAATTTAACAGTCACTCCAGTTCCTTTAAATCCAAAACTAATCGATACCTATCTATGTGATGCTGCTAAATTGGCCTGGGATCAGGCCTTGGAATTGGGAGAGAAGCATGGCTATCGAAATGCTCAGACGACAGTGATTGCTCCCACGGGAACCATTGGCCTGGTGATGGATTGTGATACAACGGGAATTGAGCCCGACTTTTCATTGGTTAAATTTAAGAAGTTAGCCGGTGGTGGATATTTTAAAATTATCAATCAATCGGTGCCGCGCGCGCTCAAGAATTTGGGCTACAAAGAGGCCCAAATTGGTGAAATGGTGGCCCATGCTGTCGGTAGGGGAACTTTGCGCTCATGCCCTCATTTAAGCGTAAGCTTTTTGCAGCAAAAAGGGATGAGTAAGGACATCATTCAAAAAATCGAAAGTACTCTGAGCGGGGCTTTTGATATTAGCTTTGTTTTTTCACGCTACAATCTAGGTGATGAATTTTTGCGCAATAATCTTAAGCTAAGTGAAGCTGAGATGAATGATCCCGAGCTATCCTTGCTTAAAAAATTAGGTTTAACTGAAAAGCAGATAGCAGAGGCGAATGACTATATTTGTGGCACCATGACGCTCGAAGGGGCCCCTCATTTAAAAGCAGAGCACTTGCCGGTATTTGATTGCGCTAGTAAATGTGGCAAATATGGGACACGCGTGATTGGAACTGAGGGACATATTCGTATGATGGCGGCGGTCCAGCCTTACATTTCAGGGGCCATCTCAAAAACTATCAATATGCCCAATCAGTGTAGTGTTAAGGATATTGCCAACGCTTATCACTTGTCTTGGAAGCTCATGACGAAGGCCAATGCCATCTATCGCGATGGTTCTAAGCTGTCTCAACCTCTCAATGCACAGGCGTTTGAAGACTTGGCACTGATGGATTTGGATGAAGTGAGCCAGACGGAAAAAGTTGTCAAAGTGGCAGAAAAAATTGTTGAGAAAATAATCTACAAGGAAATTTCAAAGCGTAAAATTTTGCCTAATCGACGTGCTGGTTACACCCAAAAGGCCACCATTGCAGGACACAAGGTTTACCTACGCACTGGAGAGTACAACGACGAAACCCTAGGTGAAATTTTCATTGATATGCACAAAGAGGGCGCCGCTTACCGTTCACTCATGAACTGTTTTTCTATCGCAATATCGCTGGGATTGCAGTACGGAGTTCCACTTGAGGAATTTGTCGATGCCTTCACTTTTACCCGTTTTGAACCTAACGGCGTTGTGCAAGGACATGACAATATCAAGATGTCGACCTCCGTCATCGATTATATTTTCCGCGATCTAGCACTTAAGTATCTTGGGCGGACTGATCTTGTGCATGTGGTGCCAGAGGATCTCAATCCCAGCACCATTCATGAAGAAGGTGTTGAGGAAGAACCATTATTAGCGATTATGGATGGCAATGTTGAACATCATGCCGACGGTGGGGTTTCGCCTGCTCCTAAACAAGCAGCAGCACCTATTAATAAAGTCTATTCCAAGCAGGCCAATAGCCGCATGGTAAGTGAGCAAAAGAAGCGACAAGTGGCCAAGCTTAAGGGCTATGAAGGTGATCCTTGTCCAGAGTGCGGTTCACTCACCATGGTTCGCAATGGTAGCTGTCTTAAGTGCGATTCTTGTGGCGGTACCACCGGCTGTAGTTAAAAATTACTGGCTAGTGCAATAATAGTGATGGTTCCAGTGGTAGCCTGCCAAAAAGGGATTGTACCCGGTTGGGAAGGAGCCAGTGCCACCATCACCATCTTTAGGTCCATCCACCATGGAAAAGCGTCGATTAGAAAGTAGAGGGTCTATACTGTCAGGATTTACTGCGGTAATAAATGAGAGAATATTGGGTTCGCCATAGTAATTGCCGAAGGCCGCCCCTGGTCTGACTTTTTTAGTTTGGCAGTAAGCTTCGCCCAAGGCAACAATCTTGTCGTAGGCCTTATCGCTCCAGGCAAGTTCACCGGTCTCTGGAATAAAATCCTGGTCATTAAGACCTCCACCTGGCTCATCGTCGCCAACCCCTTCACTTGAAACAAAGCGATTAAAGTAAACATTGAGATCGGCGCCTAAAGGTAGGAGACATTGGGTTTGATTGACGCCATTGACTTGAATGGTGGCAGAGTAGCCTGAGCAACACAGGCCTGGATCAGTGGTTTGTGAGCCTAATTTTTTGCAGCATAAAAATTCATGTTCCGAGAAGATATCGGCAATCTTGACCTTGTCTTTGAAAACGATTTTTTTGCTAGTATTTACCAGGCCTTCAGCTGTATCAGAGCCATACATTTTTGCCAAATTTGGCGACGAGGTCAGAGTCATGGCACCGGAGCTAAAGGCAGAAGTGGTACTAATGGCATCTTCCAATATTCCCGGGACCAGCTTACTACGATTACTATTGCAGGTGACAGGTTCATAAAAAATTTGCGGAATACCCAGAAGCTCCAGTCGTCCCAGCTTGGATAGATAGTAATTGCTATTGCCAGCACTTAGACCTGATTCAGCAACAGGAATGGTGCTGCCTCCAATCTTGTTAAAGCCTGTCGTTCCAGGAACACGAAAGGTGATTTCTAGTCCGCCAAAAAATGTGTGCGGGTCTGGATCATCAGGGAAAGGAGTTACTTCAGATTGGAACATTAAAACTTTTCGGTTAGTGCTTGGCTCAGTAAAAATACAATATGTATTCGGGGTCAAGGGGCCGGCGGCATCAGGGTTGGTGGTTTGGTCGCAGACATCATTACGAGTGATCGTTGTGACGTTCTTTGAGCAGCTTCCGCCTGCGATAATGGCAAGGGGACTGGGAGTCTCACCATCTTTCATATAGCAAGCATCTATTCTGATAATATTGGCCGGGTCTCCCATGTAGCTAGGCAGATAAAATCCGGTGTAGGCATAGGTAGGGTTGGCCATCCACGGGTAAAAACGATTTTCTTCAGTCCCCGGCTGAGATGAAGCATCACGGTAGTGGTAGACCTCAGGAATAAAGGGCGCCTCGGCAAAGATATTTTGCGGCAGACCTTCTTTGGGCTGCTCATCAGCAGGGTTGATCAAGGGATAGATGCGCAAGGTTTTGGCCGCGTGGTCGCGATTTGTTGGCGGCGTAATCTCAAAACCGCCGCCAGAGTCAGGTATCTGGCGTTGATAGCAACCGCCGCCACCCCCGGCGATGCCATTATCTGGTGAGGAGCAATATTTAAATCCATCAGCTTCCCAATCGGGAATTGTAGTGAGTGTCGCAACGATATCAGTCGGGGCGTGGGCAATTTCCGATTGAAAGTTAAGACATTTAAAAATAGTTGGATCAATCTTTAAGCGGTCGCGCTTAGTCCAATCGTGAGTGCCATCGGCGAATTTGCGCACAAAGCCCCCCCCGCAACAAGTCAGGCGGCCGGTTTCATGGATGGTCTTCCATTGGTATTTGAGGGAGTTGTAGCTGGGGGCAGAGGATACCTCTGGAGTGGCAAAGGTCACACCCTTGCTATCGATTGTGCCGAGAGGCACGGAGGCATAGCGCGAGTAGCGGCCATTAGTCTGAGGATTATTCCTAGGCAGAATATTGGTGTGAAAGGCATTGGCATTAGCGGTGCTGGTAAATTGAGCGCCTAGGGATTCTACGAAGGTGGATGAGCCACTGGTAAACATGGTGAGGCCCTTGCCGACTTCGCGACAGCAGCGATTTTTCTTAATGTCGTATTTTGAAAAGCTGGCAGAGTTAAGGAAAGGTACCGGCTCGGCCTGGCCGCAAATCAGGTTTTCTTCCCAAAAAAGTTTTTCCGGCCCAGAGTTGCCAAAAAATGATTTGTCATAATTGCTCGCCTCTGTCGCGTGTAGTTGATTAGGACCGCAATCTAAATTGCTATGGCAAATAGAACCGGCACGGCGTAGGCAAGCATTTTGTGCAAGCCCAGGATTGAGAATATTAGGTGGAACCTTATCAAATTCAATTTGGGCAAAGATCGATTTGCCGTTAGAACCGACACTTTCTCGCCCGCACATATTTTGTGCATGCCGGCCGTAAAAGGCATCGTCGTCATATTCTTTGCTATTTGCTAGAGCAGTGGCACCACTGGCGCCAATGCCAGGGAAGAGGAAATTGCCAAAGTTGCTATTTTTAACGTTACCCAGTTTTTCGCGCCAATCAACGACAGGGCAAGATTGAATGCGAGTATTGCCAGTGGACTCAGCGCCACAGCCACCAATTTGAGAGATGTAGTCTGTGCGCAGTGAGGTATCTTTATTTTTATTACCGTCAGTAAACTTGGGGTGAGACACACTTCTGGCGGGGCGACACAATCCCCATTCTCCCACCACTCCAGTTTCGATACCGCTATTATATTGAGCAAAATTGGACACTAGGTTTGTCTTGATGGTGGAGGTTAGCAATTTGCTGGCAGATAAGTATTTTTCTGGGCGACCCATAAAGTCAGCTTCCTGACCATAGAATATAGAAAAGATATTATTGGGTTCGCGAATAATGCGATCATTAAAGGTGCTTGCGCTTAATGGTGAGCAGTAAAAGTTTGAAGCGCAGGCAAAGATTCTGTTACCGGCCATGGAATCGGGGACGCCGTTATGGTCAATATCGGGTGAAGGAAATATGGTTCCCTCGGTGAAAGTTCTTTTGCAGGGAGCTCCCATGCCACGATAGACGCAGCGTTTTTTTGAGCCCGCGGGTAATGAGCCTTGCAAAATTTTGCTGAAGCCGGAGGCGATAACTTCATCTAGCTTCTCGTTTCCATCTAGGTCAAAGACCGGAAGTTTAGTTTTCATGATGGCCGTATTGGCGCACATGTATTCCCAGCCAAGCTGAGTGACACAGTCTGAATCGGTTTCACACTGATGGTATTTTTGGCAGGTGGCCCCACTATTTTGGCGGGCATCGATGGCACTCAGTTCAGGATCATAGTCGTAGTCGGCAGCAAAATTGTTACCTTGATCCAAAATGACACTGACTGTAGTATCGGTTGGCTCGGCCAAATCGCCAAATGGAGCATTGATTGCCAAATAGAGTTTATTTGAAGTGGCCTGAACGCGCCGACCTCCGCCGACCGCAAACCACCTGGCACCGTCAAAACTTCCTATCAGTGCTCCTAAGTTAAATCCAAACCAGTCGCGCTTATAACCGTTTACATAGAGTGCTGCCTGGGTTGCCAAGCGCGCCTCTCTCTGAGCAGCAACAGTAAGACCTTTTTTATGTGAAAAAGGAATCATGGTCGGAGGAATAAAGCAGGCGCGGCCAAATTTGGTATCTTCATAATTGCCTAGGGTCACGTTGGTTACATAGTTATTGCGCTCTGTAATGTGTCCTATCGCTTCAAGTCCGCGCCCTTTTTGCGAGGGAGGGAAGGCCATAAAGGAGTCAAACCAACTATCCTTAGCACACTGTGGGCAGGGAGTGTAGACGCCTTTGGTGGCAGACACGATATAGGTTTGATCAAACTCAACATTGATAACGGTGGCAGGCCGGGCGCGAGTTAAGTTGACTTTCATTTGTCCCAAGATGGCATTCATATTGAAATTTTCGTGATTCACAGGCTCTGTCTTGCCCGATTCATCTATGTAACTAAAGGGTGTTCCTTCTGGCAGCACTTCGCTCGCCTCATTTTGTACCGTCGAGAGGTCTTCCACTGTGGCACCTGTGTCGGCCCTAAAAAATCGATGGGGGATAGTCCGACCAGGAATATTTATTTGTAAGTTTTGAAAAGGCGTGGGTTGCACCTGGGGCTGAGGAATATCACAGGTGATATCCAAAATATTGCCATTTAAATCAAAGCTTGCTTTGAGTCCAAAGTCGGGACACTTTGGATCTTCTGGGGAAGCTGGAAAAGGGCTTGCTTGGCAGCCACAACGCAGCCACACGCTCGCCTGAATATCAGTGAAGCTAGCGATAGTTCCATTTGGAAAGCAATAATAAGACCAGGTTTTACCAGCGGTAGTACAAAGGGTTTTGCTGGTATAGGTCTTATCAGAACAAGTTCCAGCAGCATAATTAGGGGTCGTCTTCTTGCCCTCCTCAAGGCAGTAATATTCTTTGGTCAAGCTATCAAATGCAGACGTCGCAGTGGTCTCGGCATTGGGTAGCGGAGTAGGAGTTGGCACAATATGAGGAACGTTAGAGCAAACATAGTAGAGATTTGGCCAGTTGATAAAATTCAACGGATTGAGAGAAATATCACTTAAGGCCTGGGAGTAGCTAGTGTCGGTCTTGGCATTTGGTCTTTCAGAACCGTCCTTAACACATTGACCGTCAAGGCAGCAGTCAAAACCTTTTAATCCGCAGGAAGAGTTTGAGCAAGTACTTTCAAATGAATTGGAGCCACTTAAGGCATCCACCCGCATACCAAGTCCAGAGATATCAAGTAGACTGGGTGGGATAAGATTGAGATCAGAAATAGTGTTACTGGAGGAGAGAGCTAAGCTCAGCTTGCTGGCCGTAAGAATTTTTGAGCAAGTGGGACAGACCGTATCTAACGAGTAGGTAATATCGCTAGCGGACGAGAAGCCTCGAAATGTACCTTGGCACTGGGCCTGATTCTCTGCTGTCATTGGTAAATCAATTCTTAACAATCGTTCTAGCGTTCCACTGGAAAAATTATTGAAGCTTATGGGAGTGGCCTTGACTCGCAATTGTCTTTTTTCTAAGCTGGTTCCGGGAAAATCGGCTACCAAACAATAGGTGTTAGCAAAAAAAGAGTTGTTGGCCAAGAAGTTGTGAACATTTAATCCGCGCAGGTAAATGACTGTTCCCAGATTTTGATTGAGGGTTATGATGCCATCAATTTTTTGTCCGCTGTACCAATACATGGCCTCAGTGCTGGCAAAACTGGGAGCAGGTGCCTGAGTAGTCGTTGTTCCGGTGGTGCTAGAAGAACCAGCAGAAGAGCGCCGCTTGCCTGACCCTCCAGAGTTTTGGGGCACGCAATTGGTAACTAGTAGCAGTAATGTTAAGCTCGCAATTAATAATTTCATCTTATCCATTAATTTCAGGGGCCATACTTTAGGTATTCCCCCTCAATCTCTTTTCGACCATTTTGCCTTTAGGCCAAATTATTTAAGGTAGAGTGAAATACTTAGATATATTTTACAGTTAAAGCGCCAGTGAGAGTGTCTAAGATGTCTGTATAAGCAAGCCGGCAAGACAAGAGGACAGTCTAACATCTTGATTCTTTAGAGAAAAAGCTTGAAATCTGGTGAAAAAGTAAGTTTTGGCCAAGATTCATTTTTTGTGGGGCCTTAGAATCATTGCCCATTTTCAGTGGCGTGGGGCCTTTATTAAGCATTTAGGATAGACCTAATAGCTACCAAGATAAGCGCCGTAGCCTGCATCCATTCCATAAGGATTGAAGCCACCACCAGCGCCGCCTAGGCCGCCGCCAGGAAAGGCAAAGAGTGGTGGTGGGGCCATAAACCCATTAAATCCAAAACCGCTGGCACCTAGAGCGGGATTTTGGCTAAACATGGCATTATAGGTGATTTGCCATTCGGCACCTGCGACTAAAGATTTGGTATTTGCCTGTATGCCGGGGATGGCGGCGAGAGTTGGTGCCATGGCAGCTAAACCTGTCGCTGCTCCGACTAATAATTGCCCACCTAAATCTACTCGCGGAACAACTTGTTCAATTTGTCCGCCCGGTAGGTAGGTAATGGGATAATAATTTTGATTGATGGCCCCAATTGCTTCAGCACGAGAGCGCTCGGCCGGAGTGTATTCAGAGACAACAGGTCTGGGTGGTGTACTGGGATCAACCCAGTGAGGAGTGTGGGCCCGGCACACGCTGGGTATCATACTTGCGATAGAATGGCGTTCGGAACCACTGCCTGTTTCTTCGCCGCAAGCAGTGAAAATATTGTGATGAGCTACTGTTCTGTCGGCGACAGAAGCAATGGCCTCGGGACTCAATTTTGACAAAATTTTACCGCTGCTATCGACAAGATAGTCGAGACTCGAGATAGAATCTTCATTCACGGCATTACGGTAACGGCAGGTCATTTTTTGGTTAGCATCAGCAGAACAAGCAGTGCGAGAAAGGGCAATTAATTCTCTTGAAATACGCGAAAACTTAATTCCCAGTTCAGTTCTTTCAAGCTCAGTGATTTGGCCGTTGAGCGTGCTTATGTCGTGACTAATTGCCAGCTTTTTTGCTGCGAAGGTCGCATCTGTGAGACCAGTAACACATTCGTGAAGTGCCGAGGAAGTATCTTGAGCACTGAGACTGTTAACATTGGCGCTTGTGACACTGGCGGGAGGGCAGTGTGACTCCGAAAGCCCCAATCCTTCTTTGTGAGTTAGCAATTGTTTTAGCAATTCCTTCATGAGGTCATTAGGATTTTGTAGATCATTGGCCCCGATCAAGTGGGCCTGGCTCAAGGGAGTGCCATCGCGATAGCTCTGTTCTACTTTTTGGTAGTTGAGATTGGACACCATAATGGCCCTAAAATTTTCCAAACTGATGCTGTTATCAGAGCTGGGATTGACCCAGTCGACAATATTGGCCCCCTCCCTAGGGGCAGTGAAGCCATAATGCATGCGATTGGGATGGGCCTGGGCCTTTTTCCATTCATTTAGCCATGATTGCAAATCTTCACCGTGCCAAGACAGGCCTTCATTCATGGTATCAAAAAAGGAATTCATGCTGGAAAGATCAGCTTGCGCTTTGATGAGAGGACTTGTGAAGTTAGTACCGCTCTTAAAACTTGCTAGCATGCCATCATATTGTGTTTGCAATTCAGCGCGATCGCTGGCCGAAGGGGCACACTGTGTTGCCGCTGTGGCCAGATCGGCCTCTCTTTGGGCGATATTGGCCGGAGCTGTCCCGTAAGGATTTGCAGCGGCTGGGGCTTGTTCTGGTGTTACTGGCGCTGAGGCCGGCCCCACATTGGCGATGCCTGTGGTGGGGTTTATCCCCACTTTTTGATTGTAACAGGCAACAGCTGCGGTCATTTTTTCTTGGAATTTGGCCTTGAAATCTAGTGATTTTCCCAGTTGAGTATCAATGACTGCAATGCCTCTTGCACTGGCGGTGCGCTCAGGGTGGGTACTGTCGCCAGCGCTGACAGTGGCGCGAAGATCATTGATAGGCGAGCTAAGTAAAAGCTCATGTAATTCATCCATGGCCTTTATTGCCGTGGAATTTTTTCTTCTTTGTTCTGGCGTATCGGCGGCAGCGGCCGTGCTCTGATGATCATATTGTTGCGAGACTCTAAAGGCATAGGCAAAGCGATCAATCATAGATAGAGCGCCATCCTTTAGCGCCGTGGCATTGCTACTGCCAGTGACACCAGTCATGGCGTCACCTTTAATCATCTTACAGAAGTTGCTCGGTGTTGTTGCCGATTGGCAGGAAGCTACTACGCGAGTTCGCAAAGAAGACACGCCTGTAGGGGTGGCATCTCGCACCAGCTCTGAAATTTCTAGATTGCCCCCGAGCGCTTCTTTCATGGCAGCTTCAACCGCCATAAGCTCGGTCATACTCGAGACGCCGCGATTGAACGTATGACTGCCCATCTCATTGATTGAAATGGTCGCCAAATCTTCATCTATATTGCCATGTTTGACGTGGCTACGATCAAGTTCCTGAGCAAATTGTTGGATTGTATCATTGCCCATGGCCCCCATATAGGTGATAGCACCGTGCTGGGTATTGGCAAGATAGCTGCTGTAGGAAAGGTAGCGGTTTCTAAGCAACTCAATACTGTTGAGTATGGCCTGCATGGCCTTTTTGGCGGCCATCTCCTGATTTAACTGTTTTAGTGTTTTGTCTTGGGCGTTTTTAAGGTCGAGTTTTTTATTTTCCACTTCTCTGATTTGCGCCCGATAGGCGGAGCAATCGCTTTCGCTATAGGCTTCATGGCCGGTGGCATAGACAACTTGTGACTGGCCCAGCATTAGAGTGAGGGAAAGAACAGTGTGTGTTATGAGGTAAGATTTTTTCATATGCCCCTATTTTAGAGGCATATCGGGAAGTTACGATGAATAATTTAACTTGCACTTAAAAATAGATGCTAACCGACTAAAAGTACAACCAGGCCCAAAAATATGAAGCTTTTAGCACTGACAATAATCTGAGGCAGTTAAGGGGTTAACCGTGGCCGCCGGCCATAAAAGATTCGTCAAAATGAATTTCTTTAGTCATTTGAGGCAGAGAGAGAAAAAATTCTTGGCAGGCATGGAGAATATTTTTAACTCCCTTAGATTCAAAAATTTGCCCTCGAAATTGCGCCGAATAGGGAAATCCTCCGGCCATCCAGACAGCATGTTTTTTTATTTGAACTTCTACCACTCTTTCCAAGCGGGAGTGTTCTTGCAAATAATGGGCGTAGCGATTGAGCACTTCAAAATAATCTGCCGGCGTAAAAGGTGATACTTCTCCTTCGTTTAGATAGGCCTCTAAAAAAATAAAGGGTAAGCGCAAGGGGCCACGACCTAGCATCAGTCCCTGACATTTAGTGTTTAGCATGCGACTTCGAACTTGTTGATAATTGTGTAGGTCTCCATTGCCTATCAAGGGTAGTGGTGAGTCTTGCGCCAATGTTTCTAAAAGTTCCCAATTGGCGCGTCCTTTGTATTGTTGCGCGCGAGTGCGGCCATGAATGGCGACAAAATCTAACCCCTCTTGCTTGGCAATGTGAATCACTTCCATGGCGTTGATGCTATTTTCATCCCATCCTGTGCGAATTTTGACGGTCA
>Ga0210057_1002211_pt1 | contig 28098 bp, 31 predicted proteins | sample CryGeyCG2114_010_2_FD_183968 | JGI IMG/M metagenome (GOLD analysis project Ga0210057, IMG submission 183968) | Groundwater microbial communities from aquifer - Crystal Geyser CG10_big_fil_rev_8/21/14_0.10 (SPAdes) (version 2) | ecosystem: Environmental > Aquatic > Deep subsurface > Groundwater ...
GTGGTTTGCCTTGCCTCAGAACATCTGGTGGGTTGATTAGGGCAATCCCGATGAGAATTAATCCCCACTCGTTCAGTAAATCAACCCACCAGATGTTCTGAGGCAAGGCAAACCACGAATACAGTCCGTTGAGTGTTTTGGCGTTGTTCAGGAATCCAGCTGAAGTCCACTCTGGATTTAATATCTTGGAAAAACCCGCGTAAAAGAAATACCAACCCACTGCAATCCTTACCAAAAAGAGAGATAGCTTAATTTGTCTATTCATAATAAAGATTATACAGACCGAACGTGAGGAAAACCATCAACTTGTCGACATCTCCACGTCAATTCAACCATTTCCCTTGCACCTTTAACCTCGTTATCCTACATTCTCTCTACCGTCTCTATACCGAGCGCGTAGAGTCCGTTCTTTAGAACATGCGAAAGTGCCTTTGTAAGATAGAGCTTGTAAGGAGATGCATGGTCCTCTGAATCTACCAACTTCGTGTTGCTATAATATGTATTAAACGTCTGAGCTACGTCTATGAGATAAGTGGCAACTAAATTTGGAGATGTTTCATCTGTGGCTCTTTCTATTATTTCCGGTAGCCAGTACAACTTTCTTTCAAGTTCTGTCAACTGCCAATCTTTTGGCATTCCGCTGTCGGTTAAAATACCCTCGCTTTCTCCTTTTCTTAAAACACTTTTTGCTCTCGCGTAAGTGTAGAGAAGATATGGTCCAGAATCGCCCTCAAAAGACAGCGCCTTTTCTCTGTCAAAAACAATGTTTTTGCCAATTTGCTGTTTTAGCACGCTATACTTTATGGCGGCAACCGCCACTCTCGTAGCAATCATTTCCTCCTCCTCTTCGTCCGCGTTTATATTTGTCAAACGTACCTTGATGCGAGCAAGCTCTTCCATTTCAAGAAGTAGTCCCTCTCCAGTTATTACTTCACCCGTCCTTGATGACATTTTTTTTCCGTTTGTCCCTAGCATCATGCCATGTCCCATGTGTCTTGTTTTGTTGCTTACTTCCGGGTGAGAAAAGGAGAGTGCTTTTAACATAACCTTAAAATATTCATTTTGCTCGTTGGCTGTTATGATGACCGAGACATCCAAATCCTCTACTGTTGCAAACTTGGAAACGTTTAGCCCTAGATCCTTTGTTTCGTATGTAGGAAGTCCAGCTCCATTTAGAAAAACCCTCGTATGTAATCCGTGCTTCTCTCCCTCAAAAACCATCGCCCCATCTGACTCCTTAAACACGCCCTTGCTTTCCCCATCTTTTACAATCTCTATACCCCTCCCCGCTACATCTGATTCAAAGAAGTAGTGATCAAACTTTGTGCCAAGTTTCTTGTATATCTCCTCAAAATGCGAAAGTGACCACTCTCTCCCCTTCTCGTAGAGTTTGTTTATTTCCTCGTCACTTTTTTCAAATATCTTCTTGTTCAGAATATCTATCTCCTCCTTCGCGCTCTTATCGTCTTCATAATGTTTGGCTCCAACTACGTACGCGTCACCAAGCCACCTTGTCTTTTCCGACAGGGTCGCAAGCTCGCCTGGCATGCGATCAATGGTATTTTTCATACCATATATTGCCTTTGCCACATGAAGTCCTACATCACCTTGATAATTGGCACGAACAACCTTCGCTCCGGATTGCTCCGCCAAGCGCGAGAGACTTTCTCCGATGGTGTTACTCATCATGTGTCCAATGTGAAATACTTTGAAGGGATTGGGGTCCGTGTACTCGTACATTTCCCTCATTCCATTTCTATTTTCATTTTTCCCAAAGTTGTCATCTATCGTTGAGATCGCCGTTCCAATGCCCTTCTTAGAAAGCCTGATATTTATAAACCCCGGATCCGCTACACTCACGCTTTCAACAAGCTCATTTTTTTGAAATGAGGAAGCAACAAGTTTCGCAAATTCTAATGCCGGCACTCCTTTCTTGCGCGCAATTACCAAAGCCACGCTGGTCGCGTAATCACCATGTGAAAGCGAGCTGGGATGCTCCAGCACGCTCCCTCTCGTATTTAATACCCCTCCCCCCTGTTTGCCAAGCGCCTCATCCAGAAGTGCCTCTATCTCTTCTCTTATCATACCCTACATAATACACGAACGAGGTGAAAGGTTAAAGGGCAAAGGGAAAAGGTTGGACGGTCTCATTCTCAACCTTTTCCCTTTTGCCTAATTTCACCAACACCAAGAATAACACCCACCACCGTAACTTCCATAACCGTATCCTGATCCTGTACCATAATAGTATCTTGAATAGTAGCCGGTGTTTCCGTAATAGATTGAATTATTGCTGTATGGACTATAGTATCCGCTATTATATCCATAGTTGTAGGTACGACTTGGCGCGGTATAGCCATAATTATTATAGCCGGTATAGTTCACATAACCGGGTGATGCCACGACGCTCGTATAGCTATTGCCTCCGCTATAATTTCCATAGCTTCCGCCATAACTTCCATATCCGCTACCATACGAAGTACTTCTCAGGTTTGACTGAAAACCTCCTCCCGTATTTCTATACAACCCTGCCTCCGCATAATTTGCTGACAAAAGAATGGCAGACATAAACGCCAGCAACAACAGCGCGTAGCTAATCTTCTGAAATATTTTCATAGTTTTTTATGGATTAACTGGTAATCATATAACCAATAGGACGACAAACTTAGACAATATATTACACCAAATTATACATAGACAAATAGCCTAAATCCTGTTCTAATTAGTCCTAAAAATTTGCTCTACAACAAACTCGTAGTGAGTATAAAGAGACCACCGGCTAGGAGTGGTAGTACCAGGTTATCTAAACCGTGCCCAAACTCCATTTCTGCATAAGTGATAACCACCGAAACTAGAAGACCTGCGAGTATTATCTGAATGGAAAAAATTGGAGAGATAACTAAGAAAGCAATGAGTGTAGTGATGAAAAGCGCAAGACTTCCTTCCCATGTTTTCTTGACAGAGACGAACCCTATGCGATGCACACCCCACTGCCGTCCCACGAGTTCAGCCATGCCGTCACCAAAGGCGAGAACTGCTACAGCAAAAGCGTATGCTCTCCAATCACCATATGGCAAGAGCAATATGGCCGATAACGCTAGAGCTATTGGGTAAAAGTACTCCCCTACGCTCTTCCTATCTTTTCTGTGTATACTGGACTTGCCTGATTTCTCGGATATAAATAAACCCACCAAAAATCCTACCGCCACGACAACTATCTGCATCGCATCAAAATGAAGAGGCAAAAGCAAAAACAAAAAACCGGCTCCTCCGTGGGCAAGCTTTCTTGCCACATAATCTTCCAGCTTGCCATGATGTCGCACAAGCTCCACCAAAACAAGCAACAGGAAAAAGACAGCAAGAGTACTTATGAAGATAAAAAAGTTTTCCATCAGTGTATAAACAATATTGAGACAAGACTATTATAGCGCGTTGTATTTGAAAATAAAAATGTATACGACCCAATCTTTTAGTTAAACCCTAAATCCTAAGTTCTAAATCCTAAAAAATCCCTAAATGCCAACTACAAAATCTCAAGGAAAATCCAAACACCCAATTTAGACTTTAGTGCTTGGAGTTTAGGATTTACTTAGGATTTAGGGTTTAGTATTTAGAATTTATTTGTCCCTTTCGTTTCTATCGTGTAGGATGTAGGAATGCATAAGAAAATAGCGAAAAAGACAAAAATTAGGAAGGGTAAAGATAGCAAGGCTTTTTGGGACAAGGAGTATAGAGAACCGAGCATTTTCAACTTGTCCATTGAGCCCGCGGAGGACGTAAGGAAATTTGCGCGTTGGATAGAGAGAAAATCAGGCAAGGGTATTCTGAGTAATAATACGAACGTACTTGATCTAGGTACAGGAAATGGTCGCAACCTTATTTGGTTGGCACGAACCTTTGGTGTGAAGGGCGTAGGCTATGACATATCAAATGTAGCGATTCTGCAGGCGAAAAATGAAGCTAGGGGTTTGCCACTTTCCTTTGAGGCGCGTAGTATTGCCGGAATTTTTGACTTGGCGGATAACTCTGTTGATATAGTACTAGACATGATGACCTCACATTATCTAAAAGAGGCTGAAAGAAAGTTGTATTTAAACGAAATCTCGCGCGTTCTTTCATTTCGCGGATGGCTACTATTCAAATCATTTCTTTTGGAAGAAGATAGAAACGCCGCCAGGCTGTTGCGAGAAAGTCCCGCCGGTGAAGACAACGCATATCTTCATCCTCGTCATGGTCAGTATGAATATGTTTGGGAAGAAGAGAAGATGCGGAATTACTTTTCACCAAATTTTGAAATAGAGAAAGTAGAGCGTTCGGGCAAACACCTAAAGGATGGTCGTGCTTTCAAGCGTCGCCACATCGTCGCCTATATGTCTCGCAAATGGAGAGATTAGTTGCGCTTTGATTTGGAGCGTGCAGATTCAGTGAGATTTTGTTTACGCAGACGGACACTGTTTGGCGTCACTTCAAGGTATTCATCATCAGCCATTATTTCAAGGGCACGTTCTATCGTTACCAGAAGTGGTGGTACCAAGACCACCGCTTCATCTGATCCTGAAGCTCGCATATTTGTTAGTTGTTTGCCTTTTATGGGATTGACTACCATCTCCTCTCCTTTGGATGTGTTGCCTATTACCATGCCTTCGTATACCTCCGTGTTTGGCGCAATATACAAAGTGCCACGATCTTGTAGATTAAATAGTGGAAAAGCAAGCGCTTTACCAGTCGTCATTGATGTCATTGACCCAACAGCCCTTTTTTCAATCTCTCCAGCCCACGGCTTGAAACCGACAACTTGGCTTGCCATTATCCCTTCTCCTTTTGTGTCTATAACAAAATCTCCTCTATAACCCAAAAGTCCCCGCGTCGGTCCCTCAAAGATAAGCCTCACGTGTCCATCATGCACACGCATGTCTTTCATAATACACGCGCGTTTGCCTAGTTTTTCTATAACAACTCCCTGGCACTCACTAGGTACGTCTATAGTAATCTCCTCAAATGGCTCCAGCTTTTTGCCATCTTCTTCCTTTATAATCACCTGCGGTTGAGAGACCTGAAGTTCAAAGCCTTCGCGCCTCATATTTTCTATCAAAATTGATATGTGTAGCTCCCCCCTTCCGTAGACCTTGAAGGAATCAGTCCCGGAGAAATCCACTCTCAATCCCACGTTCACCTCTAGCTCGCGACTAAGTCTCTCTCTAATCTGACGGCTAGTTACCAGCTTTCCATCGCGACCTGCAAAAGGCGAGTTGTTCACTAGAAAATTGAGCACTATTGTCGGCTCGTCCACCTTAATTGCTGGCAATGGTGCCGTGTCCTTTGAGCTTGTAATTGTCTCTCCTATATCTATGTCTTCTATTCCCGCGACGAGAGCAACATCTCCAGCGCCAACTTTATCTGTTTCTTTGCGCGCCAATCCATTGAATGTAAAGAGTTTAGTTAGCTTCGCTGTTCTTTGCGATTCACCTTCCGAAAGTACAAAAACGGTATCTCCCGACTTCATCGTCCCACCGTAAACCCTAACAAGTGCCATGCGTCCCAGAAAATTGTCGTACGCAAGATTGAATGGTTGGGCGACCAAGGCACTCTCCTCAGTACCGCCCGCGGGCTTTACATGCTCTATTATTGTATCTAGAAGTGGGGTGAGGTCTTTAGAATCATCGTCCAGTTTCTTCTTTGCGATACCCTCCTTCCCTATCGCGTACACAACTGGAAAACTTGCCTGCTCATTTGTAGCACCCAACTCCAGAAATAATTCCAGAACTTGCACTTCGGCATGGCTGGGATCCGCAGCCGGTTTGTCTATCTTGTTTATAACTACTATCGGCTTTAGCCCAAGCTCTAAAGATTTCTTGAGAACGAAGCGAGTCTGAGGCATCGGACCCTCTTGAGCATCCACGACCAAAAGCACGCAATCTATAGCACGCAAAACTCGCTCCACCTCAGAACCAAAGTCCGCGTGTCCGGGGGTGTCCACGATATTTATCTTTGTCCCCTTGTATGTAGTTGCCGAATTTTTGGCATAGATTGTAATACCGCGCTCACGTTCAAGCGCGTTTGTATCCATGCTTTCACCCACTTCAAAATCTCCCGTCTGTCTCAAGAGGGCATCAGTTAAAGTAGTCTTACCATGATCTACGTGAGCAATAATTGCTATGTTTCTTATTTCCATATCAGACTGTATCATTGACACAGTCCTCTATAATACAACAATAGCTGTCTATTGTCCACTGTCAGAAAAATTAACGGGGATAATGACACCCGTATCACCTTCATCTAAAATACCGTCTACTTCACCGAAAACGACCACTGTTCCCCCATCTGTCTTTGGCAAATTAAAATTCAGTTCTAGGTAAGATTGCCTAGTTAGGGTGGATAGACCACCTTCAGTTGTGCTTTCCATCTCTTCTTTCCCCTCGGCGAGAATATTACCTTCCCCATCATAAAGTACGACGCGAATAAGCATATTCCGCCCTACCGCACGACTAGATAGTGCGCTAACCACAGTTAGTGGTGAAGCGATAGTATCATTTGGCAATGGAAATAATACGCGATAACTCGGCACTATTGTCTCAGGTTCCGCTTCTCCATCCGACAAACGCGAAGCAACTGAAGCATCTTCGCCAGTTCCTTTAGAGCCACTCAGTGCAAGCCCGGCAATCAAGACAATGCCGAGTATTACAATTACGCTTATTGTTCGTACATTCATGAAATTTTACAAGTAGTTATCATTATACGACTATTATCATATTTCTCAAGCTAACTTTTGGGTTGCTAACGATGCAACAAGCGCAGTATCGTGTTATAATAATTTAGATGCGAAGAACAAAAATTATTTCTACTATAGGATTGGTATCAGAGTCCAGAGAGCTAATTGCTGAACTTTTGGATGCCGGCACCGATATCGTGCGTGTCAATTTTTCACACGCCACATTCTCGCAATTTGATCGCATAAAGAGTGCGGTTGTTGAGTACAACGGCGCGCGAGGTACCAATGTGGAGATAATGCAGGATCTACAAGGTCCGCGCATTAGGGTGGGCAAACTGCCAGAAGCAGGGATTTATCTTCATACAGGTGAGCGCGTTATATTCTCTACGGAGGATAATTGTGCACTTCCACGTGTATACATAGACGATAAAAAACTTCCCCAAGAATTGCGAGCGGGAGAACCAATGTATTTGGCGAATGGTGAAATAGAACTTTTCGTCACAAACACAAGCACTACGGAAATAGAAACAGAGGTAATCCGCGGAGGCACGCTTCAGTCGCGTAAAGGAGTAAATGTCCCAAGCACACTTTTGTCATCTTCCGGACTTACGGACAAGGACTTGGCAGATCTAAAGTACGGCTTGGAGAAGGGTGTAGACTGGGTGGCGATTTCATTTGTACAGAGCGCGCGGGACGTCTTGAAACTCAAAGAATTGCTGGATGGAAGGGCGAAAATTATGACAAAGCTGGAAACAAGATTGGGGGTAGTAAATATAGATGAAATAGTGGAAGCGTCCGATGCTGTAATGGTGGCGCGAGGGGACTTGGGTATTGAGATAGACATGGAAGAACTTCCATTTGTCCAAAAATATATTATCGCGTCCACAAGGAGAGGTGGCAAAATGGCTGTCACGGCGACACAGCTGCTCACTTCCATGATTGTATCCAAAAGTCCAACTCGTGCAGAAGTGAGTGATATTGCAAATGCCATCTGGGATGGCTCCGATGCTCTCATGCTCTCCGATGAAACTGCTTCGGGCTCAAATCCCGTTCTTGCTGTCCAAACACTATCTCGCGTTATCAGAGCAACTGAATCGCACAACCTAAAGCCCCAAATATCCTAACCCGGTTTTGTCTTACTTCTTCAATTCACTTTGGCTGTGGTAGTGTTAATTACGAAACTCTCCCTCCCCTCTTAGGGGAGGGCTGGGGTGGGGTGGGGAAAAGTGCGAGTTTCGTAATTTGAGGTGTGGTGAGTAATTTTTTTAGTTCAGTTAGTCCATCTTCAGTCAAAATAGATATGGGGATAGTTTCAATTTTTTTCTTTCTAAACATGGTGCCGAGTTTCTTCAGATGCTTCTCATCTACTTCATCCGCTCTGGATAGAACAACTATCGCATCCCTGTCTCCGAGTTCTTTGCTGTACAATGCCAGTTCTTTTTTTACAACCAAGAAATCGCCGATTGGGTCTTTGCTGTCCGATGCAACCATGTGAAGTAGCATTCTTGTGCGCTCTATATGTCTCAAAAATTTTATTCCCAATCCCTTGCCTCCTGCCGCACCTTCTATAAGTCCCGGGATATCGGCAATGATAAGATGACCAAACACCCCCAAACTAGGCTCTAGGGTTGTGAACTCGTAGTTTGCGACTTTGCTTCTGGCGTTTGTAAGCTCATTTAGAAGTGTAGACTTTCCCACGTTTGGTAGCCCCACAAGACCGACATCCGCAATCAGTTTTAGCTCCAGTCTTATCTCCATCTCAATCCCCGGCACTCCTTTTTGAAACCTTCTTGGTGATGGATCTTTTGGGGAACGAAAACGGAAATTTCCCTTGCCCCCCATACCCCCTTTGGCAACCAAAACCCTCTCCCCCAGAGCGACTATTTCATCATCAAATCCTGTTGTCAGATTGTGTATCACCGTCCCAGCCGGTACCAAAACAATAGCCGGCTTTCCATTCTCACCATCCTTCTGCTGTTTGCCTCCCGATTGTCCATTCTCCGCCTTGATAGACTTTTTGTACCGAAACTGCGAAAGTGCCCCAATATCGGAAATACCTTCAAAGATAACATCTCCACCTTTCCCGCCATCTCCTCCCGTGGGACCAAGCATCAGAGGCACTTTGTTAAATCCAACGGCGCCAGAGCCACCATCTCCAGCTTTCACCTTAATTATGACATCATCTACCAGCATCTCACCATTATAGCACAGAATAAGAGAATTCCCGTTCAAGCAAAATCCGTTTTTTCATCCCAATCTCCTACCCCAGATGTATCTCTATCCTGAAATTATCCGGATCCCTGAAGTAAATACCGGTACCGTCAAAATCATCATCTGTTATTCCCCCTTTTTGCATCTCTATTCCCGTTTCTTTAAGATGAGCCTCCCATTCCTCAAGCTCTTTCATGTTGTCTACTTTGAAAGCGAGGTGATGTAGTCCCACTCTGTTTTCATCAGCTTTGCCATCGTAACCTCCCACAACCCAGATTCCAAAATTCTTTCCGCGAAGAGCGAAGTGCACATCTGATTCTTCCGATAACTTAAAGTTCGCAAATACTTTGAGATAGAAGTCTTTAGCTCTTTCAATGTCCGTTACGTTTATGACAATATGAGCAAGTGTAAAATCTTTCATGTGATAATCTTGATTATCAATAACTTGGAAACATTTTCCACTCTTTTGAATCCTTGATGTATAGATCAGGATCAAATGACACACCAAAACACTTATCCAATATTGCCTTTGCCATGTAGGCATTGCCTAGGGGATTTGGGTGGACAAAATCAATTTCCCCTTTTTCTATTCCCAGATACTGGTTTCCTTCGGATACAAAGGTGTAACATTTCTCTAAATCGTACTTTTTCATTTCGCTAAACAAATCTACAAACTGCACTCCTTCTACAGGGAACATATCTATCGTCGGCCGTAAGAAAGATAATAGACTTTCTTCGTGCTTCTCTGCCGCTTTCGGTCCGGAAGCAGGAGTTAAATATACAACTTCTATTTTTCTTTCTGTAAAATAACTAAAAATCTGAGCAAGAGTATCTCGCATTTCTTCACCGCTTCTGCCAAAACTCATATCGTTATCACCTCCCATCACCATAACAAGATCAATGTGTCCCGATAGAGAAATAGATTTAGCTGGGTCATGGAGACAAGCTTCAACAATGTTAAACATGTCGAGAGTGGTCGCTCCATCAAAACCGGCGTTCTCAGAGCGTATGCCCCACTCAGCAAGCTTCCAGCCAAACTCACCTTTTCCAAGCTTTGAAAGCTTATCCTTTAAGACATACTCCACAATTTCTCTCCAGTTCGGGTGAACCCACTCGGTTGAGGTTAGTGAGTCTCCCAAGAATGCAATTTTATACCCCTTCCCCGGCTGTGGTGCTCCAGCTTCATTCTCTAAAGACAGTAATCTTTTTTTGAAACCATCCAGCCTCTGTTCGCCGTCTGTCATATTTACGCGGAATGATTATCTTTACTCTTTCTTTCTTTTGTTCGCAAGGTCTGTTTTTGGAACGTAAGTTCTGGTATACCCTTCTTTAGCTCCAAATGTCGGACGCCATTTTGGCGAAATTCGTTTTCGTATATTTCATATATCTTTTTGGCGCGTTCGGGGAATTTACCGCGTGGAGAAGTGAGAGCTCTGCGTTCACTTGGTGTAAGAGTGGTGGTGAAATCACGTTCGGCAAGACGCTTCTTTAGTTCGTTCCAAAAACTGTCCTCTCTGTAATCCTCCACAACCTTGTCTATATAATTGACTACATCTTCTGACAATCCCGTATTCCCCACATGATCAACGACAGTACTTTCTCCAGCCTGAATTCCTGCCGTGAGTACCGTCTCTTCCAATTCATCTATGCGCCGATGCAACATCTCATAGTTTTTGTAACCATGATCCAAACTTGCCACCATCTCATGTGCCATTTCCACAGTCTTCAAAAGGTCTAAATACTGACCTCTTGGCATTTTTATGTTTATTTCACTCATATATTTACCACCGTATTGTACAACAAAATGACAGTAAATACCACAAACTACTCAATGCGGAGAAGTTTGGAAAAATCACCATATAGGCAAACTGGTTCCATAGCCCTTATCTCATCCATATAAGACACCCCTTCAGGCATACCGTGTTTGAGATATATTTTTTTGTCATTTACATAGGCAAAACCCATTTCCATAAGGGCATTACCACCTATGTAGTTTTTGAAATCCGCCTTATCGTTGTTGACAAACAAGATCGCGTCACTCGCCAATATTCCATCATAGTGTTGGCGTATGTAGTCGTTCTGTATCTTGACTGATGCTTGCTCGCCATCCATCATTTTCTTCATATCAGGATGGTCTTTGGTATTTACATAATCCCTGTAGTCCGGATGTATCCAAGCATCAAGTCCCATGCCGATAAGCAGATCGGTAGTCTCCACCATATTTTTTACAAACTTTGTACTACCCAAAATATATATTTTCATTTAATCAGGTTAAGGTCGCCATTTATGACCGTGGGCAAACAGGCTACTATTTCATCGGTATATTGCATAACGGGAATCGGGTTGAGTAAAAATATCTTCTTTCTGTGATAGTGCGCGAAACCAAGCTCCATTAAGGTATTGCCACCAATATATCCCGCCACCCCATTCTTATCATGATTCAAGCACAGCACCGCATCATGATTGAGTATGAAATTATAGTGAGCTCTTATATAATCACGCTCTTTTTTCACTTCAGCGTGTTCCCCTTTTTCCATAGCACGGGTTATGACATCCTGAAGTTCTCCTCTCGCGAAAGCATCGTAATCGGGATGAATATGACCCTCATGTCCCAAAGAGAGCAACCTGTCCCTGTACTCCACCATAGAGTGCATGAACCTAGAACTTCCTATGAGTGGTGAACAGTAGCTCCTCTCGTGCATTGATTTGCCACGGTTGTCTTCTCAAGAACCAAATCATATTCAACAACATCGTACCCTGTTTCTTCTTTGACTTCCCGCACCAGCGCTGTTTCCGCCTCTTCCCCACTGTCTACATGACCACTCGAACACGCCCACCCAAATGGCGGACGTGCTCTATCTATAAGTAGATACTTCCCGTCTCTTTCAATCACGGCTCCCACCGAGTAGTGAATCACTTCGCCACTCGCCCCTTTTGACATTCTCACATTTAACATATCAATCAAGCTTTAAGAAATTCATCTGGATAGGAGTTGAACTCCTATCCAGATGCGGAGACGAAGGTGGTGAAGTTCCATTTCATGTCTTGGATCCCCTCTTCAAGCACAGAGAGTCCATAGCGCGAAGCGGCGGCGAGTGGCGCTATGACGGCGGCATTCGCCTTTATCCTTCCCTCTGAAAGATCCAAGGCAGCACCTGCCGTGTCTTCCCATTCTATTAGTTCTACACCGCTCCAGTTGCGCTTCAGATACATCCTGCACTGCTTCAGAGCCTGATCATGCGAGGCGATTGCCGTTATGTCGGCGACATTAGCACCACTTTTTGCCATCAGACAATGTTTTACCTCAAAGTTGAAAAGCGTCTCTATCTTAAATGAGTACTTTGCCATTGCGTGAACTGCCTCTATTACTATGCCGCCATTTTGGTTCTCTATTGGAAATATTCCACGATCTATCTCCCCCAGAGTGAGTGCGAGTAGTACAGCATCCACAGACACTAGATACTTAAGCTCAAAATTAATAATTTTCCCCGCATCACACCACTCTCTCGCGGCTGCTTCAGAAAAACTTGCCTCCCTTCCTGATACACCAATTGTCATATTTATGTTTGTCGTTGTCTTTTAAAAACATCTACAAATCTTTCGCGATCGTGTGGGAATAAATATCTTGCAATGTGATATATTGTGAAAGTTATAAAGAAAGCACCTAATACATCTATGGTGTAGTGAATATGTCCCATGAGCACCGTAGCACCGAACACCAGAGAGAGCACAAGGAATATATATCTAAGAATCTTATGATCCCAAAAAATAAGTGAGAGCAGAAATGGAAGTCCCGTATGTCCCGAAAAGAAAAGGTCTCCTTCAAAAGTAAACAGTCCCAAAATAGAAGAGTGTGTAATGATGTCCGCTGTGGGAAATGGTCCAAGATGAGTTACGCTTATAAAGACAGCCCTAATCACTACAAACAAAGCAACACTCTTTAGCACAAAAGGTATCCTCTGCGGTCTAACTAGTAAAATGAGTATTACAAATATCCACATCAAGATTGAACCTTGAATAAAGAGGAAATCCACATTCCACACAGGAATATTGGAGAGTATAATGTCTTCTACATAGTTTCCGACGCGCGAACTCGCAAATGTCCCTGCATAAAAATTCACGACAAAGCTTAACCCGAGTAGAACAAAAGAAAGCAGAAGTGAGACTAGGTAATCACTCCTCTTAAAACAATCCATGTAATGTGAGTATATCTCTTTCATTTATCGTATATCTGTATATGTTTGATTAAATGGTTTTCCCGCGACAACTTGAGAGACCATATTGAGGGCGTAGAGAACGCCAGTCTTTACAATACCTTGTCCGTGAAAGCGTCTACCGGAAGTATACATAATGAGTTTTGGCATAAATTTGACCTTGCAAAACTTGCTTGCCCTCCTTGCGATATCTGTGTCCTCTCCATAAAACTCAATACTTGTATCAAATCCGCCCATCTTAGAAAGTACATCTCGCCTTATTGCGAAATTGCCACCAATTATCATATACCCTATCAATTTATATATCGGTATAGCGAGAGTATACCACCAAAAATACTTTACTATCCACTGCTGGAACTTTGGTATATCGTGATAAATGTATGGACCAGATACGGCTCCGACTGCTCTATTCTCCTGAAAAGTTTTTTGAACTTTGGCAAACCATCCGCTTGGCATGCGCGTGTCTGCGTCTATGTACGCCAATATATCTCCTTTGGCTTCCAGAAAGCCTCTCTGCCTTGCCTTGGTTAGACCCTTCTCATCCTCTCTGACTACTCGCACCCCTTCAAATGTCCTTGCTATATTAGACGTTTCGTCAGTAGAAGCATTGTCAATAACAATAACTTCCAAAAAACTACCATTAGCTTCCAAAAGAGCGTATTTTAAACACTCACTAATATACTTCTCCTCGTTGTAAGCGGGGATGATAAGGCTCACGGAAGACATCTCATTCATATTAGTGAATTATACCGTCTTTCCCACTCATCCGCTACTTTCTCAACTGTAAAGTTGTCGGCATATTCCCTCGCTTTCTCACCCATTTTTCTTAGCTCTTTCGGATTCTCATATACATACAGAAGTGCTTCGGTGAGCTTTTTTATATTTTCTGGCGGAAAAGTAATCCCTCTTCCTTCTCTAACCAAATCAGGAAGCGGACCCACCTCTGCCACAATCGCGGGCGTGTACGCCGCGAATGCCTCTATGGTAACCATGCTTTGGGTATCGGAAGTGGATGGAAAAGCGAACACATCAGCCGCCCTGTAAAGATCAAAGAGCTTGTGCCTTTCCGCGCCTATATATGGACCCAGCACCAACACCTTATCCAATAATCCTTCCCCTTTAGCGGTTGCCAGTATCTTATCCTTTTCATCTCCAAGCCCGACAAATACTAGAGATGCGCCCTTTACTTTCTTTACAAAAGGCACGAAAGCTTTCATGAGAGTGATCACGTTTTTTTCCGGAGCCAACCTTCCGGAATACAAAACAGTAAACGAGCTTAATCCGTACTTCGCTCTCACAGATGCAACCTCGCTAGCTTTCTTGAAAAGCTCGGGGGCGATGGGGTTTGAGATAGAAAAGAGTTCAGTTCTAGAACCTATCTTCTTCATGTGGTTTGTAAGAAAAGAAGACGGAGTTGATACAATCCTGCACTTATCGTAATACCAGCGCACATAATTTACCGCTATCTTTTTTAACCACTTTGTCTTTAAGGGGCTGTAATCTACAAAAGACTCTATATATGTATGGTTGGTTCCAACAAGGACTGTCTTTTGCCTTTTGGCGAGGATAAGAGCATCCAAGCCAGCACCAAAAAAGGTATGAGTATGGATTATGTCATACTTCTTATCCGTTTTGTATCCATGTATCAAATCGGGAAATACCATCCTACCTACCGTAGTGGGACCAGGGAAAGATTTAGACGGCAATCTAATTATCTCTCCATTCCCCGGAATATATGGCTCCTTGTCTATTACTGAAGAGAGACTATATTCCCTCTCCCCATACCTTGGAACATAGAAATCAAGATCGTGTCCGCGCCTTAAAAGCTCAGATCCCGTGAGAAGAATGCTCTCCGCTATTCCTGAGAGCTCGGGGTGAAATACGTCCGCAAAAAAGGCTATTTTCATATTTCAGTCTTTATGATTTCTGCCCCGCTATTTGAAAGCCTGCGTTGTATATAATATACGCCCAGAATCACCGCAATAAAGAGCGTAATGAGCATTGTCATATTCTCTAAGTAAAAAGATGCTTTCTCAAAAGATTCACCCAACACATATCCGAACAAGATTAGGACCCCATACTGGAAGATGCTGATTAAAGTACTCCAAAGCAAAAATTTTCTAAATCTAGTTTTCACCAGTCCTCCAAGCAATAGGAGTGGTATGGAGATACCGTAGGCGAGCTTCGTAATGAGCATTGTTTTTCCAAGATGGGTGTGCCAAAAGTGCTCCAGTTTTGCCCTGTTTTTTCTTACAAATTCATATTTATTCTCCAGCTTCTCTACTATTTCCATCTTGCCACCAAAGCGACCCACTGCGTAGTAGACGCTATCGGGTATGATGTCACCTAATACAAGTGCGATGAGCGCGAGCACCGGAGAGAAGAAGCCAAGCGAAGTCAAGAAGCCCACAGCAAGTGCCACTATCGGACCCTCTATGCAGGCAAGCACAAATACCGCAAGGTAGCGGTATTCTATCAGTAGGTCTATAAATATCTGTGTGTCCGGCATAGCGAGATAAAAGATGAAAGGTGAAAGGGAAAAGGTTGGACTATCATACTTCTTTGTCTTGCGTAGATATTCGGCGGGCGAGAGCATCTCTAAATCTATCAGTCTCTTCTTTTGTTCTATCTTTAATTTCTCCCAGATTCTTCGTCATATCTCTCCAATAATCTTTCATCTCAAGATGTAACGATTCAAGTTCTGGTCCGTACTCGCTTCGCAAATAATCGTATTTTGCCACAATCCTATCTACGGTCGCATCATACTTCTCCTTGCTCAATTCTCTTAGATTTGCAACCTCCCTTTGCAAATCCTTTCGCACCTTCGTAAACTTTTTTGTGGCAACATCTCTATGCTCTTCACCCTTTGGTCCATAAAAATGATATGCCGCTCCCATGAGTGCGGTGAGTCCCACACCAGTAGCTATCCCCTTCCAAAATGATCCACCTCTATCTTGTCTAATTTTGTCGTTCATATATTTAAACTTTACTAATAATCTAGTCAGCATTTGTTCTCTTTTTTTTCTTCCGTCTCATTATGGAAAATATTATTCTAGACGCCACTCCTGCTAGGATTGACAAGTGCTTTAGTCCAACATTTCTCCTTACTTCTCCAGCGAATGCGCTCATTTCCTCCCCGGCTTCCTCTATCTGTCGTGCTACTCTTTCAACAGTCTTGCTCAATTTCCACAAGCTATACAAAAATACAGACACAATTCCCGTGAGTATTAAGACGGCTAGGGTCAACATGACTACGATTATTATAAGTAGCGCATCCATTATGTTAATGACGTTAGTTCAGCATTAGTCTTACAAACCGCGTTGTCTCATAAATATAGTATAATGACTTGCGAATCGGCACATCAATATTGCCAACATACTCAAATTCTACGCCTCTAAACTGTCTCTTGAACGCGGACAAAGATGGCCATCTTTTGGAATCCACACCACCTATATCATAATATTCCATGCCAAATTTTCGAGCATCTTTCATGCCTTCGAAGTGCAGGTAGGTAGAAATTTTTGAACCAAGTTTGTCGGTCATTGTGGCACCGAATAAGTAAGTTGCTGTTTTTGCGAAGAAAAGAACAATGTGCATAGCAGCCGGTTCTCCATTTTGATAACCAAAATATGTACGTAGCGTCAGTTGCGTTGGATCCGGCTTCTCTCCGACGGAAGGGACTGTGGTTAACAAGCTTTCAAAATACATTTTCCCGGGATAGGCGTTTTTTCCGCTATTTCTCTTCTTCGTATCATTAATCATGTTAAAGAAAATAGACAACTCGCTTTCTGTTATGTTGTCTTTTCTTTCAACAGTGACTCCTCTCTTGGGAGCCCTCCTTATATTAGACCGCGTGCTCGGGTGAAATGACATGAGCATCTCATCCTCATCCTGAATCCTCACAGCGTGATTAAATCTAGGTTGAAGGTAATGCTTAGGCGCAATAAGTCCTTCCATCTTCTCTAGAGTTTCTACAGGTGGTTCTAGTCTTAAAAATGCACTCTTCGTAAGATTGTTACTACTCCAGTCACGTATTGCCGTTATGACGTCCTCTGTTCGTTTGGAATTGCTGACCACGGGACCACGAGGAGAGTAAACATATGACAATCCAATCGGTATCTTATGCTTAACCATTGTAAAAAGTGAGACAGTGCGACCATCTTCTTGCACAGCCATCCTTTGTATACCCCTTCCTAGCTTCTCTTGAAAAGTGCCCCACTCATATGATTGTAGAAAAGCCCCAATCGGGGGGAAATTCTCAATTACAAATAAATTCCAACTAGCACGGTCAACGACCGTGTCTTCAATAATATTCATATTTCTATATGTGTAAAGTCTACCGCATCTCCATCATTTATGCCATGCGAATCTGTGAAGCCGGCATTTACCTCCAATACATATGAAGCAGGTGAACTCGGACTGTAAAACTTCGCTCCAGCCGTGTCAAAATCGTTCTGTACATTCCTATCTATAGACACCACTTTCCCACCCTCTATCCACACAATATCAAGCGGAAATCTCATGTTCTTCATCCAAAAGCGATATTTATCAGGTTTCCCCATCTCAAATAGCATCCCATGATCTGCGGGAAGACCAGTTCTCCTAGAGAGACCCTTCTCTATTTCCTCCGGTTTGGAAGCCACCTCTACATATACCGCACTCTCTCCTATCAAGATGGTAGGTAGCTTTACTACATTCCCCACGATGAGTGGCTCATTGTTTTCATACAGAATAGGTGAGCTTTCAATCCTCACCAGAAAAAATACAAAAAATAAAGACGCGACGATCGCCAATCCCGAATATGCAATATCTTTTCTCTCCATAATCACATTATATCACTTTTTCAAGATATCCTCTCTCTCTAATCCACGTAGATCTCGTATCGCGTAAAGTATGATCGTAGATGATATCTGCTCTCTTCGTAGCTTTTTTACAAACGCTAAAACAGCCTTCTTATCCCCACGCATCATGTCTTTGAGTGCCCACCCCACTCCCTTTTGTACCATGTCCTCCGTCGCATGTTTCAGATTATCGCAAAGAAATAGTCCGAGTTTTGTATACTTTCCACTCTCACCTGCTCTCCTCGTGAACGCGACCACACTGGCGCGTCTTTTCCACATGTTTTTATTCTTGTTCCACTTTCGCAAACATTTTTCGGTATCCTTGGGGTACATCTTGAGTAGCTCTTGCATAACTCTACCCGAAAACTCATCAATCGTACTCCACGATTGCAGATTTGAAATAATATAATCCAATTTCTTGAAATCAGACGGTTTTATATTTTCTATTTTCTGGAGGATGACATATACAGACATGAATTTTTCTTCTTCATATGGAGAAAGAGCAATCTCTTTGGCAAGCGCGAGGGCTTCTTTTTTTGAAAGAGCTTTTAAATCATCCCCGAAAGACTGCTCTATCTTTCTATAAATGGGAGCCATAATTCCCAAGCTTCGCCAACCATCATACTTGTGGTACACCTTATCGCGATCAGCCCTTTTTTTGTCTGCTTTGGATCGCAACACCTTTTGTATCTCACCTCGTAGATTATTTACTTTCATTTCAAATATTTTTTACTCTTTAGCTTTTCCGGTAGAAAACTATCCTTGGTGTAGGCTTCATATCCTTTTCCATAACCGAGATCCTTCATCAGTTTGGTCGGTGCATTCCTTACATTCAGTGGCACGGATAAGTTTCCATATTTTTCCACATCCTCCTGCGCGGATCGCAAAGCATCATAAGAGCTTCTGTCTTTTTTTGCGAGAGATAAGTAGCTTACTCCATGTGCTAGATTGATAGCACATTCCGGATACCCAATTTTCTCACATGCCGAAAATACAGCGTTTGCAACCACAAGCGCGGTCGGCTGAGCGAGTCCGATATCTTCACTCGCAAACACAATCATCCTTCTTGCGATAAAAAGTGGGTCTTCACCACTTGCTACCATGCGAGCGAGATAATAAAGAGCTGAGTCAGGTTGTGACGCCCTCATACTTTTTATAAAAGCTGATATTGTGTTGTAATGCTCTTCGCCTAGCTTATCATACCTTAAATGCCTCGACTGAATTGTCTCCTTTAATGTATGCAAAGTTATTTTGCCATACAACCTCAGCGTATTTTCAATGACAGTTATGGCTTGACGCGCATCTCCGTCTGCCATACGAATTAGCCAATCCCTAGCATCATTTGACATCTTTGTCTTCGTTCGTTTCAGGATTGCGAACATCTCTTCCTCCCTCAAAGACTGGAGAGTAAATACTCTACATCTGGAGAGCAACGCAGGAATAATTTCAAAACTGGGATTTTCCGTAGTCGCGCCTATTAGGGTAAGTTGACCACTCTCTACGTATGGAAGTAAGAAATCCTGCTGTAATTTGTTGAATCTATGTATCTCATCTAGAAATAATACTCTCGTCCTCTTGTCTACCTGTGATTCTATAATTTTCCGGATGTCTGCCTTGCCAGCGGAAACCGCTGACAATTCAAAGAGCTCCGCTTTAAGTGACGATGAATAAATTCGTGCCAAGGTTGTCTTCCCAGTTCCGGGTGGTCCCCAAAGAATAAAAGAAAAAAGGTGCCCCTCTTCTATCGCGAGGTACAAAGGTTTGTCTTTCCCCACAAGGTGCTCTTGTCCAACGAAATCATCTAAGCTTTTAGGTCGTATCCGCGCGGCAAGAGGCATCATATCCACACTCGGGTATCTGCTCTTTTCGTTATCTTGCATGGAAGTCTTATGCAGAAATCAGTTTAACACCATATCTCGTCTACACAAAAAATCACCACTTGTTGGATTTTGTGATATTCCCACTTTATGGGGTACAGATCAATTGTGGGCAGGGTGAGAGTCGAACTCACCGGGGCATAGCCAACCGGTTTACAGCCGGTCCCCGCGCCCTACGGGACTACCTACCCATTGTTTCTCAAACTCTCTGAATCTTCTTTTATGCTTGGGATTAGCAGGTTGTATCTCGCAGAAAAACCTCTTAATATCATCCCTTTTCGTCAGATACAACCGTTTTACGTTTACCCCTGTTAACTTAGATGTCTTGTAGTTTAACGCTTGCAGAGCTTTCTGTAAACCCTCGAGGATTGGAAAAGAATAATTGGTAAATGATATTTGTAGACCAAATCTCAGTCTGTATATGGAACCATCTGTGTCAAAAAATCCCTTTAGAAATTTCCTCATAAAGCTTTTTTGTGAGTATATCCATGCCGGTACACCAACCTGTGACTTTACCTTACTGTTGACAAGTCCTTCTTTCAACAACCATTCAACAACTCTCCGCGATCCGAAGTAAACGACTTTATGTCCCTTTCTGTTCACAATCAATTTTACGGGTACCTTAAAAAGCGTATGAAAAAGTTGCTCTACATACCTTGCATACTCTAGTTCTTTTGTCCCAAGCGTGACTGTCACTTGATAATATGATAGATGACCATCACCTAGCATTATGCCAAAGAACTCCGCCAAATGCTCACTCCTGCTCGGAATTACTATATCGTCCCTGCGCTTAAAATTTATCTTGCGGGTTTTGTCGGTCTCTATACCCAATCTTCTCATTCTATCAAAGACAGTCTGCCATCTTATTCCAAGAATATCACCGATCTCAAAGATTGTCTTTTTTTCATCTACGTATAAACCAAGCAATTCCTTCCGAAGAATCGCCTCTTCTTCTTTTGTCCACCGCCTTGCCATTTCTACATTGTACAGTAATTCTACATAGACCACTACGATACTATCCACACGACATATGGTATCCCCAGTGGAAAAATCTACTTCAGCTTACGGTTTTGGAACCTGTAGGTCGAAGCGGAGAGAGTTCGCGACGGGTATTCTTTTTTGTAGGGATGACCGTCATCGCGCCGTCTTTGAGTATTACCTCCACTATTGCATCCTTTCCAAGTTTTTTGCCGATGATAAGCTCGGATATCGGGTTTAGCACCTTTGTTTGAATTAATCTACGAAGTGGGCGGGCGCCATAGTGCGGATTGTATCCCTCTTCTGCCAGCTTAGCGAGCGCCTCGTCACTTACTTTCAGTGTGATACCACGCAAGCGCAATCGCTCCTGTACTTCGTCCAGCTGATTTCTAGCAATCTTGGAAACCGTATCTCTAGAGAGAGTGTCAAACACAATTATTTCATCCAGTCTGTTTAGAAACTCTGGTCTGAAATGATCCTTGAGTCTTTCCAGTACTCGCTCCTTCGCCATTGCGTATTCCTCATCCACGCTCTTTGCGCCAAAGCCCATTTGTTCCATCTTTGCTACAAACTCAGAACCGACATTAGAAGTAAGTACAATGATTGTATTTTTGAAATTTACATGTCGCCCTTTCGCGTCCGTAAGTCGTCCGGTGTCCAACACCTGCAAAAGTACGTTGAAAACTTCCGGATGCGCTTTCTCAATTTCATCAAACAGTACAATTGAATATGGTCTATGTCGCACGGCTTCGGTGAGTTGTCCGGAGTCCTCGTAGCCCACATACCCGGGTGGCGAACCGATTAGCTTGGACACCGTATGACGCTCCATGTACTCGCTCATGTCTACGCGAATAATCGCGTCTTGGTCGTTGAACATCGTCTTAGCCAAACTCTTTGCAAGCTCCGTCTTCCCCACTCCGGTCGGACCGAGAAACATAAATGACCCGATGGGACGATTGGGGTCGCCAATACCGACACGCGATCGCTTCACAGATTCAGACACAACCTTTACCGCTTTTTCCTGCCCTATCACAGCGGCGCCGAGTTCCCCCTCCAGACGCGAGAGCTTTTCCATCTCCTCCTCTAGCATTCTCGCGACCGGAATGCCGGTCCATCTAGAGACCACTGCCGCTATGTCTTCAGCGGTAATATCCTCCTTCAGTATCCTGCGAGATTTTTGCAACTTACGAAGCTTCAGTTCTTCGGCACGAAGGGCGCGCTCTTTTGTAGGTATATCGCTGTATCTAATCTGTGCCGCGAGTGTAAGATCTGGGTGCGCTTCGGCGGCCTCCGCTGAGAGACGCAACTTCTCAAGCTCCTCCTTGAACTTTCGTATACTCAAGATTGACTCTTTTTCGTTTCTCCATTTTAGCTCAAGCTCTCCTGTCTTTTCTTTGAGATTGGCAATCTCACGCTCAATTACTTTGACCCTCTCCCTTGCGTTCTTGTTTATGGGGTCCTCCGCCTCTTTCTTTAGTGCTTCACGTTCTACTTCCAGACGCACTATCTTGCGATCTGTGTCTTGCAAGGTGGGAGGCTTATCTTCCAAAGAAAGACGCAAGGATGAGGCACCTTCATCAATGAGATCCACCGCTTTGTCAGGTAGAAAGCGATCGGCAATGTATCTGGATGAGAGCTCTACCGCGGCTACGATAGACTCATCCGTTATCCGTATACCATGATGAAGTTCGTATTTGGCCTTCAGTCCACGTAATATCGCAATCGCATCCTCTGTAGACGGTTCGCCTACAAACACAGGCTGGAAACGCCTCGCCAGTGCCGGATCGCGCTCTATATACTTTTGGTACTCCTTGAGTGTCGTCGCTCCTATGGCACGAAGTTCCCCACGCGCGAGCGCGGGCTTAAGCATATTGGACGCGTCCATGGAACCTTCCGCTGCGCCCGCGCCCACTATCGTGTGTATCTCATCCATGAAAAGAATGATGGCTCCCTCCGCGCGTTCTATCTCCTTCAATATGCTCTTGAGCCTCTCCTCAAACTCTCCACGATACTTTGTACCGGCGATTAGAAGCCCGATGTCCAATGACACGAGTTGTTTCCCTTTCAAGGACTCCGGCACTTCAGAGCGCGCGATCATGGTGGCAAGACCCTCCGCGATGGCAGTCTTCCCCGTGCCTGGCTCACCTATAAGTATCGGATTATTTTTGGTACGACGCGAGAGAATTTGCATTATGCGACGTATCTCTTCATCGCGCCCTATAACAGGATCCAGTTTATCTTGCTTTGCGAGAGCTGTCAGATTTTTAGTGTAGCGTTCAAGAGCACGAAACTTCTTTGGAGCTTCCGTCGTTCCTTGTTTTCCGGATTTGGATTCTTGTATTACGGGCACGACAAGCTCTTTCGTGATTTTGAAACGACCAAGCACATCACGCGCCTTGCTGGGAATATCCAAGATCGCAACGAGCATGTGCTCCGTGGAAACAAATTCATCCCCAAACCCTTGCGCAATTTTCGCCGAGGCATCAAGCACATGTACGAGATCCGGGGTGAGATAAAGCTGGTACGCAGGCGTCACGGTAGTACCGCTCTCCGGTGCCTCTATGTTTTCCAAGAGATAATCGGTAAGCAAGACAGTATCAATCTCAAGACGATCCAAAATGGAAAGCACCATTGATTCCTCCTGCAGGACAAGAGCCAACAGAAGATGTAGTGGGTTTACCTGATTTTGACCGCGTTCTATCACGAGCTCATGCGCTCGGCGTATAGATTCGCGGGCTTTGCTTGTGAAATGATTGAATGGGATCATAATTTTGAGTCAATTGATTACTGTCAAAAATTCTACTGTTCTGCCTAATAAACCTTATATTATCCTTATATCTTACTAACTTGTCAAGCAATCCCTGCTATCTGTCCCCTAGTGATATTTTGGCGAGATGAATATATGCTTCCACAACACCTACCGCTTTGTCTTCGCGTCCCAAAACCCCGATAACATTACCCTTAGTGTCCAATATCGGAGCTCCTATACTTTCCTTGCCCGCGCGTATTGATGTGCCGAGTGATGATGAAACCCCCAGACTGCTTTCTTGATAAGATTCTATTGACCCTACTACCACCGACGCAAGCTTTGATTTGCTTCCTATTGCGAACACGGTTTTACCAAGAACTGGCTTTCCGTCAAACAGTGAGATTGTTGGCAATTTTTTATCGTTTGATTTATCTGCAATCTTGAGCATTGATATACCGGATATTTTGCTTTCTTGTTCTACCACATCCCACTCCATTGCTTCATCTCCCATGATCTGACTCACCTTATACTTTTTTGAGGAAGACAGATTCAAATCTGAGCTTGTAATAATCACGCCTTCAGTTGTGACGACAAAACCCATCCCCAAAGTTTGCCATTGTGCGTCTTGTGGTGATGTCGTAGTGCTTGCGATGTTATTAACTCCGGCAACTCCGTCTGAAATGGCAGTAGTCGTCGCTTCACTCTGATCTTGTTTCAATTCATATACAAAGACAACCGCGGGAAGAGCATTACGCACCGCGTCAGCTATCATATCCTCCTCTGTGAATATGACTGGCACTTCACGGATGCGCTCCACTTCCACTCTCTCTGTTGTCGGTACTGCCACTTCTATTGTCCTCTCCACAACTCTGTTTATGGTGCGAGTTATCTCAGGAGGTGCTTGATCAAGAAGTGTGACTGTTACTATGGATGACGCGATGGACGTAACAAACGCTACAAAAAGGGCAAGCAAGAGTACTTGGGTCTTGTTGAGGTCATTCAAACTAGCATGCCCACCACCAAAAGGCTCCGGTGGGGTTTCAATCTTTTTCTTTGTATCAGGATTCATATGTATTATTTTACCAAGATAGTAGCCAAAGCAAAAGCCCGCAACTGTGATTATAAGCCTATAGCTTATCTCTTTTAGCAAGTTGGATTGCTTACATCACCGTCTCGTGAAGCTACTAGCTACAAGCTAAAAGCTCAATGCGCTATTGAGATGTTTTGCATTTTAGGCTATACTTATGAGTAATATGTCAAATATCTCCGACCTACTTCTATACGCAAATTTTTCAATCTCATTCTTACTTCTCGTATGGCTTGTCTCGCAAGAGCTTAGATTGCGCAAATTCTTTGCTGGCAAAAGCGCCAGAAGTCTAGAGGATTCACTCGGTGCAATATTGCGACATATGGGACAAGTTGGGGACGAGATGCAAAAGCAAGGTGAGATTTTAGAGAAACACGACGAGCGACTAAAGACTGCTGTACGATTTGTAGAGAGTGAGCGTTTCAACCCTTGGGAGGGCACGGGTGAAGGGGGCAGTCAGAGTTTTGCCACAGTTTTTGCGGACGAAGGGGGCAGCGGGTTTGTACTTTCTACTTTATACACGCGCGAGCGAGTGTCTGTATATGGTAAACCACTCAAAAAGTGGACTTCCGAATTTCCCCTCAGCAAAGAAGAAAAGACTGTCATTGACAAGATCCGCACCCAGAAATAACCCCTCCCTTTCGGGGAATCCAATTCCCCGAGAATTCGGAAAATATATGTTGTAATAATATGTTGCAAGAAATTACAAAAAATGAAGGTACGACAAAACGACCACCCATTGTGGTCGTGATGGGACATGTGGATCATGGAAAGTCCACCCTTCTTGATTATGTCAGGAAATCGCACATCGTGGAGGGTGAGACTGGAGGTATCACCCAGCACATAGGTGCCTACGAGACTACCCACGAGTCCGAGGGTGTGAAGCAAAGGATTACTTTCATAGATACTCCCGGTCACGAAGCTTTTACAAAAATGCGATCTAGGGGAGCGACCGTCGCCGATATCGCCATCTTGGTAGTAGCAGCAAACGACGGCGTAAAAGCGCAGACAAAGGAGGCGATAGATACCATCTTGGCAACAGGTATTCCCTTCGTTGTCGCCATCAACAAAATAGATCTAGAAGGTGCCAACGAAGATCGCGTCAAGCAAGAGCTTTCCGAGTACGGAGTCTTTGTGGAAGGCTACGGAGGGGATGTTACATCCGCTCCAATTTCAGCAAAAACGGGAAGTGGTGTGGACGAACTTTTATCGCTTGTTCTCTTGCTCGCAGATATGGCAGATCTCAAGGGTGACGCCTCAAAAATGGCAGAGGGCGTGGTCGTGGAGTCGCACCTAGACAAAAGAAGTGGTGCCTCGGCTACAATTATAATTACCGATGGCACGATCAGTAAGCCGTGTTGCCTTCTCTCGGGTGGAGAAATCGCATCGTTGCGAGGAATGCAAACAAGCGCGGGCGAGGAAGTGAGAGAGGCGAATTTTTCTTCTCCACTACTTACGACAGGATGGAGCGCTCCTCCACCCGTGGGTGCCACATTCCAATGCTATTCATTGAAACGCGAGGCGGAAGTAGCAAGAGACGAGATGGTAACAAATATCAAGACAGGGAAAGTCGCGGAGGACGAGAGGGCGGTTATGGTTATCGTCATCAAAGCAGACGTCGCTGGTACGCTAGAGGCGATCGTAAATAAGCTCACAGCTCTTGACAACGAAAAATTGCGTGTGAAGATTGTAGGAAGTGGCTTGGGACCAGTCTCTGAAAACGACATCCGCATGGCAGGTTGCGGAGAGAATAAAGCTCTGGTACTAGCTTTTAACGTTGGGGTGGATAGAGTTGCTAGAGATCTGTCCGATTCCCTTTCTGTGGAGATCCATGAATTTGACATAATCTACAAACTTCTTGAGTTCGTGGATGAAAGGTTCTTGCGCTCCATACCCACGGAAATGGTGGAAGAGGTACAGGGTAAAGCGCGCGTGCTGCGGATTTTTAGCGCCACTCGTGCCAAGCAGGTGTTGGGGGGTTCTGTTTTGGAAGGTGTCCTCAATAAAGGAGCGAGACTGCGGGTAATGAGGAACGAGCACGAGATCGGACGAGGTAAAATCGTGGAGCTTCAGGAGCAAAAGATTGCTGTCCCTAAGGTGGAGGCTGGCAATCAATTTGGCGCAATGATAGAATCCACCATTCCTTTAGCGGAGCGAGATATAATAGAGTGTGTCGTGGACGTAGAAAGATAGAGCGAGACTTCTTCCAAAAGTGGCGCATTTGCACTGGTTTCGGAATTTTGAGAAATAAAAGGGGTCTGACCCCTTAAATCTAGGGGGTCTGACCCCTTTTATTTCCCAAAATTCCTCCAACCAGCACAACTTCATCCACTTTTGAAAAATGCTGTCTATGAATAGAGAAGATAGGTTGGATGATTAGCGAGAGGAAAACTTTGTTTGCGCTTAATTGGTAAAAAAATAGATGGCGGAATTTCACACAGAAAGAAGAAGAAACGAGATACAAAATAGTGCCGCCAAATTTTTTGGTGAGCGCTCTAATCGACGTTCTCTCATTACAGTTACAAGGGCTGATTTGTCACAAGATCGCAAAACTATACTTCTCGGAATAAGTGTCTTACCAACATCACAAGAGACCGCCGCTCTAGACTTCGCCAAAAGAAACATGGGCGAGCTTCGCCAGTACATCGGCAAAATGACACGCATCGGTAATGTTCCCTATCTTTCGGTGGAATTAGACAGCGGAGAAAAAAACCGTCAGCGTATAGATGAACTGTTGCAAGCTGACAATTAGTGTATAATACTGTTAATTATGAAACTCGCACTTTCCCCCTCCCCTATCTTAGGGGAGGGCTAGGGTGGGGTAGGTTTCTAGCCACATAACACCAAGCTACCCCCTCCTAGCCTCCCCCTAAATTAGGGGGATGGAGAGCCTTCTGATTCATAGTGTATACAAATGTCGGAAGAGTCTAAATTGAAAATTTATTTCCATTGACCTGGTGGCGAAGTGGTAACGCGGGGGTCTGCAAAACCTCTACGCGCGGGTTCGATTCCCGCCCAGGTCTCATCAAAACTTGTGTAGAAGTATGGGAAACTGTGCTTTTGCACCCATGTTTTGTGCAATTGACGTCTACTGATGTTCAACATCAATAATTGTGAGCAGGAAGGAGTTGCCCGGGTGGCGTAATTGGTAGCCGCGCTCGACTTAAGATCGAGTTCCTCACGGAGTGCGAGTTCGATTCTCGCCCCGGGCACAAAAAACACGGAATCAACAACAAAATCAAAGGTGTCAGCAAAATCAAAGGTGTCAGGAACCTTTGATTGAATAAATATGTGTTGTAATTTTGGGCTAAAGGAACTTTTCGGGGGCTAAATATGCTAAAGTAACCCTTTGTATAGCGTTACTTTTAAAAATATCTAAAATCATGTCTAAAAAAACAGCTCTTTTGCCCATCCTGTAACTCGTCACAAAC